>BS_KBA_SWE02_21mDRAFT_10000345_pt1 | contig 17006 bp, 22 predicted proteins | sample BalSeasSWE02_21m_FD_9196 | JGI IMG/M metagenome (IMG submission 9196)
GTACTCGAGGCGGGAACCTGCCTGCCGGCAGGCAGGTCGAACGCTATATCCAGGTTTCTCGAATAAATCGAAGCCTCTCTTTACCAACACCAGATTTCCAGTATTTCTCGCGCTTTCGAGCTTCAAATCTATTCAAATAAGACTCAACATAAAGTAGTCGATAGGGTAAATATGGACGTGTAGTTTTTTCCTTACCTGCATTGTGCTCACATATTCGCCTCTGAACATTAGTAGACATGCCTACATAAATGTAATTCTTCCTTAAACTTGAGATGGCATATACATAAAACATAAAAAACTCCTCAAAATTAATTGAGGAGTTTTTAAGTACTCGAGGCGGGAATCGAACCCGCACGTCCTAAAACACAGGATTTTGAATCCAGCGCGTCTACCAATTCCGCCACTCGAGCAAACGGAAGGCAAAAATACACATTTATTTAAATTTGTTAGTAATTCATGATATCATTTTTTTCGAAAGCTTTACTATTAATTTACATTTGTATCTAGCCAACAATAAAACATCAACAATACACCCATGATTAACCCTGAACCAAAGATTTTTGCCTGCAAACAAAGTGAGGCCGTTGCAAAAGATATTGCCCGTTTATTTGGTATTCCCTTAGGTAATGTTATTACCGCGCATTACAGTGATGGTGAATTCCAACCCTCTTTTGAGGAGTCGGTTCGAGGGAGTCGCGTATTTATCATTGGATCCACCTTTCCAAATAGCGACCACCTTATGGAGATGTTATTGATGTTAGATGCTGCCAAACGTTCGTCGGCTAGACATATCACCGCCGTTCTTCCTTATTTCGGTTGGGCACGACAAGACCGCAAGGACAAACCCAGAGTGCCAATTGCCGCTAAACTTGTTGCCAAAATGCTGGAAACAGCTGGTGCTACTCGCATTATTACAATGGATTTACATGCAGATCAGATACAAGGATTCTTTGAAAAACCCGTGGATCATTTATTCGCATCAACTATCTTTTTACCCTATTTGAAAAAATTAAATTTAGAAAACTTAACCATAGCTTCCCCAGATATGGGCGGTTCAAAAAGAGCCTATGCATACTCTAAAGCTTTAGAAAGTGATGTAGTAATATGCTATAAACAGAGAGAAAAAGCAAATGTTATTTCTCTCATGGAACTTATAGGGGATGTAAAAGGTAAAAATGTAGTGTTGGTAGATGATATGGTAGATACCGCTGGGACCTTAACTAAGGCCGCCGATTTAATGATGGAAAGAGGAGCTTTAAGTGTACGAGCTATTTGCACACATCCAATCCTATCGGGAGATGCCTATAAGAGAATTGAAGCTTCAAAGCTAGAAGAATTGATAGTCACAGACTCTATTCCATTGAAACAACAGAGTAAGAAAATTAGAGTGTTAACATGCGCAAACCTTTTTGCCGATGTAATGTTAAGTGTACATGGAAATGAGTCTATAAGTTCTAAGTTTTTGATGTAGTTCTTGAGCTAAAGCCTTAATATAATTTAGACTTTTTTTCTAATATAGATTTTACTTTCTTTTTCAGAAGTTAAATTAAGCTTACCACAAGTATCTATAATATTAATTGTAATTCTTCTTTGTTACTCAAAAAAAACATACATTTGCACCCGCTTAGCTGAAAAGCAAGTATTAACAATTAAAATTTTAAATAAGTAATGAAATCAATTACAATCAACGGATCTCAAAGAGAAAGCGTAGGCAAGGTAGCTACCAAAGCCTTACGTAATGCTGGAATGGTTCCTTGCGTAGTATACGGAGGAGATAAACCTGTTAACTTTTCAGCACCAGAATTATCATTTAGACATTTAGTGTACACTCCAGATGTACTTACTGTAGTAATTGCCCTAGATAATGGCTTCAAAGTAAGCGCTATTCTTCAAGATATTCAGTTTCACCCAGTAACCGACCGCATTTTACACATGGATTTCTACCAAATCTATGAGGATAAAGAAGTGATTATGGAAATTCCTGTTCATGTTGTTGGAAACTCTCGTGGTGTTAGAAATGGTGGGGTATTACGAATTGTAACACGTAAACTTCGCGTAAAAGCACTGCCAGGAAATCTTCCCGATTTTATTGAAGCAGACATTACCGAAATGAAAATCGGAACCAAAATGTATGTTACTGAGGTAAAATCTGATAAATTTACTATTCAGCATCCAGATAATACTGTTATCTGTCAAATTAGAACTTCTCGTGTTGCTGTTGCAGATGGAGCTCAAGATGAAGAAGCAGGAGGAGTGGAAGCATCTACTGAAGAGGCTACAGCTGAAGCCTAAAACTAATATTCAAGATAATTTAAAAGCATTCCATTATTTCGGGATGCTTTTTTTATTTTTACAAAAGTTTATAAAAATGTATGCTCATTTCATTTTTCAAAAACCTCTTTGGACTTCATAAAAACCCTGCTAATACAAAAGTTCTCGACACAGGTTGGGATAATCCTATGAAAAAATACCTCATAGTCGGATTGGGTAATATTGGCCCAAAATATCAGAATACTAGACATAACATCGGATTTAAAATCCTCGATTTTCTAGCCGGAAAAGAATCTCTCACTTGGGAAACTGCAAAACTTGGAGATATTACAACGCATAAACTAAAAGGCAGATCCTTTATCCTTCTCAAGCCAAGCACTTATATGAATTTAAGTGGAAAATCCGTTAAATACTGGCTAGAAAAAGAAAATATTCCTATCGAGAATTTGTTGATAGTTACAGATGATCTCAATTTATCTTTTGGGAATATACGAGTAAAAACAAAAGGAACTGATGGAGGGCATAATGGTCTAAAAGATATTCAAAATATGATTCAAACAACGACTTATAATAGATTTCGATTCGGAATCAGTGATGAATTTTCAAAAGGGCGTCAAGTAGATTATGTTTTGGGTGAATGGACTCCGGAAGAAGAAAAATTACTTCCAGAACGTTTAGAAATGAGTGTAAAAACTATTGAATCGTTTGGCCTGGCAGGGATTAATATTACGATGAATACCTATAACGGAAAGTAAGATGAATCAATATTCTTCGGCTTCAAAATATAATAGCAAACGAAATTGTGTGGTTACCATAGGCACCTTCGACGGTGTTCATATTGGTCATAAAGCTATCTTACAACGGCTGGTCACTACGGCTAAAAAGGAAGAATTAGATTCCGTGCTCCTTACCTTTTTTCCGCATCCAAGAATGGTGCTGCAAACTGATTCAAATATAAAACTTATCAATTCCATAGCTGAACGGATTGAGCTAATTGAACAAACAGGATTAGATCATATAATAATCCATCCTTTTACTCATGCCTTTTCACGATTGACAGCCTTAGAATTTGTTCGTGATATATTAGTCAATAGGTTTAAAACAAAAAAAATTGTTATTGGTTATGATCATCGTTTCGGCCGAAATAGAAATGCCAATATTCAGGATCTACGGGAATTTGGAAAAATATATGGATTTGAGGTAGAAGAAATTGATGCTCAAGAATTGGATAAAGTTGCAGTAAGCTCTACAAAAATTAGAAACGCCATCAATACTGGTGATATTACAACAGCTAATGGTTATTTGGGATACCCATTTATGATTAATGGTGTTGTCGTAAAAGGAAAGGCTATTGGCCGTACTATAGCATTTCCAACAGCTAATTTACAACTTGAAGAAAATTACAAATTAATTCCGAAAGAAGGCGTCTATGTCGTAAAAGCAAAAATCGATGGTGTGATTATCTTCGGAATTACAAGCATAGGCACCAATCCAACGGTTGGAGGAAAAGATAAAACGATAGAAACCTACTTTTTGGACTTCGACCAAGATTTATACGGTCGAAAGTTGAAAATTGAATTTCTAACTCACATTCGAGATGAAGAGACCTTCAACTCTATAAACGAACTAAAAGAAGCCATACAAAAGGATGAAAATTTCGCTAGGGATTTTCTTTTAAACCATGAATAAATTTCTATTTAGATATATTGACAACACTGGACTTGTATTATTTAGAGTAGTTTTTGGCTTATTAATATCTATAGAATCATTCGGGGCCATTGCTACTGGATGGGTTCGTCAAAACTTGGTAGAGCCTGAATATACTTTCAACTTTATTGGATTTGAATTTTTACAATCTCTACTTGGTCCTGGCATGTATTTCTATTTTGCTTTAATGGGAGTTTTCGGTCTCATGGTTAGCCTAGGTTATAAATATCGAATAAGTATTCTCTGTTATGCCCTAATGTGGACCGCTGTTTATCTTCTGCAAAAAACGGCCTACAATAACCACTACTATTTAATGATGTTATTGTGTTGGATAATGGTTTTTTTACCCGCGCATCGTTCATTTTCTTTGGATGCTAAATACTCTCCACAACTGAAATCCTCTTCAATGCCTAGATGGTGCCTTTTGGCAATGATTCTTCAGGTTTGGATTGTCTATACTTATGCTTCCGTTGCAAAATGGTATCCCGATTGGTTGGATACCAGCGCGATTTCAATTCTTATGGAAGGTAGAAAAGATCTTTGGCTCGTTGGCAGTTTTTTACAAATAGAATGGGTGCAGTATACCATTGTTTATGTTGGTATACTTTTCGATTTATTAATCGTACCCCTGCTCCTTTGGAAAAGAACAAGATTGTTTGGATTTGTACTTTCCGTATTTTTCCATTTATTTAATTCGATTGTATTTCAGATCGGTATTTTTCCCTATATGTCGATCTCTTTTGCCCTCTTTTTCTTTTCTTCGGGAATACTTCAAAAACGCTTTTTACCTAATAAGCCCATTTATTCTAAAGCCGAAATAATACTTCCGAAATTTAAAATTCTATTGCTCACTACTTTTTCAATATATTTTCTTTTTCAGCTTGTCTTACCCTTGCGACATTGGTTCTTTAAAGATGATGTTTTATGGACTGAAGAAGGTCACAGACTTAGTTGGCGTATGATGTTGCGTTCTAAAACCGGAAAGACGACTGTCTGGGTAGTCGACAAGGGAAAAGGTGAAAGAAAACGATATGATTATAATAAATTACTGGCTAACGATCAGCGTTATTCGGTTAAAACAAAACCAGATCTCCTGTGGCAATTGGCACAACACATAAAAGATGTAGAAGCCAAAGAAGGTAGAGATGTCGCCGTCTTTATGGATGTTAAAGTCAACATTAATGGAGGCCCATTTCATCCCTTTATCGATCCAAATGTTGATCTTGCCAATGAAAAATGGCATCATTTTAAACATCACGATTGGATTTTACCTGCTCCTCCTGATTATGACAATAATAATATTATATCCCAACCTCTCCTTTTAGAAAACTAATTCCAACTTATTTAAAAAAGAGGTCCTTAGAGGTTTGTTACATCAACGATTTCCGTAAATTTGCTGGCTTAAAAACCTTAGGAATGCTACAAGTAACAGATATTCGAGACCAAAAAGAAAAAATGATTGTCGCTTTGGCAAAAAGAGGCATTAATGCAAAAGAAGTAATAGAAGATGTGCTTCAAGCGGACGAAGAACGCAGAAATACACAGACAAAACTCGATGAGACATTGGCTCAATCTAATACTTTTTCTAAGGAAATAGGGAAACTTTTTCAGAATGGCGAAACACTAAAGGCTAACTTATTAAAGGAAAAAACGAGTCAGTTAAAGGAAGTGTCTAAAGTACTTAACGAGCAATTGAATACTGCCTCAGAGAAGCTTCTGCAATTACTCTATACTATACCCAATATTCCGCACGAGCTTGTTCCATCAGGAAGAGATGAAAACGATAATGAAGAAGTATATAATGAAGGAGCTATTCCTGTTTTAGCAGAAGGATCAATACCTCATTGGGAATTGGCCAAAAAATATGATATTATTGATTTTGAATTGGGCGTAAAAGTTACCGGCGCTGGATTTCCAGTTTACAAAGGGAAAGGAGCTCGACTACAGCGGGCTTTAATCGCTTATTTTCTAGATAAAAATACTGCTGCAGGTTATACCGAATATCAGGTTCCACATTTAGTAAATGAAGCCTCAGGCTACGGCACGGGACAATTGCCAGATAAGGAAGGCCAGATGTATCACTCTACAATTGACGACTTATATTTGATTCCAACGGCTGAAGTTCCTGTAACTAATCTTTTTCGTGGAGATTTACTTAATCAAACCGATTTGCCAATTAAATGCACCAGTTATACACCCTGTTTTCGAAGAGAAGCCGGAAGCTATGGTGCGCACGTTCGTGGTTTAAATAGGCTGCATCAATTTGATAAAGTAGAAATTGTACGTATTGAGCATCCAGACAACAGTTATGCTGCCTTGGACGGAATGGTAGAGCACGTTAAAGGTATTTTGCGAGAATTAAAATTACCATATCGAATCCTTCGTTTATGTGGTGGTGATCTTGGCTTTACTTCTGCTTTGACTTACGATTTTGAGGTTTTTTCTACAGCACAAGATAGATGGTTAGAAATTTCATCCGTATCTAATTTTGAAACCTTCCAGGCTAATAGATTAAAACTTCGTTTTAAAGACAATGACGGGAAAAATAAATTAGTTCATACTCTAAATGGTAGTTCATTGGCTTTGCCTAGGGTTCTAGCGGGAATTTTAGAAAATTGTCAAACTCCAGAAGGGATTAAAATTCCAGATGTACTTGTCCCATACTGCGGTTTTGATAGAATAGACTAATTGAAAATGCGTGCTGAATTTTCTAAAAATTAATTCGGCATTTTAAGCATACAATATCTTCCACCGAAACCTTTAAGATTACTAATTTATGTTGGTGTTTTTGATGTATAATTTGACAAATCAAAACCTTATATTTACAAAATGCGCAATACAGGTATAGTCTTAATGCTTTTCCTTTTTGTAGGATTGTCAGCCAAGGGTCAAAATGAACTCTTGGCAAAAAATTATTTTGAGCAGGGGGAGTATGAAAAGGCGATTTCTATTTATGAAAAATTATATGAAAAGGAACCTGGACGTCTAGATTTTCTGAAAGCTCTGGTAGAGTCAAATCAGCAATTAGAATATTTTGCAGCCGCGGAAAAACTATTAATAGATAGACTTAATACGAAAAGAGTTATCCCGCAACTATATGTGGATCTGGGATACAATTTTGCCCTTCAGAATAAAAATATCGAAGCCGAACAAAATTATAACCTAGCACTGGAGGCAATTGTCACCTTTCCAAATTACGTGTATAGTGTTGGAAAAGCATTCGAAAACTACAGCCTTTTAGACTATGCCATAGTAATTTATGAAAAGGCTATGGCGGAAAACCCTGATTATGATTTTAATATGCAATTGGCAAGAATTTATGGCGAGCAGGGCAAGCTCGAAGAAATGTTTACAAAATATATTGATTTGATTGAAAAAAATCCTTCAGAAAAAAATAGAGCCCAAAATGATTTTAGTTTATATATTAGTGAAGATTCCACAAATGAAGCCAATACTTTATTGAGAAAAATATTGCTTCAGAAACTACAAAAGGAGCCTAATATTTTATTTAATGAGTTGTTGAGTTGGCTGTTTATTCAGCAAAAAGAGTATCAAAAAGCATTTATTCAAGAAAAGGCAATATATAAGCGAACCGAGGAAGATCTTAGAGGAATTGCCAACTTGGCTCTAGTTACAATTGCAGAGGATGACTACGAAAATGCAGTTCCTATTGTGAATTTTCTTATTGAAAATTCGCCCACTCCCGAAGCAAAACTGCAGGGTTATCAATATTTAATGAAAATTGCCATTAAGACCTCTTTGCCTTCTAAATATGAAGAAGTAGAAGGAAAATTCCAAGACTTATTTAATGTGTACGGCCTAGGATCCAACACTTATTTACTTCAAATTGATTACAATCATTTTTTGGCATTTAAAATGAAGAAGTTAGATTTGGCTACTACCAATTTAAAAACCTTAGCCAATGTGAATCTTTCTCCATATCAAAAGGCTAGAGTAAAAATGGAATTGGCCGACATATTGGTTTATGATGAAAAATTCAATGAGGCATTGATCTATTATTCCCAGATTCAAAATAAGGTACAGAATGATGTATTAGCACAAGAAGCACGTTTCAAAGTTGCGCAAACAAGTTACTTTAAAGGAGATTTTGAATGGGCGCAAGTACAATTGGATGTCTTGAGTAAGTCTGCTTCTCAGTTAATCGCGAATGACGCTATGCAGCTTGCTTTGTTAATTCGTGACAATTCCATCGAAGATTCAACCCAAACGGCACTAAGAAAATATGCAAAAGCAGATCTTAAGGCGTTTCAGTCAAAGAATATTGAGGCTATTCTTGCGTTAGAAGAAATTGTGTTAAATCATAAAGGAGAGAAAATTGAAGACGAAGCTCTTTTAAAACTCGGGAAACTATACGAAGAAACTCAGGAGTATGAAAAAGCAGAAATCAATTATTTAAAATTGATTGAATTTTACAAGGAAGACATATTAGCTGATGACGCCTATTTTCGACTCGCAAGATTATACGAAAATCAGCTTCAACAACCAGAAAAAGCAAAGGAATTATACGAGCAGATTATCTTTAATTTTGCCGATAGCATATACTTTGTAGAGGCTCGAAAAAGATTTAGAAGTTTAAGAGGAGATGCTATAAATTAGATCTTTCATATAATATGCACATTTATAATGTCACCATAAATATTGAGGAGCAGATCCACCAAAAATGGGTTCAATGGATGAAATCTGAGCATATTCCTGCAATGTTGGCTACAGGAAAATTTAGTGCCGCTTTAATGACCAGAGTTCTTATAGAAGAAGAAATGGGAGGAGCTACCTATTCTGTTCAATATAGAACGGATAGTAAAGAAACACTTCAAAAATACTATGCTGATGACGCCCCCACATTAAGAGCACATGGAAAGGAATTTGAAGGGAAGTTTGTTGCTTTTAGAACGGAATTAGAAATCATTGATGAGCAATAAAAAAAATAGTTCTAAACCTCCTTTGGGAAAAGGAAATCAAGAGATTAGGGCCAAAAAATACCTTGGACAGCATTTTTTGAAAGATGAAATTATTGCAGAGAAAATAGCGGAAAGTCTTTCCTTTGTTGGATACAAAAATGTCCTTGAAATTGGCCCTGGTATGGGGGTTCTAACAAAATATTTACTGGAAAAAGATATTCAACTTGTGGCTATGGATTTAGATAGTGATTCAATTACCTACCTTGAATCAAATTATCTCAATGAAAACTTACAACTCATTGAAGCTGACTTTCTGCGTTTCGATCTTCAGGCGATTTTTGGCGAGGAGTCTTTCGCGATTATTGGGAACTTTCCCTATAATATTTCAACACAAATTGTGTTTAAAACTCTGGAAAATAAAGAACAGATACCAGAATTTTCAGGTATGTTTCAAAAAGAAGTCGCCCAACGTATTTGCGCTAAAGAAGGTAGTAAAACCTACGGTATTCTGTCAGTTCTTGCTCAGGCATTTTATGATGCCGAATATTTATTTACAGTACCTCCCACTGTATTTAACCCACCTCCAAAGATAGATAGTGGCGTACTTCGATTGCGAAGAAAAGAAAATTATGCACTTCCTTGTAGTGAAAAAATGCTCTATAAAGTGGTCAAGACGGCCTTCCAACAAAGACGTAAAACTTTACGAAATAGTTTAAAAACCTTCAATCTTTCCGAAAAAATAAAAGAAGATACTATCTTTGACAAACGTCCGGAACAACTTTCGGTATCACAATTTATCGCACTCACACTAAAACTGGAGGAAGATGCAATTTCAACTCACGAATGATTTTATAGAGCAAATTGAAAGGCTCATCGCTCGAAATGACCGCAATATGTTGCGTGAATTATTGAGCGAATATCATTTTGCTGATATTGCTGAATTACTTGAAGAACTTACAAGTGATGAAGCAACTTACTTAGTAAAATTACTAGAAACAGAGCTTACATCGGAGGCTCTTATGGAATTAGACGACGATGTTCGCGAAAAAATTCTGGACCGCCTTTCTCCACATGAAATTGCAAATGAGCTTGAGGGAATGGATACCGATGATGCTGCAGATATAATTGCAGAGCTAGATCTAGATATTCAACAAAAGGTAATTGATAAAATAAAGGATGAAGATCACGCTGCCGATATCGTAGAATTACTAAAATATGATGAAGACACAGCTGGGGGGTTAATGGCAAAAGAATTAGTAAGTGTAAAGGAAACATGGACAATTGCAGGGTGCGTGCGTGAAATGCGCAGACAGGCGGAAAATGTTACCAGAGTCCATTCTATTTATGTTACAGACAAAGAAGGAAGATTAAAAGGACGTCTTTCACTTAAAGACCTTTTAACTGCCCCAGGTAAATCACATATTAGTGATATTTACATCCCAAAAGTAGACTATGTTACGGTGCACACTGAAAGTGAAGAAGTTGCCCGAATTATGCAAAAATATGATTTGGAAGCCATTCCCGTTGTTGATGAAGGAGGCGTTTTAGTGGGCAGAATTACTATTGATGACATTGTAGATTTCATTAAAGAAGAGGCTGAAAAAGATTACCAAATGGCAGCTGGTATTTCCAGTGATGTTGAAGCAGACGATAGCCTCTTAAAGTTAACCCGTGCCCGTTTACCTTGGTTACTCATTGGGATGTTTGGTGGATTGGGAGCTGCAAGTATTATTTCAGGTTTTGCTACTATTTTTACAAAATACCCTAATTTACTTCTCTTTATTCCCTTAATACAAGCAACTGCAGGTAATGTAGGGGTACAATCCAGCGCCATTGTTGTTCAAGGTTTGGCTAATGACACTCTAAAAGGAAATATGGTAAGGCGGCTCCTTAAAGAAACAGTTTTGGCACTTATTAATGGAGGATCCATTGCTTTTGTTGTACTATTACTGAGTCACTTCATATTTGAAACCAGTTACATGGAATCATTAAGCCTAGGTCTTGCGCTTATCGCGGTTATCGTTCTGGCCGCTCTTATAGGTACTTTCGTTCCAATTTTACTAGACAAAAAAGGAATTGATCCTGCCGTAGCTACAGGGCCTTTTATAACCACCAGCAATGACGTGTTTGGTATCTTGACTTACTTCCTAATAGCCAAACTTATTCTAGGGTATTGAAATCTGAGGTTTTTCTAACACATTTTATCGTCCCATCTTCGGCAATTGATATTCGAGGTCACGTAAATAATATAGTGTATTTACAGTGGTGTATGGATGCTGCTGAAGCTCATTGGGTTTCAAGAACTACTGCTGCGATTCGGGAGAAATATGTATGGTATGTTCTTAATCATTCCATTTCCTATTTTGCATCTTCTTTTGTAGATGAAGAGATAGAGCTACAGACTTGGGTCTTAAAGAATATAGGCGTAAAAAGTGAGAGACATTATAAAATTATTCGGTCGATCGATCAAAAAACTATTGTAGAAGGAAAAACAGTATGGTGTCTTCTCAATGGAAAAACTCTTCGACCTACAAAAATAACCGAGGAAATTATTACCTTGTTTGTCTAAATTCAATTTTCGTGAAAACAATCAATATACAGCAAAAATTTTCAGTTTTCAGCAAACATTGGCATCCCCATCGCATTGCTATTGTGGATGATATGCAAGTGCTTTTAGCCAAAATTCAAGGTGATTTTATATGGCATAAACACCAAGATGAAGATGAATTATTTTTTATACAAAAAGGCACACTAGAAATGCATTTTCGCGATAAAATTGAAATAGTAAATGAAGGCGAAATGATTGTTATTCCAAAAGGAGTTGAACATTGTCCGAGAACTAAAGACGGGGAAGAAGTACATGTGTTATTATTTGAAAAACTGACAACGGCTCATACTGGGGATGTAGTAAATGAAAGAACGCAAACGGTATATCCTTCAATTTAAACTTTACAAAAGTATTCTCCTTAGTAACGATTTAACCAATAAATAAAAATTGTTTATCCAAAACGAGCTTGAGATTTAATTAGGTTTTATAACTTTATAGTCCTAATCTCGGCTCATGAATATCCTTCATCTCGACACTAATCATCCATTACTTATTAAAAAGCTAAATAGCGCTGGATTTACAAATCATGAAGATTATAGTTCTTCCAAAGAAGCTGTGGAACAAATTATCCATAAATACGATGGTATAATAATTAGAAGTAGATTTAAAATTGATCAGACTTTCTTGGATGCAGCCCCCAATCTAAAATTTATTGCTCGCGTTGGTGCAGGATTGGACAGCATTGATATTCCATATGCCGAAAACAAGGGAATTGAACTTATAGCCGCCCCTGAAGGAAACAGCAATGCTGTAGGTGAGCATGCATTAGGTATGTTACTTTCACTTTTCAACAATCTTAATAAGGCAGATAGGGAAATTCGTAATGGACAATGGAATCGTGAAACCAATAGAGGAATAGAATTAGAAGGGAAAATTATTGGGCTAATTGGTTATGGCAATATGGGCAAAGCTTTTGCCAAAAAACTTGCCGGATTCAATTGTGAGGTACTCTGTTATGATATTAAGCAAAATGTTGGAGACGAAAATGCCAAACAAGTTTCATTAAAAGTACTTCAAGAAAAATCAGATGTTGTTAGCTTTCATACACCATGGACCCCTCTTACTGATAAAATGGTTAATACCCAGTTCATTGATACTTTTCACAAACCATTTTGGCTACTAAACACAGCAAGAGGTAAAATTGTTGTAACCGCCGATTTGGTAGCAGCTATAAAAAAAGGAAAGATTCTAGGAGCAGGATTGGACGTACTTGAATACGAAAAACTATCCTTCGAATCTCTTTTTGACGCTGAAAATCTACCCCATTCATTAAAAGAATTGTTTACCCTGGACAAAGTGATTTTAAGCCCTCATATCGCTGGATGGACTGTAGAAAGCAAGAGAAAACTTGCTCAAGTAGTTGTTGATAAAATCGTTCTCGGTTTTTCTAAATTATCAAAGGAATAGATAGTTGTTATGAAAAAGACCATTCTGATTTTTGGAATGTTTATTATATCACTAATGATTCTATTTAGTATCAGTGAGTATTCCGTGATATCCGGAGACATGAAAATTGAATATACAATTGCTGGTATAGCCGTTCTTTTCTTTTCTATAGGTGTTTTTGTGAACAAGAAGAACAAAGCTGATAATAATTCGAATACTCTTGTAAAAGAAAATATAATAAATACAAATCAAATCAAGACTCTTGGAATTAGTGAGAGAGAATATGAAATACTAGTAGAGGTGGCAAATGGTCTTTCCAACAAACAAATTGCAGAACGCCTTTTTGTAACTGAGAGTACAGTCAAAACTCATGTTTCGAATTTATTCGTAAAGTTAGATGCTAAGAGACGAACACAGGCAATTCAAAAGGCAAAGGAGTGGCAAATTATTTTTTGATTGAACTAAAGTTAGATTGTTTTGGTACTTTAGTATGAGGGATTTTTTCCTGCATGTAACTAATTTTACAAAACGTTAAACATTAACAAATGAAAAATACGGTTATAAAATTTGGTATTCGTGCGCTACTTACTGGCGCTGTTTTATTTCTAATGGCCCTTCTGCTAGGAGAAAACCTTAACAGCAGTACTCAAATGATTATTGGGTATGCCGCCATGGTCGTATCTTTAATTTTCGTCTACTTCGGGATAAAACATTTTAGGGATAATGAAAACAAAGGAAGTATAAGTTTCACTAAAGCGCTCTCAATTGGGATCCTCATCTCTTTTTTTGCGGCGTTTGGCTTCGGAATAATTGACTACCTGTATACTTCAGTTATCAACCCAAATTGGGCCGCAGAATATTTAACAAAGTCCCTAGCTTCAATGGAGGCTAGTTTATCGCCAGAAGTTTACAAAACAGAAAGTGAAGCACTAATACAGCAAATGAAAGATTATGGCAGTTCTGGCATTGGGGCAACGTTTATGTTTATCCAAGTGATTGTTATCGGATTTATGATTTCATTAATATCATCATTAATTCTTCAGCGTAAATAAGAACTTATGTACGAGCCCAAAACCAAACAGAATGAAGGGGATGTCCAGAAATATTTAGATTCATTCAAGGAAGAAGAACGCTATTCAGATTTATTAAAACTCCTGGAGCTTATGTCGGCTGTTTCTGGCTGTCCAGCCAAAATGTGGGGCACACAAATCGTAGGTTTTGATTCTTATTCCTATAAGGGAAAGTCTTCTCAAGGTGAATGGTTCTGTATTGGGTTTAGTGCTAGAAAGCAGAATATTTCACTGTATATAATTTCAGGTTTCGAAAAGGAAACTGAACTTCTAAATACTATGGGGAAATATAAAACCGGTAAAGGTTGTATGTATATAAACGCCTTATCCGACATTAATTTGGAAATTTTTGAAGAATTTCTAAAAAGGTCTATGGTAGTAATGAGAACATGGTAATTTAAAATAGCTAAAATGAAAAATCGGGTTACAGGATTAGGGGGCTTCTTTTTCAAAACAAAAGATCCCGATAGCATAAAAGAATGGTATAAAAATCGGCTCGGCCTAAATACTGATGCTTACGGCTGCACTTTTTGGTGGAAAGATGAAGCAGACAAAAAATGTTCTACACAATGGAGTCCGTTTAAAGAAGATACATCCTATTTTAAGCCAAGTGAGAAGCAGTTTATGATGAACTTCAGAGTTGAGAATCTACATGAGTTACTAAAGATTTTGAAAACCGAAGGGGTAACTATTGTTGGTGAAGTCGAAGAATATGAATATGGTAAATTTGGATGGATACTTGACCCTGAAGGAAATAAAATTGAATTATGGGAACCAATAGACAGTACTTTTTTATGATTTATTTTATATCTTTAATTTTCAATCAAATACTTTTAACAAATGGAAGAGAATAAAGATAAGACTTTCGACAGCGCCAAAGATCGAATAGAAGAAGCGGCCGAAAATTTTAGTAAAGGCGCCAAAGAAACAGCCCGGGAGTTTAGAGAAAGTTGGAATGAAACCACCAATAATGGTGAAAACAAAAAACTTGTTGCTGGTCTTTTGGGAATATTTGTTGGGTCTTTAGGAATTCATAAATTTATTCTCGGATACACTCAGGAAGGAATTATACAAATTGTGATTTCAATTGTTACCTGTGGTGTTGGTGGAATAATCGGATTTATAGAAGGCATTATTTATCTCACTAAAAGCGATGATGAATTTTACCAAACCTATCAAGTTGGTAAAAAAGGTTGGTTCTAAAAAACAAAAGTCTTTGAAAAAATTTATCCAAAGACTTTTTTAATCCATTATATCATCGTAATATTGCAATATATAAATTATAAATCATGGGTGTCTCAAAAAAACATATACATTCAGAAAGTATTAATCAGTTAGCCGATTTGGCTAAAGTGCTTTCACATCCTGCTCGAATTTCAATCCTTAATTATATTGGTGATTGTAAGGGATGTTTGTGTAAAAATATTTCTGAGAAAATCGGGCTTGCACAACCTACCACTTCTCAACACCTCCAAATAATTAAAAAGGCCGGGTTATTGAAAAGTCATTTTGAAGGGAAAAGTCAGTATTATACAATAGATAAAGAAGAATTATCGTCACTTAAAGCCCTATTCCATGAATTTTTTGAAACTACGGAAAAAAAATGCTGTTAACCCCAAAAAAAAACATTATGAAAACACAAGAATTATTACACCTATTAGAAAAGCACAAAAACACTTCGTTGCTTTTTGAATATACACCTAAAAAATTCGTAGGTACCAACTATCACATTACGGAAGTAAAACACATTACAATCGACTCGGTTGACTGTGGCGCGCAAACAGATGCCTGGAGAGAGACAGTAATTCAACTTTGGGAGAGCCCTTCAGAAATTGGCAAAACTGAATATATGAGCACTTATAAAGCACTAGCAATTCTTAAGAAAGTTGAAAAAATGAAGCCATTTGATCTATCTTCCGAAGTGAAATTTGAATACGGTAATACCGATTTTCATACAGCTCAACTCTTTGTTGATGATTTTGAATTGAACAACGGTAATTTGACATTTAAACTTTCCGTTCAAAAAACTGACTGTAAAGCAAAAGAAACTTGTGGAATCCCTGAATCGAAAGAATTAGTAGCTGAAGAAGCTTGTTGTTCCCCAGGAGACGGTTGTTGCTAAATGCAAATAATTACATTTCATAAAGATCATTTTCCCCTAGTCTCCCAAATTTATTCAGAAGGCTTAGAAACGGGTATAGCTACTTATGAAACTAAAGTTCCAACTTGGGAGCAATGGGATGACAAATTTTTAAAAATTTGTCGTTTCGTAGTATTGATCGACAAAAAAGTTGTTGCTTGGTGTGCACTAAGTGCCATTTCAAAAAGAGAAGCTTACAAAGGAGTTGCCGAGGACACTATTTATGTTTCGAGAGCGGCACAGGGAAGAGGAATTGGAAAGTTATTGTTAAGCCATCTTATCAATGAAAGTGAAAAAGCAGGACTCTGGACCCTGCAAGCAGGCATTTTTTCAGAAAACAAGGTCAGTATTAAACTCCATGAAAACTGTGGATTTAGAATTATAGGAATTCGTGAAAAAATAGCAAAACGAGATGGGAAATGGCACGACAATGTATTACTTGAAAGAAGAAGTAAAAATATATTATACATGAAAAACGTATTAGTACTCTGTACAGGAAATAGTTGCCGAAGTCAGATGGCGCATGGATATTTAAAGCATTATGCAAAAGACAGGGCAGTAATATTTAGCGCTGGAATAGAAACACATGGGCTAAATCCAAAGGCTGTAAAAACGATGAAAGAAGATGGTATAGACATATCACAACACACTTCCAATAATCTGACCGAATATGCCACAATTGACTTCGATTATATCCTGACCGTTTGTGACCATGCTAATGAAAATTGTCCTTTTATTCCTTCAAAAAATGCAACTCGTCTTCATCACAACTTTAGTGATCCTTCTAAAGTAATAGGTACAGAAAAAGAAATTTCCGAAGCATTTATTAAAACACGAGAACAAATTAAGGCCTATTGTTTAAAATTTGTAAAAGAAAATTTATAATTGGCGCATGGAATAAGAAT
>BS_KBA_SWE02_21mDRAFT_10000346_pt1 | contig 16970 bp, 11 predicted proteins | sample BalSeasSWE02_21m_FD_9196 | JGI IMG/M metagenome (IMG submission 9196)
AACTTTTTGTTTTGTTACCGGTTTAATTTTTTTCATATCGGGAAATACATAAGGAATTGCTTCTTCCAACTTTGCAATGGGAATTATCTTTAATCCTTCTTTAACCTTTTCAGGCATTTCTTTTAAATCAATTTCATTATCCTTTGGAATGAGAATAGTTTTTATATCGTTTCGCTTTGCCGCGAGTAACTTTTCATTCAATCCGCCGATTGCAAGAATTGAGCCTGTTAACGTTATTTCTCCTGTCATTGCAATATTATTTGATGCCGGCATGCCACTAACAGCAGAGAGCATCGCCATAGCCATTGTTATTCCCGCTGAAGGTCCATCCTTTGGAATTGCTCCTTCTGGAAGATGAATGTGTATCTCTTTACCTTTAAAGAAATCCGGATTCAAACCTAACTGCTTTGCTTTGGATCGTAAATAACTTAAACCTGCATGCGCAGATTCTTTCATTATATTCCCAAGTTGTCCGGTAAGAGTCAACTTTCCTCCGCCATTCATAATTGTAACATCAACAGTTAATATCTCACCGCCAACACTTGTCCAAGCTAACCCAGTAACACTTCCAACTCTATTTAACTTACTGTGTCTGTGCGATCTAAAGCGCGGAGTCTTTAAATAATTTTCGATTCTAGATTCATCAATAACTTGTTTGTGCGGTTTTAGCACTTTTCCATTTGCAGATTCTTTAACAACAATATCTTTTGCAACTTTTCTGCAAACAGTTGCTAATTCTCTTTCAAGATTTCTAACACCGGCTTCACGAGTGTATTCTGAAATTATTTTTCTAATACTCTCATCTGAAAAAGTAACATTTTTATTTTCAATTCCATGCGCTATAAGCTGTTTTGGTAAAATATGTCTTTTTGCAATTTCAAGTTTATCATAATCAAGATATCCAGGCAGTTCAATTATTTCCATTCTATCTTGTAAAGGAAGTGGAATGTTATATCTTACATTTGCGGTTGTGATGAACATAACCTGACTTAAATCATAATCAACTTCAATGTAATGATCGTTGAATGAATTGTTCTGTTCGGGATCTAAAACTTCAAGCATTGCTGATGAAGGATCACCACGGAAATCCATACTCATTTTATCAATTTCATCTAATAGAATTACTGGATTTATAGTACCGGCTTTTTTCATCGAGTGAATAATTTTACCGGGCATTGATCCGATATAAGTTTTACGATGACCGCGAATTTCAGCTTCATCACGCACGCCGCCAAGACTTATTCTTATAAAATTTCTTCCAAGTGCACGTGCAATAGATTTTCCTAAAGATGTTTTACCGACTCCGGGAGGTCCTACAAAACATAAAATCTGTCCCTTCATATTTTTAACAAGATTTAGAACAGCTATATGTTCGATAATTCTTTCTTTTGGTTTTTCTAAACCAAAATGATCTTCATCCAAAATTTTCTGAACATGCTTAATACTTAAATTATCTTTTGTTCTTTTATACCATGGAATATCAACGAGCCAATCAAGATAGTTTCTGATTACTGTTGATTCCGGCGACATCGTTGGAGTTTTCTTTAACTTATTAAATTCCTCAAGCGCTTGTGCCTCAACATCTTTAGGCATTTTTGATTTAATAATCTGATCACGAATCTTTCCAAATTCTGAAGTTGATTCTTCATCATCACCAAGTTCATCCTGGAGGATTTTTATTTGTTCCTGAATGATAAATTTACGTTGAGTTTTCGCAATATTTTCCTGAACCTTATTATCAATCTCTTTTTCAATTTTCAGAATATCAATTTCTGAGTTAAGAACTTTTATAACTTCATAATACTGTTCTTTTAGAATATATTTAGAAAGTATATTCTGTTTTATCTCTATCGATTGATTGATATTTGCTGCGGCATAAAAAACTTTTCGGTCCGGTTCTTCAATATTATCAAATGCAGCAATAGTTTCGTTCGGTACATTACGGCTAATTTTAACATAATCTTTAAACAACTGAGANATTTGTCTCATCAACGCATTCATCTCGTGATCAACAATTGTTTCAGGGATAATAACTTCAACCTTTCCCTCAAAAAATTCTTTACGATCTGTAAACTCTGTAATTCTTGCTTGTAATAATCCATCAACTAGAATCTTTAGCAGACCATTCGGTAATTTTAAAATCTGAACGATCTTTGCCACAGTACCTTCTAAATAAAAATCTGCAGGTTTTGGATCTTCTATACTGGATTTTTTTTGTGTAGATAGAAAAATGTACTTTGTATTTTCTAAAGCATAATTAGCAGCATTAATTGATTGTTCCCGCCCAACAAGCACAGGAAAAATCATATAGGGGAAAATTACAATATCTCTTAACGGAAGTATTGGTAAGATTGAAGGAATCTCATCAACTAGATTGCTTTCTTTGGACTCTTTTTTAACTAAATCATTAGTTTTGCTCAATTTCGCTCCTTATTTTCGCTCTAATTTGAGCGCAAATATACCCAAATGAAAAGGTGCTATCAAGGAAATGAAAATGCACAAATTTAGGGGTGTGATACAGAGTTTTTATATTTGCATTATAAAAAGGATTATTATGATAAAAGATATTTTAGAAATTGCAGGAATAGCAGGAGAAATTGTACGCGATGGATTTGGGAAAAATTTTCAAATTGAATACAAAACGAATGACAAAAACCTTGTAACTGAAATCGATAAAAAATCTGAAAAAGCAATAATGGATTTTATTTCTAAAAAATATCCGTCGCACAATATTTTAACAGAAGAATCCGGTGAACATAAAAAAGACTCAGAATATTTATGGGTGATTGATCCATTGGATGGTACAACAAACTTTGCACACGGCTTGCCAATCTTTGCAGTTTCAATCGGTGTGATGAAGAAAGATGAAATAGTTGCCGGAGTTGTTTACGATGTTATGCAAAATATTCTTTACTCAGCAGAAAAGGGAAGTGGCGCTTTTGCAAATGATAGGAAAATAAATGTTAGAATTAACGATAATTTAGGTTTAGGTGTTTTAGTAACTGGATTTCCTTACGATGTCGCCGATAATCCGGATAAAGCATTTGAGAGGTTTGAATCATTAACTAAAAAAGCTAGGGCAGTTCGCAGATTAGGTTCTGCAGCAATAGATTTCTGTTATGTTGCACGCGGAGTATTTGATGGGTTCTGGGAAGTATCTCTTCAGCCTTGGGATTTGTGTGCGGGAAAATTAATTGTTGAAGAAGCTGGTGGACTAGTTACAGATTTTATTGGGAATGAAATAAATATTTTTACTCCACAAATTCTGGCAAGTAATAAAAAAATCCATCAACAGATGATTGATGGATTGAAGGTTTAAACTTTTTAGTCATTGCGAGTGACGCTATGGGAGCGAAGCAATCTCATTTAATTTCCAGATTGCCTTATTCGAGTTCGCAGCGGCGAATTGATGGCAATGACATAATAAAACTAATTTATCGGAACAGATCTGCCTAAGCTTTGATACATTTGCTCTATTAAATCCTGGTATCTTTCCTCAACGTACTTACGTTTAATTTTTAAACTTGGAGTAATTTCACCGGATTCAATACTAAATGGTCTATCCAAAAGAACAAACTTTCTTACACGCTCAAAGTTGGCAAGTTTTTTCTGGAACTGATCCATCTCTTTATCGAGCATCTTATAGATTTGTTCATCCTTAACTAAGTCTTCTACCTTATCATAAGGGATCTTATGAGAATCGGCGTATTCTTTAACAGCTTCAAAATCCGGAACAATAAGTGCCGTTAAAAACATTCTTCTATCTCCTATCAATACAAACTGATCAATATATTTACTTGCCAGGAACAAACTTTCGATAGGATTTGGGGCTATATATTTACCTGCTGAAGTTTTAAACAAATGTTTTTTCCTATCGGTTATCAATAGATATCCGTTCGCATCAAAAACACCAATATCCCCGGTATAAAGCCATCCATCTTTAATAGTTGCTTCTGTTTCTTTTTTATTCTTGTAGTAGCCTTGCATAATGTTTGGTCCCTTTGCAAGAATTTCTCCATCCGACGCAATTTTTATTTCAACTCCTGGAAAAGGTTTTCCAACTGAACCAAATTTGTAATCCTCAACTCTGTTTGCACAAATTACGGGTGATGATTCAGTTAAGCCATAACCTTCAACAATAATAATTCCAATTGCTTCAAAGAACTTTCCCAAATACAAAGGAAGTGCTGCGCCACCGGATATGAAGAACCTTAAATTGCCGCCTGTCTTTTCCCTTAGTTTACTATATACAAGTTTATCTGCAGCTTTATGTTTTAATGAAAGTGAAATTGGAATGTTACCTTTCTTTTTCGCTTCATTAAATCTTACCCCAACATCCATTGCCCAATAAAATATTTTTTGTTTTGATATTGGCTGACTGTCAACATTTTTAATAATCTTCGAATTTATCTTTTCAAAAAGTCGTGGTACACTTGTCATAATAGTTGGTTTTATATCAATAAGGTTTTGTGCAACAGTTTCTATACTTTCTGCGTAGCAAACGGTGCACTTTGCAGAAAAAGCGGTATAGTATCCAGCCATTCTTTCAAAAATATGACAGAGTGGAAGAAAAGAAAGAAAAACATCGTCTTTTGTAATCGGAAAACAATCTAAAGCTGCCTGAACATTTGAGAGTATATTATGATGTGTTAGTACCACTCCTTTTGGTACACCTGTTGTTCCTGATGTGTAGATAATTGTACATACATCATTCGGTTTTATTATTTCAAGATTATCTCTTAGCAGTGATGGATGTGCTTTGCCATATGTTTTTCCTAATTCCTGCACTTTACTAAATGTCATTAAATCTTTATTATTTTCATCAAAATCTTTTTCATTAAGTAAGATTATGGATTTTAAGGCTTTACACTTATCCCTAACCTTCATCACTTTGTTTAGCTGGAATTTTGTAGAAACAATTATGGCTTTAGATTCCGAATTATTTAAAATAAACTCTATTGATTCTGCAGTTAAAGATGGGTAGAGTGGAATATCGATTGCACCCAAACTTAAAATAGCAAAATCACTATAAACCCATTCCGGTCTATTTTCTGCAATGATTGCAATTTTATCTTCCTTTTTTATTCCAAGTGAGGCTAGACCAAAAGCAAAAGCATCGGTTTCCTCTTTAAGTTGGTCGTAAGTTATGCCAACATATTTACCGCCAACCTTATGCTTAAGCACAAAATTGTTTGTCTCTTTGCTGTACTCTTCGGTAAGATGCTGATAGAGCCGGGGAACTGTGGTTAAGTAATTTAATGTAGCCATAAATTTACCTCTCTCCATTAAGTGTAGGATTTCTTCCCCAGAAAACCTATTAGTTTAAGATAGCCTTATCTTTAAGAAATATTTAATGATAAAATAACATCAAAAAAGGTAATAGCAAAAAGGAAAATTGATTTTTGTAGGGATCGGTCACCTGACGGATCCGATTAATTAAATTTATACTAAAAACGGAACGAACTGGAGTTCATTCCCTACAAAAACCACTAAAGTCTAAATTGATAATCCCATCCAAAAATCGTAATTTTTGAACCACAATTTTTAATTTTGAGGATGTCAAATGTCAAATGCATATTTCAAAGTTCCGCAGCCGGTAAATGAACCAGTAAAAACGTATAAACCGGGCAGCCCGGAAAGAGAAGATTTAAAGAAAAAATTAGCAGAATTAAAATCGAAACAAATAGAAGTTCCGCTTATTATCGGTGGCGAAGAGGTGAGAACCGGCAATACCGAAAAAATGGTGATACCGCATAACCACAGCCACGTTCTTGGAGTTTATCATAAAGCAGGTAAAAAAGAAGTTGATATGGCAATTGAAGCAGCACTTGAAGCTCGTAAAGAATGGGCAGAAATGACATGGGAACATAGAGTCGCAGTTTTCTTAAAGATAGCTGATTTATTAGCCGGACCATGGAGATCAACTATAAATGCGGCTACAATGCTCGGACAATCCAAAACTGTTTACCAGGCAGAAATTGATGCTGCTGCCGAGCTTGTTGATTTCTACAGATATAATTGTTATTTCATGGCAAAACTGATGGAAGAACAGCCTTATTCACCTTATGGTATGTGGAATCGATCAGAATACAGACCACTTGAAGGTTACATTTTCTCAATAACTCCATTCAATTTTACTTCGATTGCAGGAAATCTTCCAACCGCACCTGTTATTGTTGGTAATGTTAGCGTATGGAAACCTGCATCCAGCGCTGTCTATTCAGCTTATTATTTAATGAAATTATTTGAAGAAGCAGGCTTGCCAAAAGGAGTAATAAATTTTGTTCCGGGATCCGGCGGACAGGTTGGAACACCTGCGATGACAAATCCAAATCTTGCAGGAATTCATTTTACCGGATCAACCGAAGTGTTCCAGAATATGTGGAAACTTATTTCCGACAATCTTAAAAATATGAAATACTATCCGCGCATTGTTGGCGAAACGGGCGGTAAAGATTTTATTTTTGCACATAGCTCCGCAGATGTGGATGCTCTTGTTGTTGCTGCTTTGCGTGGTGCTTTTGAATACCAGGGACAAAAATGCTCTGCTGCTTCAAGAATGTATATTCCAAAATCTTTATGGAATGAGTTTAAAGAAAAGTATGTTTCCGAAGTTGGAAAAATAAAAATGGGCGATGTTGAAGACTTCACAAACTTTATGTCTGCCGTAATAGATAAAGGTGCATTTGAAACAATAACTGAATACATTAAGTATGCAAAGGCTTCTAGTGAAGCAGAGATAATAACCGGTGGAAATTTTGATGATTCAATAGGATATTTTATTGAGCCGACTACAATTGTAACAACGAATCCGAAATTTAAAACCATGGAAGAAGAAATATTCGGACCGGTTCTTACAATATATGTGTATGATGATAATAAGTTTGATGAAGCATTAACTTTGTGTGATGAAACTTCTCCTTATGCATTAACAGGTGCGGTTTGGGGTCAGGACAGAAAAGCGATTATTAAAATGTCGGACAGATTAAGAAATGCAGCGGGTAACTTTTATATAAATGATAAGTGTACTGCAGCAGTTGTTGGTCAGCAGCCGTTTGGTGGAGGAAGAGCTTCAGGAACTAATGATAAAGCCGGAAGTGCGATGAATTTAATGAGATGGATGACAGCAAGAACAATAAAAGAAACTTTCGATCCTCCGAAGGTCTGGCGTTATCCTTTTATGGGCGAGGAATAAAATTAGTCAAGCAGAAATTGTTTCAGCTTCTCAACCAAATTTTCGCGAGATTTTGATCCCGAATGCTTTCGGGACGGAATGACAATAAAAGATTTTAATACAAAATAATTCAAGGCAAATAAATGAAAATACATGAGTTTCAGGCAAAGGAAACATTAAAGAAGTTTGGTGTTCCTGTTCAGGATGGAATTGCAATTAAAAGTATGTTAGAATTTGATGATGCGATTGCAAAGCTTCAGGAACGCGGTATAAATCAATTTGTGGTTAAGTCACAAATCCACGCCGGCGGAAGAGGAAAGGGAATTGTTTACGATTTTAGGAATAGAGACCTAGTAGTTCTTGAAGGAGGAGTTAAGTTTACAACATCCACGGAAAAAGCTGCTGAGTATGCTGAAAAGATTCTTGGAAATGTTCTGGTTACGCATCAATCCGGTGCAGAAGGAAAAATTGTTAAAACTCTTTTTATAACTGAAGGATTGAATTATAAGAAAGAATTATATCTTGGAATTCTTTTAGATCGTGCAGTTTCTAAAAATGTAATTATGGTTTCTACAGAAGGCGGAGTTGAGATTGAAAAAGTTGCTGAAGAAACTCCGGAAAAAATTATTAAAGAATGGATTGAACCTGGTGTTGGATTACAAGCTTATCAGGCTCGCAAATTAGCTTTTGCGCTTGGTCTTGAAGGCAATGCTTTTAAGAGTTTTATCCCTTTCATAAAAGCTCTTTATAAAGCTTATGAATCAACTGATGCATCAATGTTAGAGATTAATCCTTTAGTTATTACAAATGATGATAAAGTTGTTGCCCTTGATGCAAAAATGAATTTTGATGATAATGCTCTTTATCGTCATCCAGAAATAATGGAATACAGAGATTTGGATGAAGAAGATCCATTGGAAATTGAAGCTTCCAAATTCGATCTTAATTATATAAAATTGGATGGAAATGTTGGTTGCATGGTTAATGGCGCAGGACTAGCAATGGGAACTATGGATATTATTAAACTTGCTGGTGGCGAACCTGCAAACTTTTTGGATGTCGGCGGCGGCGCAAATAAAGAAACAGTTGCAAACGGATTTAAGATTATTTTATCTGATCCTAATGTAAAAGCAATTTTAATAAACATCTTTGGCGGAATTGTAAGATGCGATAGAGTTGCCCAAGGTGTTATTGATGCCTCAAAAGAAATTGGAGTTAAAGTCCCTATCGTTGTAAGATTAGAAGGAACTAATGCAAAAGAAGCTGCAGAATTGCTTGATCAATCTGATCTTCACTTTGAGGTTGCAAAGAGTTTGCAGGAAGCTGCAGAAAAAGTTACTGCGGTTTTAAGAGTTAATTAAATAAATAATTATTTTATAGAGGTTTTCTAAAAAGTCGAAGTTGTTGCGTCATTCTCGTAAAAACGGGAATCCAAACACTAAAGCAAAGTAGATTCCCACTGGAGTTTATCCCGATGTAAATCGGGGTGGAATTACATTTTACTTTCAGGACTTATAAGACAACCTTTATTTATTGTACAAAAAATTTTAGTAACTAACAAATAACACACACCTTGATTTTCTATTTTATTAGTTATAGATTTTTCCTGAAACAAATTTCACTTAGGAGAACTTAATGTCCTTTTTCGATTCCGAATTTTCTAATGAAGAAGAGTTCGATCTACCCGAAGAAAATGTAGAAGAAGAATTATCTTCGTGCAAAAAAATTCTTGATAGCGGTTATGTTTTTGATTCTGTTGAGAGAATAGAAGAGCTTATTCAAGTATGTATGGATGTTGATAGATATGAAGATGCTTTATATTTATTAGATAAGTTTTTAGAAATCTTTCCTTACAACTCAGAGTATTGGCTTAAAAAAGGGATAGTGCTTAATGGATTATTCCGTTTTAGTGAAGCTTTATTAGCTTATGAGCAATCCCTTTCTCTTAATCCAAATGATATTGAAACATTAATCGATAAATCGGCGACAGAAGAAAACCTTGGACTATATGATCACTCACAGGAATCATTAGAAAAAGTATTACAACTTGATCCTGAAAATGATGATGCAATATTCAGTCTTGGATTACTTTTTCAGCGTAGAGCTCAGCTAAAAAAAGCTATTGAATATTTTCTTAAGGTTGCTTCTCGCGATCCGGAGTATTCCGAGGTTTATTATGAACTTGGTTTTTGCTATGAAAATTCTGCTCAACTTGATAAAGCATTGGAATCGTATGATAAATTTTTAGAACTTGATCCTTACAATCCAAACGGATGGTATAACCGCGGAATAGTTTTAGTAAAAATGAAAAAACTTGAGCAGGGAATAAACAGTTACGAACTTGCAATTTCTATTCGTGAAAATTTTTCAAGTGCGTGGTTTAATAAAGGAAATGCACTTGCTGATCTTGGTCGTTTACAGGAGGCAATACAATGTTTTAAAAAATCCTTTGAGTTGGATAAACATGATGAATCTGCTGTTTATAATATTGCAAATATTTATGAAGAACTCGATGATTTACCTGCCGCAATAAAATATTACACAGAATCAATTAAACTTAATGATGAGTATTATGATGCTTATCTTTCACGCGGATTTTGTCATGATTCGATGGGCAAATATCAATTAGCTTTAAGAGATTTTAATAAAGCGATTTCTCTTTCGCAGGATAATGCTGAAGCCTGGTATGCAAAAGCTGATCTTGAATATTCACTTGGGCAAATACACGATAGCATAATTAGTTACAAAGAAGCTGCAAAAATAGAACCGGATAATTCTGAAGTTTGGTTTAATCTTGCCGAAACTTATTATGAATCAGGTGAATGGTTAGAAGCCTTAAAATCATTTGATGAATGTATTCGTATCAATCCAAAAGATGCCACATCATTTTATGGAAAAGCAAAAGCAAATTTTGTTTTAAGCAGAACGCAGGAAGCAATTGAGTGCCTTAAATCAGCTTTCCAATTTGATCCATCTATACGAACGGAATTTGAAAAGGAATATCCTGAAATAAAATCATCCAAGCTTTTTAAAAAACTTATTGGTGAAGTTTAATTTTTACTATTAATTATTAAATTTAATCTTATGCAAAATTCATTTTATGCAAATACAGAATTAATTGGTCTGATTGGCTATCCGATTAAACAAAGCTTTTCTCCTTTTATTCATAATGTTGCTGCTGAGCTAACTGGCACTAGAATAATATACCTGCCTTTCGAAGTTCACGCAGATAATTTAAAAAACGCAGTTAAAGGTACGGTTGCGCTTGGATTAAAAGGATTTAATGTAACTGTGCCGCATAAAGTTAAAGTTGTTGATTATATAAATAAATTATCTGAAGAAGCTTCAGTTATTGGTTCAGTAAATACTGTCGTAAATGAACAAGGTAAACTCATTGGGTACAACACCGATGTAAATGGAATAGTTGAATCTCTTTCTCCTTATAAAACTCAGATTAGTGGAAATGAAGTTTGTGTAATAGGCGCCGGTGGTTCGGCTCGAGCTGTTATTTATACACTTATCAGAAATTTTAAACCTCAAAAAATTTATTTAGTTAANCGTACTGAACAGCACGCAGAAGCTCTGAAGCAGCACTTTAAATCTAAAATGAAATTTGATGGTATTGTAACGAAAGAAATACAACAGCCTGATTTAATTAATGTTCTTAACAATTGCTCATTAGTAGTTAATGCAACCACAGTTGGAATGTATCCAACGATTGATGATAGTGTTCTAAGCACCNNTGATGTTTTTAAAGAAGATCAGATTGTCTTTGATCTGGTTTACAATCCGGTTAAAACAAAATATTTGCAACTTGCTGAATCTAAAGGNGCAGTTATTGTAAATGGACTGAATATGCTTGTACATCAGGCTGCAAAATCATTTACACTTTGGACCGGGAATGAATTTCCTATTGAGAAAGTTTATAAATCACTTCTACTTTACGTTTCTAAATAGTTAATGAATTTTATTTAGCGCCCTTTTCAATCTGAAAATCGCTTCGTGCAAATGATCCATAGAAGTTGCGTAAGACATTCTCAAATATCCCTCACTTCCAAATGCACTACCAGGTACTGTGGCAATATGGGCATCATACAGCAGATGCATCGCAAAATCAAATGAGTTTTCTATTTTTAACACATCAGATTTTGTGTGAAGATAACGAAAGATATTTGGAAAGAGATAGAACGCACCTTCAGGTTTGTAACAGGTAATTCCTTTTATCGATGTCAACTCATTGTAAAAATATTCACGTCGTTTTCTAAATTCTTCAAGCATTTCACTTATAACATATTGCGGACCGGCAACGGCTTCTATTGCTGCATGCTGAGATATGGAAGAAGCGTGTGATGTTGTGTGGCTTTGAATTTTATTGATAGCACTTACAATGTTTTCGGGAGCTGCAGTGTAACCAATTCGCCAGCCAGTCATTGCATAAGATTTAGAAACACCATTTACAAGAATTGTCTTCTTTTTCATTTCAGGATCAAAAGCCGCAAAACTTATAAACTTAAAATCATCATAAACTAATTTTTCATAAATCTCATCTGATAGAACATACATCTTATGCTTTAAAACAATTTCTGCTAATGCTTCCAATTCTGATTTTGTGTATGCAGAGCCGGTTGGATTTGATGGGTTACAAAGAATAAGCAGTTTAGTTTTTGGAGTTATTGCTGCCGCTAATTGTTGTGGCGTTATTTTAAATCCTGCTCGTTCATCCGTTTCAATAATAATATTTTTTCCACCCGCAAGCGAAACCATTGCTGGATATGAAACCCAATATGGTGCTGGAATTATAACTTCATCGCCGGGATTAACTGTTGCAAGAATACTGTTATAAACGCTTTGTTTTGCACCGCTGGAAACGATTATTTCATTATGATTGTAATCAAGATTATTATCTCGTTTTAGCTTTGCCGAAATTGCCGTTCGTAATTCAATTGTACCTTGGTTAAGCGTATAGCGAGTTCGGTTTTCTTCAATCGCATTTATACCTGCAGCTTTTATACTATTTGGAGTGTGAAAATCAGGTTCACCCATACTCAAATCAATTACATCAACGCCTTCAGACTTCAATTTCTTTGCTTCGGCTGCAACCATCATTGTGGGGGATGCACCAATTTCTTTAACTCTATCAGCTACCAAATTATTATTCCTGTATTATTAAGTTGGGAAAATTTTTGTAAATCAGACTTCTGTAAATATAATGCGCTGATTTGTAAATTTAAATTATTTAAAATCTTTATCTAATAAAATGTTATTTCTTTTTCGGTCTATTTTTCTCTGCAAGTTCTTTAAGCAATGCTGCGTGACTGATTACCATATCAACATCACTTCGAAGTACAGATGTTTGGACACCACCAATCCAATAATCAGATTCGAGTATAGTATTATTATCTAAGTAAAGAATAAGTGTGAGCATGGTTTTAGTTGTGATATTTAAAGCATCATCCCTCACTAAAAATGATTTCTGATTGTAATTGATAAGTTGATCGTCTTTAAAGCAATATTCATTTACTGACGAGCCCCGATTACCAATACTAACATCTTCAGTAATAAAAACTAGCTCATCATTTAAGAAGTAAGAACGGAAAATAGATCTTCGTTCTCCAATTACTTTAATTGTGTTAATTCAATCATCATTTTTTACTTGCCCGGAAATATTTTGGATATAGTTTTTCATCCTTACTTGCACAAGAAACTATCATTACAAATCCCAGAAACAGAGGCATAAAATATTTAATCATAATTATTATAAGTTTAATTTTCGGATGGGCATAATCTAAACCCAAAAAGTTTTTTTTTCAATGAATATTAGAATGAAACTTACTATATTCTTTGGTGATCTTATTATTTATTCTATCAACAACAAAAAGGAGCCATAGTGACAAAGTTACTTTATTTGATTCTTTTCATTTTCGGATTTCAGTTGATCTTATTTTCGCAGGAAAAATCTTGCTGTTCAACTGAAAAGAATGTTTCATTCACTTCTTTTTCTGAACAAAAAGAATTCCGGGATATTCATCAAATTCCCACTACTTTTACCTTAAAGGATGCTAAGGGGACTCTGATTACATTTAAAACAAAAGATGGTAAAACTGCTAATGGTTATTTAATCAAATCTGACAAACCAACAGATAAATTCATATTTGTTTTTCATGAGTGGTGGGGATTGAATGATTATGTTAAGAAAGAATCCGACCAACTTAAAGAAAATCTTGGAGATGTAAATATTTTAGCAATTGATTTGTATGATGGAAAGGTTGCTGATAATCGGGAAGACGCTGCAAAATATATGCAGTCTGTAAAGGATGAAAGAGCGTTAAGTATTATTTCCGGAGCGATGGATTATTCAGGTAAAAAAGCTAAAATAGGAACACTAGGCTGGTGTTTTGGCGGCGGTTGGTCTCTGCAGGCAAGTATTATGCTCGGTAAACAGGGAAATGCATGCGTAATGTATTATGGAATTATTGAAAACACTCCTGAAACATTTAAGGAATTAAATGCTCCTGTTCTTGGAATCTTTGCCGAAAAAGATGGTTGGGTAAATCCAGAAGTTTATGGAAACCTTGAGAAAAATCTTAAAGCGGCAGGAAAAAATGTATCTATAAAAAGTTATGATGCTGATCATGCCTTTGCAAATCCAAGCAATGCAAAATTTGATGAGACAGCAACTATGGATGCAAAAGAGCTTACTTTGAAGTTTTTTAAAGACAATTTGATGAAATAATAAAATGACTTTTTAATAAATAATATTAGGTTAAAACTAAAAAGCCATTCTATTAGAATGGCTTTTTGAGTTAAAAGTATCTAACTAATTATTTCTTTAATAAATCTCTAATCTCGCCAAGTAATACTTCTTCTTTTGTTGGGGTAGGAGGAGGAGCAGGTGTCGCTTCTTCTTTCTTCTTCATTGAGTTCATTGCCTTTATAACCATAAATATTGCAAATGCAATTATTAGAAAATCAATTGTTGTATTTATAAAAACGCCGTAATTTAATGTAACAGGAGTAAAACTTTCTGATCCTTCTTTTAAGGTTAGTGCTAAATTAGAAAAATCCATACCACCAAGTAATAAACCAATTGGCGGCATTAAAACGTCACCAACAAATGAAGAAATAATTTTCCCAAATGTGCCACCGATGATGATACCGACAGCCATATCCATAACGTTACCACGCATTGCGAATGCTTTGAACTCTTTTACAATACTCATAATAGTTTCTCCTTTTATTAATTGAAATAGTTAAAATAGACAGTAGTGACGCGGTAATATAAAAATTAGGCTTGGAAATAAAAAGAAATAGACTGTCTCGAAAATACAAATTACTCGATTGTCATTCCCATGAAAACGGGAATCCATTTTGTTTTAAGGATTCTGGATTCCCGTTTTCATGGGAATCACAGTGACTACAAGACTTTTAAGACAACCTTTTTAAGCTAAAACCTAAGAAAATAGAGGTTATTTTAATCTCTTTGGTCCTGCAGCTTTTACTTCATCAGTGCAATCAGCAGCAAAAAGCTTGAAGTTTTCTACGAAGCGTGCAGCAAGTGCATCATACTTTTTCCAATATTCATCTTTGTTTCCCCAAGAGTTTGATGGCTCCAGTACATCTTCGGGAACTTCCGGACAACTTAGTGGAACTTCGAATCCAAATAATTTATCTTTTCTATACTTTACTTTATCTAACTTTCCTTCTAACGCAGCGTTAAGAAGATTTCTTGTATGACGAATACTTATTCGTTTACCGACACCAAATCTTCCGCCGACCCAGCCTGTGTTTACAAGCCAAACATTTGCTTTATGTTTTAACATTCTTTCTTTTAACATTGCAGCATATTCAAACGGATGGCGAACCATAAACGGTGCACCAAAGCAAGCAGAGAAAGTTATCTGTGGCTCTATGCCAAGTCCGATTTCTGTTCCGGCAATTTTAGAAGTGTAGCCGCTTATAAAATGATATTGTGCTTGTTCCGGATTTAATTTTGCTATCGGAGGCATAACACCAGAAGCATCGCAAGTTAAGAAGATTATATTTTTAGGATGTGTTCTTACATATCCATCAGGAACAATGTTTGGAATAAACTCAAGCGGATAAGAACAACGTGTGTTTTCAGTAATTTGATCATCATCCAAATCGATGTATCTGCTCACCGGATCGTAAATAACATTTTCTAAGATTGTACCGAAACGTCTTGTAGTAGCATAAATCTCTGGTTCAGCTTCTGCGGAAAGGCGGATAACTTTTGCATAACATCCCCCTTCAAAATTAAACACGCCTTCATTACTCCAGCCATGTTCGTCATCGCCTATAAGATTTCTTTTTGGATCTGCAGAAAGTGTGGTTTTACCAGTACCGCTCAATCCAAAGAACAATGCAACATCACCACTGCCTCCAACATTTGCTGAACAGTGCATTGGAAGTACATCTTCAAATGTTAATAAGAAGTTAAGGAGTGTGAAAACAGATTTTTTAATTTCGCCGCCGTATAGTGAATTTGCAATAATTGCAGTTCTTTGTACAAAGTTTAAAATGATTCCTGTTTCACTTCTTGTTCCATCAATTGATGGATCAACTTTAAAACCTGGCAAACAAATAACTGTAAAATCAGGCACAAACTTTTTAAGTTCATCTCTGTCCTCTGTTGTAATGAACATATTTCTTGCAAATAAACTATGCCATGCTTTTTCAGTAATTATTCTTATTGGCATTTTATAATCAGGATCAGCACCAACGTAACAATCCTGAACAAATAATTCTTCACCCTGGCAAAAAGCCTGAACTCTGCCCATTAACTGATTAAACTTTTCAGAGCTAAAAGGACGATTATAAGCGCCCCACCATATTTTATCGTTTGTACTTTGTTCCTGAACAATGAATTTATCAGCCGCGGCACGTGCAGTATGTTTACCAGTGTTTACAACAAGCGGACCTTGTCTTGATAATCTTGCTTCGTTTCTAAAAATAGCTTCTTCATACAAAGCTTCATCAGGTAAATTCCAGAACACTCGATCAAGACCTGTTAAACCCTGACTCTTTAATCTGAAATCAGAAGCAAGTTCCATTGCCTGCTTTGTTGCAGGAGTATTAAATTCTAAATATTTACTCATGACCAATCCCTCACTAATTTTCTGTCGCCAATGTATAATTCGTTAGGTGAGTTCGGATCGAGAGCCCATTTCATTCTCTCAATTCCATCCTGAACATCTTTTATTGTTCCGCAATAGCTTAATCTTAAATGACCATCTAAGCCAAATTCTTTACCCGGAACAGTAAGCACCTGAACTTTATCAATTAAGAATTCTGAAAGTTTGTTTGAATCTTTTTCATAAGCAGAAAAATCTGCGAGACAATAAAATGTTCCATCAGGTTTAGAAACTTTAACACCTTCAAATGATCTTAACAGATCGATCATAACATTTCTGTTGTTCTCTAAGGTCGCACGTAAACTTTCCACACCGGATTGAATTCCGTTTATTGCAGCAACAGCAGCTTTTTGCAAAAGCACAGAAGGACCGGATGTTTGATGTCCCTGTATATTGCTCATCGCTTCAATAACTTTTTTATTTCCAACAGCCCAACCGATTCTAAATCCTGTCATAGCATATTGTTTAGAAACTCCGTTTATAACAATCAGTTTAGAATTTTCATCTTTCTTTTTGGCATACTTAAAACAATTAATTGATTTTCTTCCATCAAACAACAAGCGATGATATATGTCATCCATAATTAACCAGATATCCTTCTTCTCACAGAACTCAACGACTTCTGCAATAAAATCCTCACTGTA
>BS_KBA_SWE02_21mDRAFT_10000347_pt1 | contig 16956 bp, 10 predicted proteins | sample BalSeasSWE02_21m_FD_9196 | JGI IMG/M metagenome (IMG submission 9196)
GGTCTTCAACGTAGCTCGACTACGCTTTCAGTCCCATTTTTGTCGCTTCCTTGCCCTCGAAAGCCTCGCTCAACCTCGCAACGGGATAATTTTCAAACAGGCTCTAAGAAAAACTGTAGAGCTTTAGTCCCTTCACGTGTTCAAAATGGGAATCAACTGTAAAGACTTCGCAGCCTTCGGAAAAATCCTTGATGAATTCGTGAAAAGTCGCCAAGGCCGTCACCCCCGCGAAAGCGGGTGGCCATAAACACCTGATACCCCTGGATTCCCGCGTTCGCGGGAATGACGAAAACGGGTGATTTTCGACTTTTTACGGGACCATCAATTATGAGCCTGCAAAGGCGGCATTGATTGCTTGGGCTACCTGTTCCTCTCCAAACGGTTTCCGGATAAGGTCGTAGGGCGTCATCGTCTTTGCTCGATTTACCAACTCTTCCCTGGCATCTCCCATGAGGAAGAAAATGGGGATGTCCCGGGTCGATCTGATGGCTTCGGCGGCGGCCACGCCGTTCATTATTCCGGGCATGTTGATTTCCATCAGGATCAGATCCGGCGCCAGGGTTTCGCCCATCTGTACGGCTTCCATCCCGGAAGCAGCCACCCCGACCACCTGGTGACCTTGGGCGGAAAGCAGTTCCTCCAAATCCATGGATGAAATGATATTGTCTTCTGCGATCATGATTTTGCACATTGTCAATACGCCTCCTTCAACGCAATGTTTTTTCCTGTTTCCCTTAAATCGAAGTTTTTGGGACAATGTTATGCGTGTTGACGACTTGTTGACGGTCTGAACCGTCAACATTTCTTTATTAATTAGTTCTTTCGATTTTCGATTTATTAGAATATAGTGTTAAGATGAGCGAAGATAAAAAAACAGTATATCTGCTGGACGGAAGTTCCTATATTCACCGCGCCTACCACGCCATCAGGAACCTGACCAACTCCAAGGGGTTTCCTACGAACGCCATTTTAGGGGTGACCAAAATGGTCATGAAGCTCATGGCCGACAGGAATCCCGAATATTTTGCCGTGGTTTTTGATTCCAAGGGGCCCACCTTCAGGCACAAAATCTATGAAGACTATAAGGCCAACCGGCCTCCCATGCCGGAGGAAATGGCCGTGCAGCTTCCCTTGATCAAGGAAATCCTGCAGAAGCTGGGAATCCGGATTATGGAGCTCAGTGGCTATGAGGCCGACGATATTATCGGGACCATGGCCAGGGTGAGCCAGGAGAACGGTTTTCAGGTGGTTATGGTGACGGGGGATAAGGATTTCAGGCAGTTGATTACCCCTGAGGCAACCATGTGGGACACCATGAAAGACCGGGTGACCGATTACGAGGCCATCAAGGAAGAGTACGGTATCGAACCGGAGAAATTTCTGGATGTGATGGGGCTTAGCGGAGATACTTCGGACAATATACCGGGGGTCCGGGGAGTGGGGGAGAAAACCGCACTGGACCTGGTGAAACAGTTCGGCTCCATGGAGAACCTGTTTGAGCATCTGGACGAAATCACGAAAAAAAAGCTCCGGGAAAATCTGGAGGCGTGCCGCGAACAGGCGTTTCTCAGCAGGATTCTGGTAACCATCGATCAATTTGTCCCCGTTGAAGGGGATCTGGGTGCGCTTCGGTTGGGGGATCCTTCGGGGGATGAACTGGCGACCATATTCAGGGAGCTTGAGTTCCGGGGGCTGTGGGATCAGTTTGCATCCAGAAAAGAGGTACACAGCGATTACCGGTTGATCCTTTCCATGGACGAGCTGAACGCCCTGTCTGACCGGATAAGGGAGGTGGGGTTCGTGTCCGTGGATACGGAGACTACCAGTACGGAGCCTATGCGGGCGGACCTGGTGGGGATTTCCTTTTGCTGCGAGAAAGGCAAGGCCTTTTATCTTCCCCTTACCCACCTTTATCTGGGCGTACCCGAACAGATTTCGCTCGAAGCCGCCCTGCCGGTCTTGAAAGGATTTCTCGAAGACGGGAATATTGTCAAAGTGGGGCAAAACATCAAATATGACGGGGAAGTGTTGAAACGCCACGGGGTAGAGTTAAAGGGGATCGGGTTCGATACCATGATCGCCTCCTACGTCATCAACCCCGGTCTTCGGCAACACAACCTGGATGCCCTTGCGCAACACTACCTGAATCACAAGATGATCAGCTATCATGCGGTAGTGGGAAAAGGAAAAGGGCAGCTCAATTTCTCCCAGGTGGACCTGGATAAGGCATGCGAGTATTCCTGCGAGGATGCGGATATGGCCCTGCGTCTGAAGGGAATCCTTGAAAGTCGCTTGAAAGAGGAAAAAAACGAGGACCTTTTTCATCTCCTTGAAATGAAGCTTGTCCCGGTTCTCATGGAGATGGAAATGTCCGGCATCCGGATTGACGCGGTGCTTTTCCGGGAGATGTCGGGCCGGTTCGCGGAAGACATGAAGACCATTGAAGCGGATATCTTCGCCGAGGTCGGCATGGAATTCAACCTCAATTCCTCCCAGCAGTTGGGGTACGTGCTTTTTGAAAAACTGGGGCTTCCCGTACAGAAGAAGACGGCCAAGAGCGGCCGTTATTCCACGGATGTAAAAGTCCTTCAGAAGCTTTCCGCGTCCGCCTTTAAGATCCCCGAGCTGCTCCTCCGCTACAGGACCCTTTCCAAACTCAGATCCACCTATCTGGATGCCTTGGTGAAAATGGTGGATCCGGTCACCGGGCGGATTCACACCTCTTTCAACCAAACCGTTGCGGCTACAGGGCGACTCAGCAGCAGCAATCCGAATTTGCAGAATATTCCCATCCGGGGAGAGGAAGGAAGGGCCATTCGGAAAGGGTTTGTAGCCGATGAGGGAAATTTGCTGGTCGCGGCCGATTACAGCCAGGTGGAGCTGCGCGTATTCGCCCATTATTCCGGGGATGAGGCATTCATTGAGGCCTTTCGGAAAGATCGGGACATCCATTCCCGCACGGCCTCGGAGATCGTGGCAGGAGATGGAGTGGAAGTGACCTCGCGGATGAGAAGCATTGCAAAGGCTATCAATTTCGGCATTATCTATGGCATGGGCGCGAAAAAACTCAGTGAAGAACTGGGGATTGATTTGAAGGTGGCCAAAGATTATATTGCGGCCTACTACGAGCGCTACCGGGGGGTTGCCAGGTATCGGGACGACATGATTGCCATGGCCAAGGAGAAAGGCTATGTGACGACCTTGTTCAACCGAAGGCGGTATCTTCCCGATATCAACCACGCAAATAACCGGATTCGTTCCGAGGCGGAACGTATGGCCGTAAACACCCCCATCCAGGGAACGGCGGCCGATTTGATCAAGCAGGCGATGATCAATATTCACGATCGGATGAAGAGGGAAAATTTTCGTTCGAGAATGCTCCTCCAGGTCCATGATGAACTGGTCTTCGAGGTCCCGAAGGATGAACTGGAACGTTTGATTCCCATGGTCAAAAAAGAAATGGAAAGTGTGTACCCCCTGGATGTTCCCTTGAAGGTGGATATCAATATGGGGAAGAATTGGGATGAGGCGCATTGAAGGACAGAGGTCGGAAGTCAGAAGTCCGGTAACCAATGACCAATAATCAGTGGGCGGTGGGCAGTAAACCAATAACCAATGACCAATAACCAATGACCATGAAATATGTATTCGGGCCGGTCCCTTCCCGGCGGTTGGGGCTGTCCCTCGGGGTGGATCTTATTCCGTCCAAGACGTGTAGCTTTGATTGCCTTTACTGCGAGGTGGGAAGGACAACGGAACTGACTCTGACTCCCTTGAACTATGCCCCCTATGCGGAAGTTGTCAGGGAAGTAAAAGAGAGGCTCCAGACCTGCAGGCCGGATGTGATTACCATTGCCGGATCGGGTGAGCCTACGCTGTATGCCGATCTGGAAAAAGTGATAGACGGCATCGAGGAGATCACCGAAATTGACGTGGCGCTTCTCACGAACGGGTCGCTTTTCTGGCGGGAGGAAATTGTCCGGCGCGTTTTGCATGCCGATATTATCTTGCCTACCCTTTCGAGCGCCTTCGAGGATACTTACCGGAAGATCCACAGGCCTCCGGCGGAGCTGCATTTGGAAAAAGTGATTGACGGGCTCAAGAAACTCCGGGCCATGTACCATGGCCGAATTTATCTGGAGACCATTTTTCTTGCCGGCATGAATGATACGGACGAAGAGATTGCCGCGCTGAAATCGGTCATTGATGCCATCAATCCGGATAAAATTCAGCTTAATACAGTCGTTCGCCCCCCGGCGGATATTCGCGCTAAATGTCTTGACATGAAAAGGCTGAAAGAGATAAAGAGTTTTTTTGGCCCGAAAGCGGAAATTGTTGCGGGAGCGCCCGTCGGGAGAGAAAAGAAGGGATGGGAGTCGGCCGCGGAAGATTTTCTGGAGATGGTCAGGAGACGTCCCCTTACGGCGGCGGATATGGCCCGCCTTTCGAACATGGGCCTGCAGGATGCCCAGTCCGTCATCAAGGGGCTCCTCATGAAGGGAATGATTAAAAAACGGGAACATTCGGGGGACATATTCTACGTGGTCGGTGAGGAAAATGTTCAGTAAAGAAAAGGACCGAACCGCGGGGTCCGGCAGGTTTCATGTGGGCATTGATGCCGGGTCCGTCAGTGTGAACTGCATTGTGATCAATGAAGGGAAAGAGATTGTCTATGAGGCGCCCTATCAGAGACATTTCGGCAGGGTGGATGAGCAGGTGCCGGCCCTTATGGAGGATCTTTACCAACGGTTCGGGGAAGAAAATATTATCACCCTTTCGTTTACGGGGAATCATGGCAAAAGTCTGAGTGAACGGCTTCATGCCTTTTATGAGTTCGATACGATCAGTCAGGTCTTAGGGGCAACCTTTGTAACGCCGGGAGTCCGGACCATCATCAGTATGGGAGGACAGGACACCGCGCTCTTCCAGATCGGGTATGATTCGAACGGTGGAAATTCCGGGCAGAATGCCTGGACCCTTGAATATTTCAACACGAATGGTCCGTGTGCCTCGGGGACAGGATCTTTTATCGATCAGCAGGCGGAGAGACTGGCTACCTCCATCTACGGGGAAAAGACCGATGTTTCCCAGGACAGAATTGACAGCATTCTTTCCGATTTTATCCGCCTTGGAACCGAAAGTCAAAAACCGGCCAACGTGGCATGCAGGTGTACGGTATTTACCAAATCAGACATGATCCACCTGCAGAACCGGGGGGAAAAACTGGAGGATATCATTTACGGGCTGCACGTGGGAAATGCCCGGAACTACATGAGTACCATCGTCTCGAACCGGGGAATCGAACTGCCTATTGTGTTTGTGGGGGGGCTCTCCCTCAACAAATTGCAGGTCAAGGCCTTCAGGGAATATTTCCCGGAGATGATCATCCCTGCCCATAACTGCTCTACGGGCGCTCTTGGCGTGGCCCTGGAAGCCCTTGAGAAGTTCGTTGTCGAGGGGAGGGATAGAGCAAAAGGACAGAACGTCGATCTGGAGGCGCTCAGGAGAGCCGGATCGGGGGGGGGCGGAAACGTGCCCAAAGGGGAAAAGCTGGTTCTCAGGGAAACGGCCTTTCCCTCCACAAACAAGATAAAAACCGACTTTCCCCGGGAAAAAACGGGGGTCTATTTCGGGATAGATATCGGGTCAACCACCACGAAATACGCGATTATCAATGAAAATCGGGAAATCATTCACAAAAATTATGTGCCGACCATGGGCAAACCGATCGAAGTGGTGCAGGATCTATTGCGTTCGCTGCAGGAGCAGATCGGGGAAAAGATCGAAATTCTGGGGGCTGCGGCCACCGGTTCCGGCAGAAATGTGGTGGGGGATTTCCTGAATGTGGATCTGATCATTGATGAAATTACCGCTCACGCAAGGGGAGCGGTAGAGATAGATCCGCATGTGGATACGATCTTTGAGATAGGCGGCCAGGATTCAAAATATATCTCCATTGCCAATACATACCCACTCGATTTTGATATGAACAAGGTGTGCGCCGCCGGTACCGGGAGTTTTCTCCATGAACTGGCCAACAAATACGGCATTAATATCGTGGAGGAATTCCAGGAGATAGCCCTTTCGTCGGAGGCTCCCGTCAAACTGGCCGAACGGTGCACCGTGTTCATGGAATCCGATATGGTGTCGTACCACCAGAAGGGGGTGGACAGAAACGATCTTATCGCAGGCCTCTGTTATGCCATCGTTTTCAATTATCTCAACCGTGTGGTGGGAAAGCGGAAGATAGGACGCAGAGTCATGTTTTTAGGGGGCCCTTCCTTGAACAAGGGTGTGGTGGCTGCCTTTGAAAATGTGCTGGGCAGGGGACTTTCGGTCCCAAAGAACCGGGAAGTGTTGGGGGCGTATGGCGCGGCCATAAGTGTTCAGGAGAAAATGGGGCTCGAAAAAAAGGAATGCAGCACATTTCGGGGGTTCAAGAGCGCCGTAAACGACCGGATGGAATTTTCAGAAAAGACATGCCGTGCGGATCGCAATTGCCATAATCAGTGCAAACTGAAGATTTACGATTTTGATGGCCGCCGAAGCGTCTGGGGCGGGGAGTGCGGCCGATATGAGCTGATCAGGGGCAAGGGAGGGAAAATAGAGGATCTTTTTGCCTTTCGGAATGCAGTATGGCAGAAACATATGGCCGGGGTTTACGAAGAACTTCGTGAAGGGCCGATGCTGAAGGTGGATAACAGGCCGACCGTGGGAATGCAGCGGGCCCTTTACGGGATTCAGACGAGCGTGCTGTGGGCCCACTTTTTTGACAGGCTCGGATACAGGCTCGTCCTCACCCCTGCGACGAATGCCCATATATCCGGGCTTGGCATCGAAACCATGACATCGGAAACGTGTTATCCAGTCAAGGTTTCCCATGGCCATGTTGCCGAACTCGCCCGGAAAACGGCCCATCTTTTTATCCCCACCATAATCACCATGAAAACCCCCCAGCCCGAGGAGAAGGGCTTTTTATGCCCCCTGGTGCAGAGTAACTCCTATATGGTCAGGATGGCCGTTGATCTCGATGGCGTCTCCCTCCTGAATCCGGTTATTCACCTTAAATATGATCCGGACTCCCTTGCCCTTGAGATCTCGGATCAGATGGAGGGCAGGCTGGGTGTCGGCAAAGCCGCCATCCGAAAGGCCCTTGAATATGCCCTTGAAAGGCAGGAGCAGTTTGAGGGGGAGCTTCTGCGGAAAGGAAGAGAGATTCTTGAAAACCACAATCCCCGTGATCCGCTGGTGATCGTCACGGGAAGGCCTTACAACCTTTATGACGAGCGATTGAACCTGCGGCTGGGACAGAACCTGACCAAGATCGGAGTGTCGGCCCTTCCCATGGATTTTGTGGACCTGAGCCCGGTGGATTTGTCTGATTTCCCCTCCATGTACTGGGGGCTTGGCGCACAGATTCTGAGAACCGCAAAATTCATTTCGGAACGACCATGGTTTTTCGGGCTGCACCTGACCAATTTCGGGTGTGGCGCCGACTCTTTTCTTGAACATTTTTACCGCCACATCATGGGAGAAAAACCCTATCTCATCCTGGAACTGGATGAGCACAGCGCTGTGGCCGGCGCCATGACCCGGCTGGAGGCCTACAAGAATGTGATCGAGAACAGCCTTCGAAAATCTGCCGATGGGCCTTATTCCGAGGCAATGGGGTATTGAGATGCAGGGGAAAGAGAAAAGGGATTTTCAGTCTCTCACGGAAAATGTCGGCAGGTTCAACCTCAGCAGCAAAACGGTCCTTATCCCGGAAATGAACCGGATCGGGACACACCTGATTGCGGCCGCTTTCAGGGGATTCGGGATAAACGCCAGGGTTCTTCCGACTTTTGACGGCCTGGCCCTTGGCAATGAATACTCGTCGGGAAAAGAGTGCTTTCCGTGCCAGATTACCCTGGGAGACATCCTCCATTTCCTTCAATCGGAGGCAAAGCGTTTAAGGGAGGCATTTGACCCGGAGGACTACATCTATTTTATGCCCGAGGCGGATGGTCCGTGTCGGTTCGGGATGTATAATAAATACCAACGAATCGTGCTGGATTCTTTTCCTGAACTGAGCCGTTTGAAGATCGGCTCCCTGACTACGGGGGACGGGTATTCCCTGAACGGTATGATCGAAAAAAGCCGCGTCAGGGATCTTAGAAAAAATCTTTATCTTGCCGTGCTGGTGGGGGATGTTTTAGACAGAGTTCTCTGGCGAATCCGTCCCTACGAAAAAGAGGCGGGAGAGGCTGATGCGTTTATCGAGGGGGCCATGATCCATTTGGAAAAGGCCTTTGAAAAATATGCGGCAAAAAAGGATTTTGACAGGATTCTTAAGCAACTGGAAGAGATGGTAAAAAAGGGGAAAGGGATTATTGATCCCGCCATCGGGCAGAAACCGCTCATAGGCGTTGTGGGAGAGATTTATCTGAGGACCCATGTGAAGGCCAACCAGGATGTGATCCGGGTTCTGGAAAAATATGGGGCTGAAGTGATGAATGCTTCCATCGCGGAATGGGTAAACTATACGAGTTATGATAGATTCAGGGATGCCAGGGCCGGGTTCGTGCGCGGTCTGAGGCAGTTCAAGGCAGGCGCCGCGGGGAAATATCTCAGGACCATGATCGGTTTCGGGGGCGATCTTCTTTACCAGGAGTTCAGGCAGAAAAAGGTCTATGAGCGGATAAAGCCGATCATGGATCTTGCCCGGGACCACAAAGTGGGTCACCTGGACGAAATTCTGAAAGAGACGGATCTCTTTCATTTTGATGTGGGTACCGAGGCATGTCTGAGCATTGCGGGTCTGATTCAGTATGTGGATGACGGATATAATGGACTGGTCAATGTGTACCCGTTTACGTGTATGCCCAGCACCATTACTTCCGCCATTGCAAAACCGCTGATGAACAGACAAGGCATTCCCTACATAGATACCCCTTATGATTCCAGTATCCCGCCGGGAAGGGAAGCTGCCATCCGGACTTTCATGTATCAGGCGCACCAACACTTCAAACAGAACGGAAGGAATAGCAGGACAGTATAAATGACGACAAAGATGCTTATCAATGCGGTGGAAGAAGAGGAACTCAGAATAGCCATTATAAAAGAGGGGTTCCTGGATGGATTTTACATAGAAACAACAGGATCGGAACAGAAGGTCGGAAATATCTACAAGGGGGTCGTGGAACGGGTGGAGCCGAGCCTGCAGGCCTGCTTTTTCAATTATGGCAGCGACAAGAACGGGTTCCTTTCCATACACGATGTCCATCCGGAATATTACCTTCCCGGGGCGGAATCCGTAAAGGAAGGGCAGATTCCGCCTATTGAAAAAGCCCTGAAAAAAGGGCAGGAACTTCTTGTTCAGATTACCAAGGAAATGCCAGGACACAAGGGTGCGCAGCTTACCACATACCTGTCCCTGGCCAGCCGGTATCTGATCCTCATGCCCGGGAGCAGGGGGGGAATCTCGAAAAAGATTGAAGATGAAGAAGAGCGAAAAAGGCTCAAGGAAATCATGGTGAATTTCAAACTCCCCAACGGGGTGGGGTACATTGTCCGCACTGCTGCGCTAAAGCAGAACAAGAACGAGCTTTCACTGGATTTGAACCGACTTCTGCGGGTCTGGAAGAACATCAAGAAAAACGTGAAAGAAGCCCCGGTATTTTCCGTAATACATCAAGAGCAGGATGTCTGCTTCAGAACCCTGCGGGACTATTTTACCAGTGAGATTACGGAAGTGCTGGTGGACAATAAAGAGACCTTTACCAAGGTCAAGGAGTACATGAGAATTGTTTCTCCCCGGCACAAAGACGATGTCAAGCTGTATAAGGAAAAGCGCCCCATATTTGCCCACTATGAAATCGAAAAACAGATTGACGCTATTTATCAGAGCAAGGTGCCCCTCAAGTCAGGGGGATCCATTGTTATCGACCCAACGGAAGCGCTCATCGCCATCGATGTGAATTCCGGTCGGGGAAGAAGCGGCAAGACCATTGAGACGACCGCATTTAAGACCAATCTGGAGGCTGCGCACGAAATTGCAAGGCAACTCCGTTTGCGGGATATGGGTGGACTTGTGGTCATCGATTTTATCGATATGAGAGATAAGAAACATATCCGGGAGGTGGAAAAGGCCTTTCGGGATCAGGCCAAGAATGATAAAGCCAAAATAAGCACATCCACTATTTCTAAATTTGGTCTTCTTGAACTCTCCCGGCAAAGGCTGCGGGCCTCCATTGAATCGGTCAGTTACGAAACCTGCCGCTGCTGTCAGGGCAGGGGGCTGATCCCGTCTGTGGAGACGGCCTCCCTTTCCTTTTTAAGGCAGATACGCATGGGGATTTCCAATAAGAGCATAACGAAAATAAAAGGGGCCTTGCCCATTGAGGTAACGACCTACCTTCAAAATAAGAAGCGGCAGGAACTGGCCAAGCTGGAATCCCGTTACAAGGTCAATATCTCGTTAGAGGGGGACCCATCCATTCACCTGGGGGGAGGGTCCCTGGAGTTTCTCAAAGAGGAGCCGCAGGCCTGATGATTGAGTATTGAAGATTGAAGAGTGAGTATCTTGTTCAAAAATCCATGCAGGAATGGAGCCATAAGGTCTTTTTTGCTGCCGCATCTTGGATAAAGCTCCTCCACACGTGGCGGAGGTCCTTATTTGCTGGTACATTGCAAAAATTATAGGTCCAAGCCAGGTTTTGGTTGTACCAGCAAATAAGGACCGGGAACTCGATAGAAATCAGATGCGGCAGCAAAAAAGACCTTATGGCGGAATGGGTTCTCGGAATCTCAAATCGGTTGCCGGGAAATTTGAATAGGATACAAAACGGAACAATTTAAACCCAATGTTTAACAATATTCTCTATTTCATCGTCGTCCTTCTCATCTTTAACATCGGATACCCTGTTACGCCTCCTGAAGAATCGATGCTTTTTACAGCCGCGATGCTTTTTCTGAGCTGGCTGATTTTCAGTTTGTATTGCAGCAGCGCTTTTGTTCGTCTTCTTAAACTTTCCGATGCTGCGGAGGGGCACGAAGGCAGACTGGCGGAACGATACCAGCGGTTGAATGTCAGGCTCTCCATCCTGGCCATGTTTTTCTTCGCTCTGGCGGTATGCGTCTTTAATCTGAAACAATGGCTCTATCTGATCCCCCTGGTGAGAAACTCCTCACTCCTTCAGGGAACCGTTGCCCTTTCCCTCTTCTTCTTTTACCTGATTACGATCTGGTACATTGCTTACCCTGTATACGCAGCGGCATTTCAGGTGGGCATTACAAGGCGATCATTCATCCTCTCCAATATCCGTTTCAACGTCCCCGTACTTTTCCCCTGGGCCGCCCTTTCTCTTGTGTATGATCTCCTGGCCCTTACGCCGTGGGGGGGAGTCGACGGGATCTTTGAAGACCTGTATGGGCAGATGGTTTTTTTTACGCTGTTTCTCACGCTCCTGATGATTTTCATGCCCGGGGTCATTCAATACTGGTGGGGATGCAAACCCCTTTCGTCGTCGGACAGGGGGAGGGATCTGGAGCGGTTCCTGACAGAAAAAGGATTCCGGTATCGAAGACTCCTCAGATGGCCGATTTTTGAGGGACGGATGATGACTGCCGGAATCATGGGCATCATTCCGAGATACAGATATATTCTCATGACCGATGCCCTCATGGAGGTCCTTTCCGTGAACGAACTCAAGGCGGTGCTTGCCCATGAAATGGGGCATGCCAAATACCGGCACCTCCTTTTCTACCTCCTTTTTTTTGTGGGGTATATGGTCATCTCCTTCGGTTTTTCCGATTTTTTCATGTACCTGTTTACCCTGTATCCGGGGTTTTCCGAGATTCTCACCGGCGGTGAGACCTCGTCGGCCAGTCTGCTCTACCTTGTCCTTTCCCTGCCCATGCTCATCACCCTGGTTGTCTATTTTCGCTATGTGATGGGTTTTTTTATGCGCAATTTTGAAAGGCAGGCCGATCTTTATTCCGCGAAAGTCATGGGGGGGGCGTCATCGATTATCAGCTCGCTGGAAAAAATTGCATTGTTCAGCGGAAAAAGCCGAGACCTTCCAAGCTGGCATCATTTCAGCATTGGGCAGAGAGTCGATTTTCTCTGGCGAACGGTAAAGGAAAAAACCCTGCTGAAAAAGCACAATCGATTTGTGCTTATCTCCTTTTTCGTCTATTTTTTATCCCTATGCGTTCTGGGGTATGCGCTGAATTTCGGTCCCGTGAAGGAAGGGATGAAATATTCGATCCTGAAAAAGGTCCTGATCGAGCGCATTAAAAAAGAACCCGATAACCTGACGATCTATTATAACCTGGCAATGGTCAGCCAGCAGATGGGGGATGACAAGGAGGCCATTCATTATTATGACAGGATTGTGGAAAGGGACCATTCCCAGGCAGGCGCTCTCAATAACCTTGCCTGGCTTCTGGTGACGGGGACGGATACCAGCCCCGAGGAACTGCACCGGGCTTTGAATCTGGCCCGGAGAGCGGTGGAACTGAAGCCCGAACCCGAGTTCCTTGATACCCTGGCAGAGGCTTACTTCGTCAACGGAAACAGGGAGGAAGCGGTCAGAGTCATAAAAAGAGCCACGGAAAGGGCAACCGGCAACAGAACGTATTTCGAAGGCCAGTTGAAGAAATTTCTTGGTGAGGAATGAACATGCAAGGCGCATAGTGCTCGGCGTTTTTCTGTTATGCTCTTTGCGCCGTTCGCTATGCGTTTTCATGATAAAGGGTGAAAAAAGAATGAATGGACAAAAGACAGTGCTTCTGGCTCTTGGCAGGGAGACATTGGACTGGGCCGGGTTTTCCGACTCCCGTCAAACATCTCACCGGTAGAGCTCTTCGTGGAATATCATTCAAAAATCCAGGCAGCAAAAAAAGACCTTATGGCGGAATGGATTTTCTGAATCTGAAATCCGATACCAGAGAATTTGAATGGTATACGTGAGACTCAGGGTTTTTCCGTTAGAGTGATCTCTATTTTCTTTTCGTAACCTTCTCTTACAATGCTGAGTATGACGGTTTCACCCACCTGCATTCTGTCCAGAAGCCTGACCATCTGTCGCATGTCATAAATCCTTTTATCATCGATTGCGGTGATGATGTCGCCGCCTAAAAGTATTCTGACCCCCGCAATGACCACCTGCTTATTTCCACCCTTCAGACCACCCTGGTGACCGGGTCCTCCTCTGACCACATCTACTACGAGGACTCCTTCCCGGGTGCTCAGCCCAAGCCCATCGGCGAGATTTGGAGTGACGGAAATGCCGGTAATCCCCAGCCAGGGACGTGCCACCCTTCCCGATGTGATCAGCTGGGTCGCCACTTGTTTGGCCAGGTTGATGGGAATCGCGAAACCGATGCCCTGATAGCCGCCCGACAGGCTGAATATGGCCGTGTTGATTCCGATTACTTCTCCGTTGGAGTTCAGAAGGGGCCCCCCTGAATTGCCGGGATTGATGGCCGCATCGGTCTGGATCAGATCCTCTATCTGGTTGCCGTCTTCCGTTTTTATGCTCCTGTGCATGGCGCTGATGATCCCTGTCGTCAGGGTATGGGAAAGACCGAAAGGGTTCCCGATGGCAATGGCCTTCTGCCCGGGTTTGACGGCGTCTGAATCACCCAGATGTGCTACCACATTCACTTTTGCTCCCGGTATTTTGATGACGGCCAGATCAAACCCGGGATCCCTGCCTATCAGGGAGGCCTCAATTTTCTCCCCACCGGCCATGGTGACGGTAATCTTCCGGGCGTTGGCTACCACATGATTGTTGGTGAGGACATAGCCCCTGCCGTCTATGACGAAACCTGAACCCTGCCCCCTCTGGGGAATGATCTCCATCCAGAAATTCATCCCCAGTGTCGTTGTGGCAATGTTCACGACAGCGCCATGGCTCTTTTCGAAGACGTCCATGTTTATCTTTTCATCGGACGAGACAATGGTCGCCCTGGCGCCGCTTTCTGTAGCTTCGCGATTGTAATCAAGGGTTTCAGCGCTTGGGTTCCGACTGGAAAAAAGAGGCATTTCCCCATTTCTCGTCCAGAGAAAAAGGAACGCGAGGATGAGAATAAACCATATATATTTGGTTCCGTATATTTTCATTATCAGCAGTTGAGCAAGAAAATGGACGTTTCATTCATGTTATCAGGGGAAACCGGGAAAAATGAGCCTTCTCTCAAAAAAAATAGTTCCTTACTGCAAGCGTGTCAAGGTAGGGTCAAGGGATCGGGAGAGAAAAAGGAAGAGATTTTTCTCATTTTGATATACGTCCTGTAATTTAGTCAAACGCAAATTTTCTCTGGAAAGACTGCCTTTTCCTGTGTAAAGTTTGCATTGACATATCCTGGTCCTTGTTTTAATGAATACCCGTACTTAACTACTTATTCATAATAAAAGATCCATTGGAGGGACGGGTGATGAAGTGCGGAGGCAGTCTCATGATGGGGTGTATTCTTTTTCTGTCAGCCATTTTCCTCTTTTTTCAGGAAGTGAAGGCCGGAGAAAAAAAGGTCTATACCCTGGATGAGTGCGTGAAAGAGGCTCTGGCCAATAACTGGAAATTGAAAGCAAAAAAGGAACAGATCAATCAGGCGGAATATGTGAAAAATCAGGCAAGAGCGAATCTTCTTCCCAGGTTGAGCACCTCTTACGGCTACAAGAGATTTGGCATGAACCAGGAAGTCTTTTTTTCAGGACTTTCCAGACCGTTTGAAGTGGGCAGCCAGAATAATTACCAGTGGAGAGGGACTGTAACCCAGCCGATTTTTACCGGATTTGCCTTGATCAGCCAGTATCGTCTTTCAGAATTGGGGATTGATCAGTCCGAGCTGGAAGTGCAGACACAAGAACTGGATCTGGCTTTGAATGCCAAGGCGGCCTATTTCAGTATTCTTACGGCGGACATGGCTGTGGAGGCCGCATTAAATGCAGCGGAAGCCCTGGAGTCACATGCCGAAGTGGCCCGGAATTTCTATAAGGTGGGAATGATTCCCATTAATGACCTGCTTGAATCGGAAGTAAACGCCAGTAATTCAAAACATGACTTGACGTCTGCAAAGAATGAGTCCAGGTTGGCTCGTTCAAGTTTCAACGCGGTCTTGTCCCGGCCGGTCAATGCCGAAGTGGAGGTGGAAAAAATGGAGGTTCATAACCCGGAGCATGGAAATTTTCAGGAATATGTGGAGATTGCCTTCAAGAATCGTCCGGAGATGAAACTTATTGATGTGAACCTCCTTCAAACGGATCAGCAGATCAGATTGAGCAGAAGCAAATATTATCCTGAAGTCGTGTTTACCTGGGATTATATAAAGCAGGGAGATACCCCTTCGGTGTCGGGCGGGGAGTTTCATCAGGCCAGCAACTGGGAAGCGGTCATCGGCATGGAGTGGGCATTCTGGGAATGGGGCAAGACCTACTACTCCGTAAAGCAGCAAGAAAGCGTAAAAAATGAAGTGATGAAGACCAAAATGGAGCTGGAACAACAGATCCAGCTGCAGGTGAAAGATGCGGTTCTTGATCTGCAGACCGCGGAGGAAAACATCCCCATAACGAGAAAAGCTGTGGAGCAGGGAGAAGAAAATCTAAGGGTGAGTCAGGAGCGCTACAAGGCACAAGTGAGCACTTCCACGGAGGTCCTTGACGCGCAGCGGTACCTGACCAGGGCCAGAGTGAATCATTTTAACGCACTTTTCGACTATCACCTGGCAAGGGCCAGATTGTTGAGGGCCATGGGAACCTATTGAGGAAATAACGAAGAAAACCTCATGACTCCATTCAACCCCGGATTTTTGAATAGGATACGATGATACAGCTATTCCGTTTGTTCAAGAAATTCGGTGATCACACCGCACTGCATGATGTAAGCATGCACGTTGCCAAGGGCGAGTTTGTTTTTATAACGGGTCCGAGCGGTGCGGGCAAGACAACGCTGCTGCGTTTGATTCACGGTTCTGAAAAACCTTCGAGTGGAAACATACTGGTCGACTCCATTAATTTGAGCAGGATAAGCAGGGTGAGGCTTGATCTCCTCCGCCAAAAAATCGGGTACGTTTTCCAGGATTTCAAATTACTGCCCAACCGGACCGTATCGGAGAATGTGTCCATCGCCCTGGAGATTATGGGAGCGCCTGACAGTGTGATACAGAGTAAAACCCGCCAGGTGCTCGAATTTGTCGGCCTGAAGAAGAAAGCTCACCTACTGCCCCTTGTCCTGTCAGGAGGGGAGCAGCAGCGAGTTGCTATTGCCAGGGCAATGGTAAAGGATCCGCTTATTCTGCTCGCTGATGAACCTACGGGCAATCTGGATTCTGATTTAACCACCCGGATTATGGAGATGTTTAAGGAAATCCACCAGCGAGGAGCAACCGTGGTGGTGGCAACCCACAGCCGGGAACTTCTGGAAAATAACGATTTCAGGACGATCGTTTTAAATCAAGGAATAATCTAACCACATGGTGGCAACAGGCGGCCGTTTCTATTCTATGGAACAGACCTTGAAACATATCCGAAAGAACCGGTTTGTTTATGGTGTTGCTGTAGGCGCCACCATGGGGTCGCTGGTCATCCTTGGGTCGTTTTTTTTGTTGTTCGGCAACCTTAATGCCTGGATAAAAAGCTGGGGACATACCTTTTCAATGACGGTCTACCTGCAGGATGATATCAGTGATTTTAAACGGGATAAGGTGGATTCTTTTATCCGGGGCCTCCCAGGGGCGGAAATCAGTAAATATATTTCGAAGAAACAGGCGATGGCCGATCTCAAAAGCGCCCTTGGGCCGGAATCTGTTCTTCTGGACCGGTTATCACGCAATCCGCTTCCCGCGTCCTATGAGATCATTTTTGAAGGCGAAGGCGAGGATTTTGAAAAGAACATTCGAGAGATCAGGGGAAATCTTGAAAAACTGGATGGGGTGGAGGAGGTTCAGTTTAATCATGAATGGCTGAAAAGG
>BS_KBA_SWE02_21mDRAFT_10000348_pt1 | contig 16954 bp, 19 predicted proteins | sample BalSeasSWE02_21m_FD_9196 | JGI IMG/M metagenome (IMG submission 9196)
ATGGAGGTTTATATGGATCCTCAAGAGAGAAAATTTGGATTTGATACACGTCAAATTCATGCCGGACAGCAACCTGATCCTTCCACAGGAGCAAGCGCAGTCCCATTGTACCAATCTGCCGGTTACCAGTTTCGAGATACCGAGCATGCTGCGCGCCTTTTTGCTCTTGAGGAACCCGGTAATATTTACACCCGGATAATGAATCCCACAACAGCTGTTTTTGAACAAAGAATCGCCAATCTCGAAGGAGGATCTGGCGCACTCGCCACCAGCTCCGGTCATGCTGCCCAGGCAGCAGCCATTCTCTCGCTTTGCCAGGCTGGTGACCATATTGTTGCATCCTCAAAATTATATGGAGGCACAATCAGCCAATTCATATACACCTTTCCAAGATTGGGGATCCAAGTTAGCATGGTCGACCCTTCTGATCCAGATAATTTTCGAAGATCAATAAAGCCGAACACAAAATTATTGTATGGTGAGACATTGGGCAACCCAGATCTGAGTGTTTTTCCCTTTGAAGCTATTGCTAAAATTGGACTGGAGTATTCAATTCCCTTATTGATTGACAATACTTTTGCCACACCTTTTCTGTGTAGACCTTTTGAGTGGGGAGCAAATATTGTGACCCATTCAACTACAAAATTTATTTGCGGTCATGGGACATCAATTGGCGGCGTAGTAATAGATGGTGGAAATTTCAACTGGAAAGCCAGCGGACGTTTTTCCCAATTCACATCTCCTGACCCTGGATATCATGGTGTAGTCTATGCAGACCTTGGGGAAACTGCATTTATTACCAAAGCCCGAGCACAACAGTTGCGTGATCTTGGCGCCTGTCAATCTCCATTTAATTCCTGGTTGATGCTACAAGGCCTGGAAACATTAAGCTTGAGAATGGAACGACATGTAAAAAATGCATTGATCGCAGCGGAACACTTACAAAGAAACCCGAAGGTAAGCTGGGTCACCTATCCAGGGTTGACATCCCACCCAGACCATGAAACTGCCAAAAAATATTTGCCCAATGGAAGCGGTGGAATCCTAGGCTTCGGCATTCAGGGAGGTCGAAATTCGGGAGCCCGGTTTATAAATAAACTAAAATTAATCAGCCATATTGCAAATGTCGGTGATACACGCAGCCTTGCAATCCACCCCGCCAGTACCACCCACAGCCAACTAAACGAAGAAGATCAAATTCGTGCAGGTGTAAGCCCTGATTTTATCAGACTGAGCATCGGCCTTGAGAATATTGACGATATAATCTGGGATCTTGACCAAGCTATAAATTTAGCGGTGGAATAAGATCATCTATCACATGGGATCTTTAAATAAAAAATGGATGCAATCACAAATTTGAGGCTGCATCCATTTTTATTTCAAGTGTTAATTTTCGACGGGCTCGTTCTTTTTTACGTCATCAATTGCCTTCTTAACATTAACAAAAGGAAGCAAAATTAAGCCCAAGACAAAGAAAAATATCAGCGACAAAATGGCGGGACGTAGACTACCAAACACCTGATTGACAACACCAAAAAGCATGGGGCCAATCCAGGAAGTACCACGTTCACTAATCTCATAAAACGAAAAATACTCAGCTTCTTTTCCACTGGGAACCATCTGTGAGAATAGGCTGCGGCTGATAGCCTGGCTACCACCCATAACAAGGGCAATAAAGAACCCCAACACCCAGAATTGCATAACGCGGGTATCCCCTTTCAACCCAAAATAAGCGAAGATCGTAACCCCAGCCCAAATCACCAAGCTGATTATGATGGATTCCTTTGCACCAACCCATTTCGCCAGTTTACCCCAAAACAAAGCGCCTCCAAAAGCAACGAATTGGATCATAAGGATGACCATAGTCAAAGTACTTTGATCAACTTCAAGCCCCCCCCGAATTATTGGCGCTGCCGCAAATGTGGCAGCAACAGCAATCACTGTCTGGATCCCATCATTATATAAGAAATAAGCAACCAGATATTTTATTGTTTCCGGGAAATTCTTCAACTCTTTAAGCGTTTTTCCCAATTGCTTAAATCCGACACTGGTGTAAGTCTCATTTTGGGGCAATGGTCGTGCTGCCTTACGGGCTTTTAAACGAGACCAAGTAAAAAACGAAAAGCCCAACCACCACACGCCGGCTGATGCCAAGTTGATCCGGATGGCAAGCCCAGTGGGAACACCCAGTCTTTCATGCGTGAGATAGAAAATCAAATTTACGAGTAGTAATAATCCTCCACCTAAATATCCCATAGCCCAGCCGTAAGATGATACTCGATCACGTTGATCTTCACTGGCAATATCCGGTAGATAGGAATTATAGAAAACCATGGCTGCACCAAAAGCGAGGTTGGCGAGCATAAAGAGTAATCCTCCCAACCACCACAAAGGTTCTGTGACAAAAAACAAGCCGATTGTTGCTATGGCACCTATGGTTGCAAAAAGTCGCATCATTTGTTTACGAAGGTGCGAATAATCAGCTATTGCCCCCAATATTGGCAGAAATATCACTTGCAAAAATACAGACAAAGAAACACAATATGGCAAAAACGAATCAGGTGCAATCGGAATTCCAAGAAACCGGGCCATACCATCAGTAGACCCCAAAGCTGCGGTCGCAGCCAAAGATGCGAGATATGGACCTAGAAATACCGTGCCGACAGTTGTGCTGAATGCAGAATTAGCCCAATCATACATTGCCCAGCCACGTATCTCTTTCTTATCGTTAATCATTAGATTTTTTTTCAATTCTGTCATATCTCCTCCAATCCAAAGTATTTTTTAAGTATAACCCCCTATGCTTTTTTTAGTTTCAATGAACTAATGTGAGGATCAGCTTTGAACATGATATATATCACTTATTAATAAGATTTAAGTCACATTGCGATAATTACGATTGACTTAAGGATTTTATTAATGCTAAACTAACATCTAATAATAAGTACATTTATTATCCAAATTATCCCGTTTGTGAAATTACACACATATAATTTATTTACTTGATCCAATCCAAAGGAGGAAGGTATGACGAGTGTGCAAGAGTCAATCGCGGGAAGAGGAGTATCGCGTCGTGATTTCCTGAAACTATGCACAACAATGACGGGTGTCCTGGCGCTTCCCAAGTCTTATTCAAAATTTTTCGAAGAGACATTAGCAGCGCCTTCGCGTGTACCTGTCATTTGGCTCGAGTTCCAGGATTGTGCCGGGTGCACCGAGGCTCTTTTACGAGCATCCCACCCAACAGTATCCGAACTTGTCCTGGATGTGCTAGCTGTAGATTATCACGAAACCATCATGGCAGCGTCTGGAAATTTAGCTGAAGACGCAAAAGCTGCCACAATTGCAGCAGGAGGCTATCTCCTTGTAATTGAAGGTTCCATCCCCACTGCTGATGATGGGATTTATTGTTGTATTGGCGGAAAAACTGCCATCCAATTACTCGACGAAGCGCTAACCAATGCATTGGCTGTTATTGCGGTAGGCAACTGCGCAACGTTTGGTGGGATTCCAAAAGCGAATCCCAATCCCACAAGTGCAGTGTCTGTTCTTGACATTGTAAAGGACAAAAAACCTGTTCTCAATCTACCCGGTTGTCCATACAATCCTGTCAATCTGACTGCGACAATTGTCCATTTTCTTACATTCAACGAATTACCTGCCATGGACACCCTTCACCGTCCATTATTCGCACACGGTGCTCGCATCCACGATAATTGCGAACGTCGCGGTCATTTTGATAGTGGAGAATTTGTCCAGGCATGGGGAGATGAAGGTCACAAAAAAGGATGGTGTTTGTATCAAATGGGTTGTAAAGGGCCTGTCACTTTCCATAACTGCCCGTCAGTTCGTTACAACGATGGTACCAGCTGGCCTGTTGCCGCTGGTCATGGCTGCATAGGTTGCTCTGAACCAGATTTCTGGGATTTCGGAGTATATACACAAGCGGGTCTTCAACTTTATGCTCCACCGACTACATATGCACCGGTAGACCCACCAGTTCAAAAAATTGATGCGGGGAGTGCGGGTTTAATAGGCGCTGCAGCTGGCGTAGTTGTAGGCGCGGCCAGTGTTGCTGCCTACCGTTCCTTGAACAAACCCGATATCCCTGATAAAACAAGTAATCCACCTGCAAAGGATACATAGGAGGCACTATGTCAATCAGTCGCAGGGATTTCTTAAAACTTTCCGGTGTTGTTGTTGGAAGTTCGTTCCTACCCAGCTTGGCTGTCCATGCGTCATCAAACGGTCAGCCAGGTCAACAGGTTGCCATGCTATATGATGCTACATTGTGCGTCGGTTGCAATGCCTGCACAAATGCTTGCCGGCAATGGAATAACACAACTCCAGAAACTGACCAACGCGGACTCTATGATTCGCCACCCGAATTATCATCGGACACGTGGACAATGATCCAGCTTTACCAGGAGGGAGATGATTACTCCTTTGTGAAACGCCAGTGCATGCATTGTATCGATCCTGCTTGTGTCAGCGGTTGCCCGGTGGAGGCTTTGCAAAAATCAAAAGAAGGCCCAGTTACCTATGACGCTAATCGCTGCATCGGATGCCGATACTGCATGTATACATGCCCGTTTCATATTCCCCGTTTCGAATGGGACGAGGTTATCCCAGTTGTTGCCAAATGCACATTTTGTTATGACAGAATAGTTGAAGGAAAAGGGCCAGCGTGTGCTGAACGGTGCCCAACAGGTGCTCTTATCTGGGGAAAACGAGACGATCTTGTTTCCCAGGCCGAATCACGTATAGAATCCGATAAAAAACGTTATATCAATCACATTTATGGCAAAGATGATGCTGGGGGAACTTCCGTGCTCTACCTTTCCGGCGTAGAATTTAACAAACTGGGTCTTGAGGATGTTGGCAATGAGCCAATTCCAGATATTAGCGAAGGTACAGCGAATATCGTTCTGCCCGGCATTGTTTTGGGTGGCCCATTTCTTTTAGGGCTTATTCGCTTGGTTTCCAAAAGAGGTGGGTGGGAGGAATCATGGCCAGTATAGCAGCTCCTAAAAAAATAAATTTGCCAGCAAATTTTTATCCCTTGCTGGCATTAACACTCCTAGCGGTAGGCCTTTCCATTTATCGCCTGATCGTTGGTCTTGGTCCCACAACCAACATGAATGACCATTACCCGTGGGGGATTTGGATCACCATAGATCTATTTATCATACCAATAGCAGGTGCTGCTTTTACAATATCATTGATCAGTTTCTTTTTCGGCTATGATGACTACAGATCTGTCCTGCGCCCTGCAGTTGTGGCTGGATTTTTAGGATACTCAATCGTTGGCATCCTGTTATTTCTGGATATAGGAAGATGGAACCAATTCTATAATATATTTAATCCCGGGATTCTCAACCTCCACTCTTTTCTTGAAGAAATAAGCTTATGCGTGACACTCTACATTGGAATTCTTACATTGGAAGTATTGCCGATATTCTTAGAAAACACCCGCTTTAAAAATTCAATAAAGTGGATAGAATCGGGAATTTACATAATTGCTGGCATAGGAATTCTTCTGTCAACACTCCATCAATCATCGCTGGGCTCCCTCTTCCTTTTGATGAGTCATAAACTCCACCCCTTGTGGTACACACCGGCTTTACCACTTCTTTTCTTCCTGCAAGCAGGTTATACAGGCCTGGGTGCTACTGCAATAGCGATAACACTGATCTCCAGGTCTAAAAATCTACCCACCAATCGGAAACTTATGCGAAGAATTGGGCAGGCAATGGGCATCAACCTGTTACTTTATATCTGCATCCGGATAGGAGATTGGATGGGTGCAGGAGAGATCCCGATGCTCTTAAAGCCAGATGCCTTTGGATGGATAGCCTGGCTGGAACTAACGATTGGTATCTTAATACCGCTGTCAATTCTTTTCACCAAGTTTATTGGACATTCGCAAGGTCCATTTTGGGCAGGTATTTTTGCCTTAATGGGAACTTTCCTAAATAGACTAATGATCACCTGGGTCGGTCTGGCTGAACCATCTTCAATTACCTATATGCCATCCTGGATCGAGATACTGATAACGGTAGGATTTATAGCAGGTGGTTATATGGTTTATGAAATTGTTGTTCAATATTACAAGTTAATACCTGAAAAACGCAGCACCAACTAAATCCACCATGGAGGTTTTATCAAATGACTCGAATCGCAATAGATCCAATCACTCGAATTGAAGGTCACCTTCGCATTGAAGTTCAAGTGGACCAGGGTGCCGTTACTGATGCCTGGGCATCCAGTACCATGTGGCGAGGCATAGAGTTAATCTTAAAAGGTCGCGACCCACGCGAAGCCTGGGTTATAACCCAACGCATATGCGGTGTTTGAACGACAGTACACGCACTCAGCTCCGTGCGAGCTGTTGAAGATGCCCTTGGAATCACAGTCCCAAACAATGCCCGAATTCTCCGGAATATTATAGAGGGAATTCAATATGTTCAGGATCATGTCGTTCATTTTTACCATCTCCACGCGCTTGATTGGGTCGATATAGTCAGTGCGTTGGATGCAGATCCAGCAGCAACCAGTACCCTGGCTCAATCTATTTCAGATTGGCCTTTATCGAGTGCTAATTATTTTGCTGGCGTAAAAGATAAACTTGCGAGTTATGTGAGCAGCGGGCAACTCGGTCCATTTGCCAATGCTTATTGGGGGCATTCTGCATACAAATTGCCTCCTGAAGCAAATTTGATGGCTGTAGCCCACTATCTTGAAGCATTGGATTGGCAACGCGAAGTTATTCGCGCTCATGCAATTTTGGGAGCCAAAAACCCTCACTTGCAGACTTACCTGGTGGGTGGGATGTCGACTCCAATTGATCCAACCAGCCAGGCTGCCATCAACGCCGACACGATCATCCAGCTTAAAGGGCTATTCGCCAAAGCAAAAGAATTTGTAGATAAAGTGTATCTTCCCGATGTTCTGGCTATTGCCCCCTTCTATTTGGAATGGGCTGGAATTGGCGAAGGGGTTGGCAATTACCTTTCTTACGGAGATTTTCCAGACGCGGAAGGAACTCCCTGGTTGCCACAAGGGTTTATCCTTGGAAAAGATCTCAGCAAAGTTTACCCTGTTGACCACAATGAGATTTCAGAGGATGTCTCTCACGCATGGTATGAATACAGCGACGAAAGTAAAGGTCTTCACCCATGGGAGGGAGTCACCAAACCAAATTACACCGGACCCAAACCTCCTTACAATTTTCTTAATGTTGATGATAAATACACCTGGATGAAGGCTCCCAGACTTAAGGACCACCCCATGGAAGTCGGTCCACTAGCCCGCATGCTAGTGGGTTACGCAAGCGGCCATACCCGAATTGTTGAAGTCGTGAATCTGGTTTTGAAGACCCTTGGGGTGGGTCCTGAGGCGCTTTTCTCAACCCTTGGACGGACTGCCGCCCGATGCATTGAGACTGTCGTTACTGCAGAAAAACTGGTGGATTGGGTAGATGAACTGGTAGCCAGTATTGCTTCAGGCGATACACAGATACACTCTGGCAGTGAAATGTGGGATCCCAAGAATTGGCCAGCAGAAGTAAAAGGCTGGGGGTATACAGAAGCCCCACGTGGCGCTCTTGGACATTGGATCCACATAAAGGATCAAAAAATCGAGAATTATCAAGCTGTCGTCCCAAGTACCTGGAACTGCTCCCCGCGGGATTTCAAAGGTCAGTCAGGACCCTACGAATCCGCCTTAATAGGCACTCCAATCGCAGACGAGAAACTTCCTCTTGAAGTCTTGCGCACAATCCATTCATTTGATCCCTGTATGGCATGTGGTGTACATATGTTGGATGTCGAAGGCAGGGAGATTAATCAGATATCCATGGATTCAGCGGATGGTTTTATGAATCCTCTTTTGAAAATGAAGGGGTTGTAAAATCTATTGTCAAACCAACCGTATCCTGCCCAGACCCTTGTTTTGGGAGTAGGCAATTTATTAATGTCAGATGAAGGGATTGGTCTGCGAGTATTGGAACGCTTGGTCACAACTTATCAGGTACCAGAGGAGGTTCTGATCCTGGATGGGGGTACACTCGGATTGGATCTCCTCTATTACCTTGAAGGAATAACCAATCTTTTACTCCTTGATGCCGTGGAAGCCCAAAAAGAACCCGGCTATACCGTCCGTCTGGAAGGCGAGCAAGTTCCCACCTTCCTTTCAATCAAAATATCACCTCATCAAATAGGCATTACGGACATGTTGTTTGCAGCAAAGTTAAAAGGCATTTATCCACCCAATGTCGTCCTGTGGGGAATCCAGCCCGAACGCGTTGAAATCGGATTGGAGCTTTCAGAAACTCTTCAAAATAAAATTGATTATCTTGTTGATCAGGTGATCGGTGAATTAAACACCTGGGGTCACCAGTTACTCCCCAAAGTTTGAAACAACAATAAAAATCTAATAAAACTTAGTATAATCATCGAAACCTAAGATGACTTTCCTCGTATCCCAAAATCATCTTTTCGGAAAATTTTATGCATGAGCTAGCCGTCACTCAAAGTATCTTATCTATCGCCCTTGAAAATGCCCGGAAAGTTGATGCAAAACAAATAACCGGTATTAATCTCCTAATTGGGCAAATGGCAAGCCTGGTGGATGATTCCATCCAGTTCTATTGGGATATTCTCAGTGAAGGAACAATAGCACTTGGTGCCAAGCTCAATATCAAACGCATTCCAACTCAAATGCGATGCTTTGATTGCGGTCATATTTTTTCTCCCAGCCCAGACACTTTTGATTGCCCAGCATGCGATAGTATTCGTGTTCAAGTGATCCAGGGCGATGAGATGCGAGTGGATAGTATAGATGTGGAGTAGATAATGTCAACCCGTATTGAAGTTGCTGAAAAAATTCTATCAGCTAACGATAAGCTTGCAGACACTGTTCGTCAGAAATTTGATACGGCTGGCGTGTTTGCAATAAACATCATGGCGTCTCCCGGTGCAGGCAAAACAACGTTCATAATAAAATTACTAGAAACACTTCGCGGACGGCTGCGCATGGGAGTTATCGAGGGTGATCTAGCATCTTCCATTGATGCGGATAAAGCTGCTGCTGCTGGCTTGCCAGCGGTTCAGATAAATACAGGGGGGGAATGCCATTTGGACGCAGTAATGGTGGATGGAGCCCTGCAAAGATTAAGCCTTGAAGATCTTGACCTAGTAATCATCGAAAATGTTGGTAATCTTGTATGCCCAATAAATTTCAAGATTGGCAGCCACATGAATTTACTGATCGCTTCCATTCCAGAAGGTGATGATAAACCTTATAAATACCCAGGAGCTTACCGGGGTGTAGATGCCCTGGTTATCAGCAAAATCGACCTTTTACCATATGTGCCATTTAATATGGATTATTTCCGAAAAGGTGTTGAAATACTTAACCCTGGCCTGGTGACCTTTCCATTATCAGCCAAAACAGGGGAAGGAATGGAAATTTGCGCTGATTGGTTAGTGAACAAATTTAAGAATTGGAAGGCTAATTTATAGGTAGTTCATATTTCAAAAAAGAGGTGAATCATGTGTCTTGGAATACCAGGAAAAGTCATTGAACTCTACGAAACTAATGGCATGAAGATGGCAAAAATTGATTTTAGCGGCGTCGTTAAAGAGGCCTGCATGGAATACTTGCCGGAGATTAAAATTGGGGATTATACGCTCATCCATGTCGGATTTGGCTTATCAATTATTGATGAACAAGAAGCACTTGAAACCATGATTTTGTTAAACCAAATCGCAGCCATGGGCGAAGAAGAAGGATGATGCATTGAAATATATCGAAGAATATCGGGACGCTGACCTAACCAATAAATTATTAAATGATTTAGGCAGCGTCCTTTCGCGAGATTGGACTTTAATGGAAGTATGCGGCGGGCAGACTCACTCAATAATCAAATCAGGCCTGGACCAATTATTACCCAAAGAAATCAACCTGGTNCATGGACCAGGTTGCCCGGTGTGTGTGACTCCACTTGAATTGATCGATAAAGCTATTGCTTTGGCATCCCATAAGGATGTTATCTTTACTTCTTTTGGAGATATGCTGCGTGTTCCCGGTTCAAACAGCGATCTCTTGTCGGTCAAAGCTGCTGGTGGTGATGTGCGTATCCTTTACTCACCCCTGGATTCGCTCAAAATTGCCCAAGAAAATCCCGATAAAACCGTTGTGTTTTTTGGAATTGGCTTTGAAACCACAGCACCACCAAATGCCATGGCGATTGTTCAAGCCCAAGCACAGGGGATAAACAATTTTGCCATGTTAGTTTCACACGTAACTGTGCCGGCTGCCATAATTGCTCTCATGGAATCTCCTGACGTGATGGTGGATGGATTTCTGGCAGCTGGTCATGTCTGTACAGTTATGGGTTACTGGGAATATGAACAACTTGCTGAAAAATATAAAATTCCAATCGTAATCACTGGATTCGAGCCAGTAGATGTTGTGCACGGCATTTTAAAATGCGTAAGACAACTGGAAAATAACGAGCACAAAGTAGAAAATGCGTATGCCCGCTCAGTTGTCAGGGACGGTAATCCTCACGCACAAGCAATTATCAAACGTGTTTTTGAACTTTGCGACCGTCCCTGGCGTGGGATAGGAGTTATTCCACAATCAGGATACCGTTTGCGCCAGGAATTTGCTAATTTTGATGCCGAACTGCGATTCCCCGAAATTCAGTCAATTGAAACCAAAGAATCAGAATTATGTATCAGCGGACTGGTTTTGCAAGGCAGAAAGAAACCCCATGAATGTTCTGCTTTCGGAAATGAATGTACACCCCAAACTCCTCTTGGAGCTACGATGGTTTCCACAGAAGGCGCTTGTGCGGCTTATTACCGATTTGGACGCTTCACGAATAAATAATTTTTCGTCTGTTGGAGGCAAATGACCGAAAAACCTAATATCGCTGCCTGGATCTGCCCAGACCACTCCAGAATTATCCTACCATCGTACTTGGCCACGGATCAGGTGGAAAAATGATGGATGATCTCATCAAGCATCTATTTTCCCCTGCTTTTGATAATGATCTTTTAGCTCAATTGAATGACTCAACCGCCATTGATCTGACAGATATATTCCGTTCCATTCCATCAAATCGTCTAGCCTTCACTACGGATTCATTTGTTGTAAGCCCACTAATCTTTCCCGGTGGAAATATTGGGGAATTAGCCATTTATGGCACAATTAATGACCTGGCTATGAGTGGCGCAAAACCGCTTTTTCTATCTGCAGGATTTATTTTGGAAGAAGGCTTGCCAATGGAGACACTTGGTTTAATAGTTAACTCCATGGCTACAGCTTGTAAGCTCAGTGGAGTAAAAATTGCTGCGGGTGATACAAAAGTGGTTAATCGGGGACATGGAGATGGTTTGTATATAAATACCACCGGTATAGGAATAATTCCAGAAGGCATCAATATATCTGCAAAAAATGCCCTCCCCGGTGATGCGGTCATCATCAACGGAAGTGTTGGCGATCATGGGATGGCTATCATGTCTGTACGTTCAGGATTGGAATTTGAAACGACCATTAAAAGTGATACTGCGCCACTAAACAGTTTGGTCGATTCAATTCTTGCTGTCACCAATGAGATCCACTGTTTAAGGGACGCTACGCGAGGTGGATTGGCTGCCGTTCTAAATGAATTGGCAACAGCTTCAAGAGTTGGTATTGAATTTGACGAGAAAGCCGTTCCCATCCTTCCAGAGGTTAACGCAGCCTGTGAAATGCTTGGGCTTGACCCATTTTATATTGCAAATGAAGGGAAAATGATCATTGTACTGCCTAATAATAAAGCCGACGAAGTTGTTTCGGCTATGCGAAAACACCCACTTGGAATAAACTCCACCATCATTGGAAATGTGGTAGAAAATCATCCCGGTCTGGTTACGGCAAGGACCTCTATTGGAGGTATGCGCGTTGTGGATTTACCTGCTGGAGAACTTCTACCCAGGATCTGTTGAATCAAAAGACAGCTTTTGCCAACGCAGCTAAACCGTCCAGATCGTCAAGATCCAGCCACTGAAGCATAATCCGCTGCAATCCTGCTTTTTCAAGCTCCATAAGTTGGGGTTTGATTTCAGCACCCACCCCGACGATTACGCCCCTCTTAAGAAGATCTTTAACAGGCTGAGCAGGATTTGCCAGCTTGCTGTCCAATTCCTCGCGGGTGCGACCAAACCGCAGTCCTGTCATCATGGATCTGGTTAGGGATTCTGGTGGTCTACCATTAGCCCCCAGAATATTGTCCATCTCATTATTTAACTTCCTAAAGGCTTCGAGATTCAGAAACAATGCGTTCCATTCTTTGGCGTATTTTGCAGCCAGAGGTAATGTTCGGTTTTTTCCTATTCCACCGATTAAAATTGGAGGTCCACCAATTCTCTGAGGTCTTGGAAGCATGACAGCCCCATTTGCCTGATAATAATTCCCTTTGAAATTAAATGGTTCATCTTTCTCAAATAGCGATTTTATCAGTTTAAGACCTTCCTCCATGCGATCAAATCTTGCACGAGGATCCATCAGATCAAATCCATACATATCGTGTTCACGTTCCTGCCACCCTGCACCTAATCCTAGAATCAACCTTCCGCCTGATAAATCATCCACTGCTGATGCCATACGTGCTGTGATCGCAGGGTGTCTGAACGAAAAGGGAGTTACCAGCGGTCCAAATTGGATTCGTCTGGTATTACACGCCAACCAAGTAAGTGATACCCATAATTCTAGAGAGTCTTTATCCGGAGAAGAATTATTGGTAAAGTGGTCTGAACGGTAGAGTCCAAAAAATCCCAAGTCTTCCACTGCAGCAGCAATATTCTTCCAACGCTGCCAATTTAATCCATTTTGGCCTTCCACCATAATCGCAATATCCATTTTTTCCTCCATACGATCTCGGGTTTATTTGGTATCAAATTAACAACTGAGGCAGATAATATTGATAAGTTTTGCTTTCACTTTGTTCGATATTGCTGGCAAGAAAACCAGTATTCTGCAACATTTCCAGAACTTTTTGCGTAACCATTGGATTCCACCGGAACAACCTTTGTATGTCTATTAAATTGGCAGCACCCATGGATAAAAAGAATAATTCCAACAATTTTTTATACGCGTCCCACTCCCCAATCAATCGCGATCGGGCTGGAAGCTCGGGGTAATGCCGTGAAGTTAAATCATATATAAACGCGTATTTCCAAGTCCCCGCATCTGCCACTCCGACTGGCAGTATTCTGAAATCCGATTGCAGTTTTTCAAGAGCCCGGTTAAATCTGCTTTTATTTTCCGTTCCTGTCATACGGGAAGCTTGCTTTAACTCAATTGTATGCATAGGACCATTATTTAGGATTGATTCATAAACCACTTTTTCTTCGACTGTCAATTTTCCATCCTGATAAGCAATCTGGAAATCTTCTTCAGGCGATCCATAATTTTCAGATAAGGCATAAAAATAAGGGAGGACATCCAACGAAACAAAGGTGGCTTTATTCCGCAAGATCTTGGCGTAATACCAGATCCGCATTCCCAGTGCCTGATCTTTCCAGCCCCAGGTTACATGGCCAGGATCATCATGTTCATGAGGCACCAGTCGATCACCGGCAACTGCTGACCATAAATTAGGATAGGGTATTCCTTTTACAGGCCAAAAAAATATGAATCCCCGTTGGACAATATAATCCAATGCCTGTTCTTGATTATTAATACGTCCTTCATCATTCAGGCGAAAAGTTGTTTTCCGAAATTCGGTCACCAAATTCTTTTGGGGTGCTGGCATTTACTACCTTGATTCTCTTCCTAGTTAAACTGAGTTTTGCTGCTTGCTCCAGTATATAATATCCCTGATCCAAAATGTGGACCAAATTCCCAGATGTTTTCTGTGAGTCGTGATCTTCGAGTTCGTCCAAGTACTTAAGCAATGAACCACGGATCCCACTAGCCCGGTGTGACCAAATTGAATCGGCAGACAAGCGTTCGAGCCTGTATATTAGAAGTCTGATCTGCTTTAACTTTTCATCAGAATACATTTTTTGCTACCAGCGAAAAATCAATGCCAACACAGCCACTATTGAGGCGATAAGGATCAAGATTGTAAAGAAAGTGGAAAAATATTTTTGGAAACCATTGTTAACATGAACGCCCATTATTTTCTTGCTGTTGGTGAGTTTAATTAGAAAATAGAATACAAATGGTAAAACTATTGCATTAAGACTTTGGGTAGCAATCGCCATCTGGAATAAGGAAATTCCCGGAATAATAATCAAAACTGCCGCTACCAATAATTGCGCCATAAAAAGAATATAAAAGGTTTTACTCTGGCTAAATTCAGTATCCAGGCTTCCAGAAAGACCAAAAAACTCTGAAAATGCATACGCGGTGGACAATGGAACAATTATCAACCCCATAAATGCGGCTGCCAGAAGTCCAAAGGCGAATAAAGTTCCCGCTAACTGCCCGGCAAACGGTTGGATCGCCAGTGCGGCCTGCTCACCTGATTTTAAAATTATTCCATTTACGAATAGAGTGGATGCAGTAGCCGTGATCATAAAAAATGAAAAGAAGTCGGTTAAAAACGCTCCAATATAGGTTTCAAATTGTGACAATTTTAAGGTGTTAGAATCCATTTTTTTGTCAAAAGCAAAACTACTAATAAAAAATTGTCCCCAAGGTGTGATCGTGGTACCCAAAACACCCATTCCAATGATGAGATAATTTCGTATATACGCCTGTGTCCATTCAACCCCATGTGGATAAACAAGATTACTTAACGCCAACCCCCAATCAGGTCTTGCCTTCACTGCTGAAATAATATAGACAACATAGAATAGTGAGACAACTAACATAATGTTCTGAGTTTGCTTATAGTTGCCTCTGGTTATAAATAAAAATGCCAAAAGCAACATTCCGACCACAAATATCCCAGGTGGCAGGTTCAACATAATGCTGGTTGTTTTTACCGCAACCAATTCGACAGTTATCGTGCCCAAATTTGCGATCAATAAACCAAAGAAAATGAATACCGAGACTTTAACCCCATATTTTTCTCGGATAAGATCAGCAAGACCACGACGAGTTACCAGCGTCAAACGCATACCCATTTCTTGAGTTACAGCCAAAAGAATGGTAATAAACATAAGCAAAAAAAGGATAGGGTATCCAAGTGTTGCACCAGCAACAGAGTATGTTGCAACTCCACCAGCATCATTATCTGCCATAGCCGTTATTGTTGCCGGGCCAAAAACTGACATCAGCAAAATAATCCGGCGCATACGGGGATGCTTTAACCATTTCTCACGATATAGCCTCAAGAAATTGCTCATTGGAGAGATCCAAAGAAACGTGGCAAGCGCTTCTTCCAGGCAGTTGGGATTATTTTGTCAAGCGCGTCGTCTGCAGTTACAATCCCGTGCAAACAATCCTGGTCATCAACCACAGGGACAGCCAACAAATTGTATTTTGACACTACCTGTGCGACTTCATCTTGATCATCCTTCAAATTGACGCTGACAACTCTTGTGTGCATGAATTCAGTAACTTTAATTTCGGGTTGCGCCATAATGAGGTCACTTAAAGAAAATACCCCAATCAAGTGATTATCTTCGTCCGTAACGTATACATAGTAGATCAACTCAGCTTCCTCGCCGACTTCCCGCAGAGTACTAATCGTTTTTTCAGCAGTTAGGTCCGGGTGAACTGATATATAATCCGTCGTCATCAGACCACCTGCAGAATCTTCATGGTAAAGAAGGAGCTTGCGAACATCTCTGGCATCCTCGTCTTCCATTAGCGTCAACAAATTTTCGCTTCTCTGAGGGGGTAATTCGGCCAGGAGATCTGCGGCTTCATCAGGGGACATTTCTTCCAACAAATCGGCCACCCGCTCATCGGACATACTCTTTACAAGACTGGCCTGATAATCAGGCTCAATCTCTTCAAGCGTATCCGCCAACATCTTTAGATCCAGATTTTCCAGAAAGCGATCGGTATCTGTATGGCTTAATTCGCTGATGATCTCTGCCAGATCGGATGGGTGCAATTCGGCCAATTTATTAACAGGCACTTTTAAGCGCATGGAATTATCGTGCCTTAAAAGCTCAACAAAATCCCATGAAATAAAACCTTTATTTTGATTGCTTTTAAAGAGAGGCAAGATAAATCTGGATAATTTTGACAATCCAATACGTCGTAATATTCCAGACGTTCCAACATCAACATTGCTGACAATTATGTGGGAATTCACTCTCAACAATTCGATATCATTTACTCGAACAACCCGAGCCCCATCAATATCAATTATCTGCTTGTCCAGAACATCTTCGATAAGCAAAATATCTTCATCGTTTGTTAAGTAATTCTGACCCTTGCCAGTTTTCTGTTTGATGGAAATAGCAGCAGCCAATAAAACAACAACATCCACAAAAGGAATAAATCTTTCCTCTTCCTTATTTTTGATAACAATCGCATCAATGACAGGATGTTTAAAATCTTTATGGGTGCGCGCGACTAGATCTTTCAAAACCCCTATCTGCTTCCCGTCAAAATCGGTAACGGGTTTTCCGATCAATTCGCTAATAAAGGCCATACTCACCTCCAGAAAACATATAAAAAAACACCTTCGACGAACTTCGAAGGTGACGCAGGCCTGCTAATAATAACAAAAACAACTTACTTATGCATATAACTCATGCACTCGAATGTAATCGCGTTGCTTCGCAGTTATCAAATGATAACGGACCTGGTCTTTCTTCGGATAGTTTGAATAAATGATATTCATCAACCTGTTTTGGACTATCACTTGCGTCCACGCGATCACCTCCTTCCAAATACTTTTTTTCAATGCCACAATAAGTCTCACCTATTATAACCCAAACATCCATGTCAAATTAATAGTAGAAGGTTTTATTTCAGAAAATCCCTCCGAAAA
>BS_KBA_SWE02_21mDRAFT_10000349_pt1 | contig 16932 bp, 15 predicted proteins | sample BalSeasSWE02_21m_FD_9196 | JGI IMG/M metagenome (IMG submission 9196)
CAAGCCTCTGAGCGCTCTTCCTATGACGTGTCAGCAGTATCCTGCCATCCTTTAAACGGGGGGGCGCCAGGTCCTGATCAAGGATGCGTCGGCAGATGGAATCATACCCAAGAACCCTGAGCCACTTATTCAACCGTCCTAACATGGCATCCAGAAAAAACCTCGGCTTCTGACCGCGAAAGTCTTCCATCACCCTGCCATAGCCTCCGCAAAAAATCCGTGGACCCCCGCCCCATATTCGGCCATACGTCCCCTAATCTAAGGAGTCCTCAAAAAGCATGCCCAAAAATTTCTCTTCAGCTTGCATTATTAATAGGAATATAGTACACGTAAAGGGTAGAATAAAAAAATATTTACACCTCTCTTTCATCAAGGCAATTTGGGAACAAGGTTAACATGCATCTCATGAATTTGCGAAAAAGATCACAGAAAACAGTCTGCTTCCTCTTCCTCCTGTTTTTTTGGGGGATCTGTCCTCAGGCAATGTCCCGAGCTGATTCTTCCGAATTCTCGGTTCTTCAGAAAAGCATCATCGACTACAATCTGAAAGAATATGAACAGAGCATCGCCGATGGGACCTACCGGGGAGAGGCGGGAATCATGAACATAGGCCCTGAAGTAGCGCTGTCTCTCGGCATCAAGGCATTCATCAACGACGACTATTTAAATGGTGTAAATCAAAAAAAACAGGCCGATCTCTTCTTCTCAAAAGCCGTCTCAGCCATGGCGCCGGAGGAAAATGGTTCAACNAAAGAGGAACAAACAAAAAGAATAGGGACGTTTTCCAACAATCATAATTTTGCGTTAAAATCTGCCAAAGATTTTTTCTTGAAATATAAACAAAACCTCGCGGCAAACCCTGATGAGAGGTTGAATAAAGCCATCAGCCTTGGCGCAATGGAAAAACTCCTGGAAAAGTGTTTCCAGGAAACTTCTTACAATCTAAGAGAGGGTCTCGGTCGATACTACAATATCTGCAAAGGGCTTCCCGAAAACACCCCGGCATTAACCCCTGAGAACATCAGGTTCGTCAATTCCCTATTCAACCAGTTTACTAAAAAAGCACCGGAAAATGTCAGGAAACGATTTGACCTGGATAGGCAGAGTGAAAAAATAGAAGCAAACTGGGAAACCTACCGGAAACTTGGAGAAAGAGATGCTCGATCTCCGTACATGAAATTATTGACCCCCCTGTTTGAAAAACAGAAAAAGAGGCACTACCCGACCGACCCACTCCTTTTCATGGCGTTGATGAGAAGGGAATCGAACTTTAACCCACAGGCCGTCTCATACGTTGGGGCCGCCGGTCTTACCCAGATCATGCCTGAAACCGGCATTGGCCTGGGAATGAAGACAATCTATGACCCTGACTACTTTGACCAGGCCATGAATCTCCTGCGACTGGACCGTAAGGCGCGCCATACCGCCATATCCATTATTCCGGAAATTAATGAAAGGAACATGATGGAGAAGGCCGCCCTCGCGAGGGATTGGATGCAGCAATCAACGGAATATAAAAAGAAAAGTTCGGCGCTTTTCGCCCGATACCGGGAAGAGCTTCTGAAAAGCGGCAAGGACGACCGCCTGGATGCCGCCAAGTCCATTGCCTTCGGGTACCGGTATTTTTCAAAAATGATGGAAAAGAATAAGGGGGATATCAGCCTCGCCCTGGCGTCCTACAACGCCGGTCCGCACAGGGTAAACCAGTATGATGGAATTCCTCCATACAATGAAACCGTGACATTCAGGAATAAAGTGCTCAGTTTTTACCGGGAATACCTAAAGGAAATAGGAGGATTTTAATGCATTCAAACGTTGTGAAATTTAGTAATTTTAAAGATCTTATACTACTGAAACGCGGTAAAGTAAGAGACGTTTATGAAGTGGGAGACAAGCTGTTAATCGTAGCCACGGACCGCATGTCCGCTTTTGACGTGGTTATGGATGATCCCATTCCTGATAAAGGAAGGATCCTGACAGGAATTTCGCTGTTCTGGTTTAAAAAGCTGGAAAACGTCATTGCGAATCACCTGATCACAAGCGAACCTTCCGAATACCCGGAAATCTGCCGGCAGTATGCACCTGAACTCAAAGGAAGGAGTATGCTTGTGCAGAAGGCGGAACCGCTGCAGGTGGAATGTATTGTGAGAGGGTATCTCTCCGGTTCCGGCTGGAAGGATTACCTTTCCACGGGAAGCGTGTGCGGCATCCCCCTGATTGAAGGATTGCAGGAATCCCAGATACTTCCCGAGCCTATCTTTACTCCTTCCACAAAGGCCGTCGATGGGATGCATGACGAAAACATACCGTTTGAAGAGGCATCAAAAATATTAGGGGAGAAGACAGCCCGAGAGGTCCGCAGAATCAGTCTCGAAATTTATAAACTGGGAAGGGCCCTTGCTGCGGAAAAAGGAATCATTGTTGCGGATACCAAGTTCGAATTTGGGATAAAGGACGGCAAAATCATACTCATCGATGAAGTATTGACGCCGGATTCCTCCAGATTCTGGCCTGAGAATGAATACCGTCCAGGCGGTCCGCAAAAAAGCTTTGATAAACAGTTTCTGAGGGACTACCTCATTGAAATCAGATGGCCGAAACAACCGCCACCGCCAAAACTCCCGGAGGATATCATAACAAAAACCAGGGGGAAATATCTGGAGGCACTGGAAAGACTCACCGGAAAAGGTTTATGAAATCCATTATCTGTTTTATTGACGATTCCGATTTCGAACACGATCTTGTTCACACTGAAATTGCTCCTTTTTCCCCCGAATTCGCATTCGTTTCCGCCTATGATTTTGAAGAAGCACGCAGTTTGCTTGGATCAGAAGCTCCGGCTCTTTTCCATTGTAAACAGCTGGAGGAACCTTTTTGAGAGAGTTTGCAGCCGTGCGGGCCAGAACAGGAAGTATGGACTTCATAACCTTGCGCAGGCACGGCTTTTCTACCCGGACGTTCCAGCTGTATTTTACACCAGAAAATCGCTTATGAATGATGCTGTAGTCATGTTTCGTTCGCACGCCGATGGACTCTTTATCAAGCCCACGGGCGGCAATGACCGGGAGACGAAGAAACTTACCGGAGAGTATGCCCCGCAACTCCTCAAAGACCTGAAAGGGATCATCTTGTCTGCACAGACAGGGCTTGGTTCTAACGTGGTCCATTAGATTTATTTTCTTACTCATAATCTTAATCGTAATCTTAATCGGGCAGCTCTAGAATAGGCCGTAAAAGAGTAAGATTATGATTACGATTATGATTACGATTAAGATTATGACCTTCCGAACGTACTCTCGACTAATTGGATCAAGTAGGCGAAGTTAGAACCAAGCCCCACAGACATAATCCCCATAACTTCACCCATCCGTTTCGCCCGAACCAGTAAATCATTGAATTCAGCGTCTGAGTATTTATGGTAAACCGGACAGATATTCTGTTTATGGAACAGGATGTTCTGTGACGGCCATGGTCCCGTTGGTTTCCTTGACAAAAGTTTTTGCGATGCTTAACATTTCCCCTAATTATGAAGTCTATTTCATGAAAAAACTTTCTCTTTACTGAGGCATGAAGTGTGAGAAAAAACAAGATTTTTGAAGGAAGTGAAACAGTGGACGAAACGTTGAAGAATCCAGCCGGAGAGGAGCAGGAAACAAATCTGGAAGAATCCGTTCCCGAAGATAAAGTCGAAAAGGTTGTTCCTTTGGAAGACATGACGAAGGAGGAATTGATCGACGGAATTGGAGCGACTCAAGAACTGGCCGATAAAAATTACGACCTCTACGTGAGGTCCCAGGCTGAAATCGAAAATGTGAGGAAAAGGTTTCAGAAAGACAAACAGGACCTTGCCAAGTTCGCCAATGAAATGATCATCAAGCAATTGCTTCCTGTGGCCGACAATCTTGAAAAGGCAATCACACACACAACGGATGAAAATGCCTTGGATGCTTTGAGGGAAGGGATTGATTTGACCCTCAAAAGTTTCCTGGATACCCTTGAAAAAAACGGTGTCGAGCGCGTAGAAGCATTAAATCAGCCATTTGATCCCAATTTTCATGAGGCGGTTTCACAAGCTGAAGACAATGCCGTGGAACCAGGCACCGTCGTAAATGAACTCCAGAAAGGGTACACCCTGAACAAAAGACTCATTCGACCGGCTATGGTCGTCGTGAGCAGGAAAAGCTCCTGAGCTTAGTCCTTGCCCTCATGCGATACCAAAAAGAGACAATACGGATAAATTGGCTATAATTGACTAAAGAATTTTGAATATTAGGAGGCAAGAAAAAATGGGAAAAACGATAGGAATCGATCTCGGAACAACCAATTCTTGTGTCGCCGTGATGGAAGGCGGAGAATCTGTAGTAATCGCCAATGCGGAAGGAAGTAGAACAACGCCTTCTATTGTGGCTTTTACGGACAGCGGGGAGAGACTCGTAGGACAGACGGCCAAGAGACAGGCGGTTACCAATCCTGAAAACACGGTCTTTGCCGTCAAGAGACTCATCGGCAGGAAATTCAATTCGGAAGAAGTCAGCAGAGACATCAAAGTGCTCCCCTACAAAATTGGGAAGTCTCCCAATGGCGATGCGGATGTAATCATAAGAGGAAAGAACTACAGCCCGGCTGAAATCTCGGCCATGATCCTCAAAAAAATGAAGGAAACCGCGGAGGATTATCTTGGAGAAACGGTCACGGATGCAGTCATTACCGTACCCGCCTATTTTAACGACAGCCAGCGACAGGCCACCAAGGATGCCGGACGCATTGCCGGGCTTAATGTAGAGAGAATCATTAATGAGCCCACTGCCGCATCCCTGGCATTTGGTGTGGACAAAAAGGGAGACAAGAAAATTGCGGTATTTGACCTGGGAGGAGGCACATTCGATATCTCTATCCTCGAAATTGGAGAAGGGGTATTTGAGGTAAAATCCACCAATGGAGATACCCATCTGGGAGGAGAAGACTTTGATCTCAGGATTATCGAATACCTGGCGGAAGAATTCAGGAAAGATCAGGGAATCGACCTGAGAAAAGATAAAATGGCACTTCAGAGATTGAAGGAAGGTGCGGAAAAAGCCAAGGTTGAGTTGTCGGGGTCTATGGAAACGGACATCAACCTGCCTTTTATCACCGCGGATGCCAACGGCCCCAAACATCTCAATATCAAGCTGAACCGTGCCAGGCTGGAGGGGTTGGTAGAAGACCTCATCAACAAAATTACCGGCCCCTGCAAAACCGCCTTGAAAGATGCGGGAATGAACGCTAAGGATCTGGACGAGGTTATCCTGGTAGGCGGTATGACCAGAATGCCGAAGGTACAGGCAAAAGTAAAAGAGATCTTCGGACAAGAACCGAACAAGGGGGTGAATCCCGACGAAGTGGTCGCCGTCGGCGCGGCTATTCAGGGCGGCGTCCTCAAGGGCGATGTCAAAGATGTACTCCTGCTTGACGTAACGCCTCTCTCCCTTGGCATCGAAACCCTTGGGGGAGTCTTCACGAAACTTATAGAAAAGAACACGACAATCCCCACCAAGAAAAGTCAGATCTTTTCCACCGCAGCGGACAGCCAGCCTGCGGTCGAAATCCACGTGATGCAAGGGGAGAGAGAGATGGCCGCAAACAACAAGACATTAGGCCGCTTTCAACTCGTGGGCATCCCTCCCGCTCCAAGAGGCGTTCCCCAGATCGAAGTTACCTTTGACATTGACGCCAATGGAATCGTGAATGTTTCCGCAAAGGACATGGGAACCGGCAAGGAACAGTCTATCAAAATCACCGCGTCCAGTGGCCTCAGCGAAGAGGAGATTAAACAACTTATCAAGGATGCGGAACTTCATGCCGAAGAGGACAAGAAGAAACGTGCACTGATAGACGCTCGTAACGCAGCCGATGCCCTTATCTACTCCACTGAGAAATCTGTAAAAGAGGTAGGAGATAAAGTTGACGACGCAACCAAGGAGAACGTCAACGGCGCCATAGAAAAACTCAGGACAGCCATTACCGGAGATGACCTCGATGAAATAAAACGACTGACGGAAGAATTGACGCAGGCATCACATAAGCTGGCAGAAATCATGTATGCCAATGCCGCCAAGGACCAGTCGCAGGGAGGTGGCCCACAGGCGGATTCACCAGACGGTTCTTCAAAAGACGACGATGTTGTTGATGCCGATTTCGAGGAAGTCAAGAAGTGATCAGAAAGATGCACTTGTTCATAAAGGCTGTCCCCGCCATTCTGGTGGGGATAGCCTTTTTTCTATCCGGATGCCAACCAAAGCTCCCGGTTCCCAGGCATGTTGAAACGACAACGTCAGATCTTTTCACCACCGCTGAAGCTCAATTTGAAAAAGGTGATCTGGAAAAAGCTCTCAAGAATTATGAAGCTTTCGTCAACGAAAAGCCGGGAAACCGGAAGCAGGTCTTTGCGTTCCAGAGAATAGTGGAAATTCACATGAAGCAGCATCAGGAAAAAGAAGCCCTGACCGCTCTGGAGCAAATCGAACGGCAATACCCGGACTACACCTGGATGGCCCAGGTGAAATACCAGATCGCAAGCATCCTTTTCACCCTCGGAAAATATCGACAATCCGTGGACAGATTGATGGAATGGATTGGAGAATATCCACAAGATCCCCTGCAGTGTGATGTGAAGGCTTTATTAGGGGACAATTACTTGGAACTCCAGGATAGAATTGAAGCCTTTACGTGGTGGATGGAAGCTAAAAAACAGTGTGCGGATCAACTGGATAAAATGACCGTGCTTGATGACAAACTGAACCAGCTTGTATCGGAAAGCACTCCTTTATTGTTAGAACCCATGGCTCTCACTGCCACAGGAACCCTTTTTGCTCCCATCATCTATTTCAGGATGGCTTCCCTCTATAAAGATCAGGGAGAATTAGACTTGGCAAAATCAGCGGCAACGGCATTGATTCAATCCACAAAAGACGAGCGCTGGATCTCTACCGGAAATGAACTGTTAGCGCGCATAGAGGGAGAAGCATCGGTCAAACGCTCCGCAATAGGCTGCCTTTTACCATTGAGTGGAGAATTTTCCATCTACGGAGAAGAAGTGCTTCACGGGATTGAGCTGGCCCTGGGTCTTCAAGGAAATGCGGGTGGGAATACCGGACTGGAACTGATCATCAAGGACACGGGCGGAAAACCGGCAGAGGCCTTGGCAGGGCTCCAGGCCTTGGTCAATGAAGAGAAAGTTATTGCAGTCATAGGACCGCTTTCGAGTAAAACGGCCCTGGAAACTGCCAGGAAGGCCCAGGAGAATCATGTCCCCCTTATCACACTGACCCAGAAGAAGGACATTGCGAAAGAGGGTGATATGATCTTTAGAAACCTTCTGACGCCTCACCAGGAAATCGAAGGTCTTCTGAATGAAATCTCGGAAAAGAAGGGATTCAAGCATTTTGCCATACTGTATCCTGACAATAGTTATGGCCAGTTCTGTATGAATCTCTTCTGGGACAGAATCGATGAGATAGGCGGATCGGTAACCGCCGTCGAATCGTACAACCCCGCTCATACAGACTTTGCGGCTTCCATAAAGAAACTGGTGGGTCTTTACTATCCGCGCCCCGAATCAGTAACACGACAGTTGGATGAAAGGAGAACTCCCCGGAATGAAGAAAGCACCATCTTCCCTGAAGGTGTGCAGCCGATCATAGATTTCGATGCCATATTTATTCCTGACAGCTTCGAACGTATTGTCATGATTGCGCCCCAGTTGGCCTACTACGACGTCATTGATGTACCATTGTTAGGAACGAGACTCTGGCAATCTCCCAGACTGACTGAGTTGGCCGTGGATTACGTGCAGGGGGCCATCTTCTCTTCCGGTTTTTTTCCAAACCCGGACAAACCGCAGACGATGACTTTCCTTCAGCAATATGAAGAGAACTTCGGCCAGGAACCGGGCATTCTTGCTGCCAGCGGTTACGACACCATGAGCCTCCTTAAGAAGCTGCTTTCAGATGAAAATGTGAGGACAAGGGCAGATCTTGCAAAAGCGCTGTTGAAATGTGAAGGCTTGGACGGATTGACCGGCGCGATGGCCTTTGATGCCGAAGGGGAAACTCTGAAGAGGCCCTTTCTTTTGACCATTTCCGGCCGGAAAATGATCCCACTTCCCTAACGACGGTGAAACATCACTCCTCCGTCTCCAACTCAGATTCCTCTTGCGCTTTCTTTTCCTGCTTTTTCTTCCACGCGGTCATGGAAACCAAAATCCCTATCTCAAAAAGAATAATGAGCGGTCCGGCCATCATGCACTGGGTAATCACATCCGGCGGAGTAAGGATGGCCGCAACGACAAAAGACAGTAAAATAGCATATTTACGGTTTTTCCTGAGGAGAGCCGGCGTTACGACCCCCATTTTTGTCAGGAAAAAAATAACCACCGGAAGTTCAAAGACAATCCCAAAGGCAAACAGAAGCTTGACGGCAAAACCAAAGTACTGCTGTACCGATGGAAGTGCCTTCACATATTCATTGGTAAAACTGATAAAAAACTGGAATCCGAAAGGAAATACCACAAAATAGCCGAACAGGGCGCCTCCAACAAAAAGAATGGTTGACGCAATAACAAAAGGTATCACATATTTTTTTTCAGTTTTATAAAGCCCTGGTGCGATAAACAGCCAGAGTTGATAGAATATATAGGGCGCCACAAGCATGATGCCGGAAATAAATGCCACCTTGAGATAGGTGAAAAACATCTCCGGGAGTGCGGTGAATATAAGTCTGTCTCCCTCCGGCAGAACAGCCTTCAAGGGAGCGATGAGAATCTGAAAGAGTTTCTCAGCAAAAATGTACGAGACGACGAACCCGACTCCAACAGCAATGGCACAGGCAATCAATCTCTTGCGCAGTTCTTCAAGGTGTCCCATAAAAGGCTGCTTATCGTCACTGTCCATCCGCGTTCTTCTCCGGCGCCTTTTCCTGCTGGTTTTTCAATGGCTCCTCTTTTTTTGGGTCGACATCTTTGTTGTACTCTTCAATCATTTCGTCAAAATCTTTGTATTTGGGCGGCTTTTCCCCTGCTGATCCGGATTCCTCAACAATATCGACCTTATCCAGCCCGGTAACAGAGTCCACCAGATCTTTTTTTACCTCTTTAAAATCCTCCTGAACATTCAAGCTTCCCTTTATTTCCTGGGTTGCCTTTTTGAATTCAGACATCCCTTTACCAAGAGCTTTTGCAAGTTCAGGAAGCTTTTTAGGGCCTATTACGATCAGGGCAATTACCAGGATAATAATGATTTCGGGCATCCCCATACCAAACATGTCATCCTCCCATTCTTTTTACAAGTCAAGCATCATCGCCGTCTCGTCGCAATCAGGAAATTTCGGGCATTTGAGGCAATCCGCCCATATCTTGTGGGGCAAAATCGACTTTTGCACCTCCTGAAACCCGAGTTTTACAAAAAATCCGGGAACGTAGGTCAAAGTAAAGACTCTCCGCAAGCCCAGAAGTCGTGCCTCTTCAAGACACTTTTCCACTAATTTTCTGCCAAATCCGGTTTTCTGCCGACTTTCAACAATTGCCAGAGACTCGATCTCCGCCAGGTTGTCCCAGCATATACCCAGACCGCAAACGCCTAAGAAAGGTTCTTGTGGTCCGCCATCCAGAATAAAATAATCTCTTAAATGCTCGTAAAGTTCACTCAGCGATCTCGGCAGCAATAGTCCCTTTCCGGCATAATTCGTCAGAATTTCGTGGATGGATTTCACATCCGCTGAAACGGCTTTCCTTATTAGTGGGTATTTTTCTTTATCGTTCAACGGTCCCATAAACCCTTCATCCATCTCCCTTCAACACCTTCTTGATGAATCCTTTGAGTCCCTCTTTTTCAGCAAGTTGCGCCCTGACAGTCTCTGCCTCTTCCTCGCTGCTGAAAAGACCACACCTTACCCTGTAAAAAGGTCTCCCTTTCACAAAGACTTTATAAGAATAAGCCTTATGGCCCCGCGACGTCAACCTGTCCACCATTGCTGACGCCTTTTTTGCATCATCAAGGGACGCAACCTGGACGACAAAGCGGCCTGTAGACGCCGATTTCGGAGGAATCTTTTTTTCCTCTGACATTTTCGGCGCGGCTGCGGAAGGCACAGATCGTTTTACGGGTTCCTCCCCTCCTTTGGAAAGCTCATGATAAAATACCAGATTCGGATCTTTCCCTGGATTTTTTATCTGTCCCACATCAGCTGAATCTCTTGTTATAATCATTTCCTGTATTCGTGCAATCTGTGTTTTAATCTCACCGAGGGTTTCTGCTCCACCGGGCAGAAGCCCCTTGCCGGCCAATACACCCAAAGCAAATATCCAGGCCAGACAAAACACAAACCCGATCCCCCAGAAAAAAAGCGACATGAAAGAAAGTTCCAAATGTACGGCTTTCCGCTTCTTTTCAACGGTTTTCTCTTCTTCAGCCATCAGTCAGGTCCCCTTACATTTTTTCAGGGGCACTTATACCGAGGAGGTCCAGCCCATTGGCCAAAACAACCCTGATCCCATCCACCAGGCACAGCCTCGCCCTGGTCAAAGGAGTACTTTCGGTAATGATGCGAAACTCATGGTTCCTGGAGCCCATATTAAAATACTTATGAAAGGAAGCCGCAAGATCCGTCAGGTAGTAAGTCAGGCGATGGGGTTCGAGAGATCTGCTGATCTCGTTGAGCAACGATGAAAATCCAGCAATATACCGGATCAACGCCATCTCTTCCTCCAGGACAAGGTGATCGGAAAGACCCTCGGTTTGAGAGGGAAGGTCAATCCCTTCACTGGCTGCCTTCCTGAAAATACTGCAGATTCTGGCATGTGCATACTGTACATAATAAACAGGGTTATCGCTATCCTTTTTTTTCACGAGATCCATGTCGAAATCAAGGGGTGATTCATGGCTTTTCATTAAGAAAACGAATCGGACAGCATCAACACCCACGTCTCCTATCAGTTCCTGAAGAGTCACAAAATTTCCAGTCCGTTTTGACATTCGGACTTCTTCGCCCTCCTTCCAAAGTTTGACAAGTTGGATCAATACAACAGACAACCAGTCAGGAGAAACACCATGGGACGACAGTGCTGCCTTTACCCGGGGGATATACCCGTGATGGTCTGCTCCCCATATGTTTATGGCCTTCCAATACCCTTTCTGAAACTTTTGAAGATGGTAGGCAATATCTGCCGCAAAATAGGTAAACTGCCCGCCCCCTTTCCTGATTACACGGTCTTTGTCGTCCCCGAAGAGGGAGGTCCTTATCCATGTTGCACCATCTTCTTCATAAAGCTGCCCCTTTTCGCTCAAGGTTTGAAGTGTACTCTCGATCAAACCTGACCCGTAGAGATCCGTCTCACTGGACCAGACATCAAAAGAGACCCTGAAACGCTCAAGGTCTTCCTTTATTTCCTTGAGCACAATATCCTTTCCCTTCTGCATACAGGTAGAAACAGCCTCTTCCTCTGAAAAAAGCTCAAGATTCGTTTCCTTTGATATCATTTCTGCAAGATCGGCAATATATTCTCCCTTGTAACCATCCTCCGGAAAAGGATATTCAGGGTTTTCCTTCTGTTTAAACCGTGCAAATACGGATTCTCCCAACATCCTGATCTGCTGCCCGGCGTCGTTGACGTAAAACTCCCTGACAACATGGTACCCGCAGAAAGAAAGAATCCTGCAGAGGGTGTCCCCAAGCGCCGCGCCTCGACCGTGGCCAAGATGAAGAGGTCCGGTAGGATTTGCACTGACAAATTCCACCAGAATTTTCTTCCCATTACCTGTGTCATTCCGGCCATAATGTTCTCTGGACTCCACGACAGAAGAGAGCACCCGGCGCCACTCCTGGGATCTGATCTTGAAATTTATAAATCCGGGTCCCGCAATTTCCGATGATTCCAGAATGTTCTCGTCATCTTTCAGGTTTTCAAGAAGGATTTTGGCAATGACCAACGGACTTTTTCGCTGGCTGGAAGCAAGCATCATGGCAAGGTTGGCGGCGAAATGGCCGTGTTCCGGGTTGTTGGGAACTTCCAGTGTAAAGTCAGGCAAGTCTGTTTTTACAAGCAAACCGATTTCAAAACAATGTTCCAGTGTGGTCAGGAGCATTTTCCATAATTTTGTTTTCATAAGATTATTTTTTCCTTTTGACGCAGAGCAAATCCCGACATCGGTTGTAAAGGTGGCGCTGCAATTTTGCCACATTGGTAACTGATCTGCGGGGATTTATCAAGCAATATGTTAAACGGCGAAACGGCCAGGTTGACACGAACAAGCTCCGATACTATATATACCCCTGCGTTTTCACGTTGAAACCTTTAATCGATCAATTGGCGCAGGCATTGGCCATATTCGTGATGGGAATATGAAATTACTACTGTGTCTGCTCGGGCTCGTACTCATAGTTGAAGGCCTCCCCTATTTCGCATTTCCAGACAAAATGAAAAAATGGTCAACTGTCATGCAGGAGGCGCCTGACTCCCGTTTAAGAATCATGGGATTCGCTGCAATGGCGGTCGGGCTCCTGATCGCCTATATTTTCAGGAACTGAAAAAATAGCAATTCTCATTATGTGCCCACTTTCATTTGCGGATGCTGTGTGAGTGGCATCCTGCCACGATTTTTCGCGGCTGGAACCCACCCAACGGATTGTGGACAAGAACCGCTCCCACAGGGTTATGACTTCAAAATGAGAATTGCTGGAAGAAAATAAAATCATTTGACTTTCCATATTGTGCTGTGTATTCTTAGAGGTTTAAATTTTCAGGATGTTTTCGTTAGAGGATTATAATTACGACCTGCCGCAGGAACTGATCGCTCAGACTCCCGCTTCCAAAAGGGATGAATCTCGGTTGCTGACAGTAGACCGAACCAGGAAAAGTTTTTCCGATAGAACCTTCCTGGATCTAACTCAGCTTCTTCTGCCGAACGATCTTCTGGTGGTTAACAACACCCGTGTTGTCCCGGCAAGAATCTTCGGCAAAAAGGAAACCGGTGGAGTCGTTGAGGTCCTTGTCCTGGAACATCCCGGCGCCCTGAAGGAGGACACCGCAACCAGGCTGTGCCTCATGAAATCCTCCAAGCGTCCAAAACCGGGGACATCTTTGTTTTTTGAGTCTTCTGTTTTCGGCACAGTGGAGGAAATTCTCGATAAAGGTCTTGTAAAGATAAAGTTTTCAGGGGAAAAAAATATTGATCTTCTGCTGTCTGAGAAAGGCCGCCTTCCCCTGCCGCCCTATATACATCGGCAAGAGAACGGTCTTCTCGAAGAGCTGGACAGAGAAAGATACCAGACAGTGTATGCTGAAAAGGACGGGGCCGTTGCAGCCCCTACCGCGGGACTGCATTTTACGGATGCCCTGATCAAGGACCTTAAAAAGAAAGGGATCTCCATTGTATCCTTGACTCTGCACGTGGGATATGGCACTTTCCAGCCAGTCAGGACGCAGGACATCAGAAAGCACGAACTGGGGGAAGAATATTTCCATATTGGAACGGATGCCGCCGAGAAAATTAATCTGGCAAAAAGAAGCGGGCAACGGGTCATTGCCGTTGGAACCACTGTGGTAAGAGCGCTGGAAACAGCGGCACGTGGTTCAAATACAATAAATCCGGAGGAAAACAGGACCAAACTTCTGATCACACCAGGCTTTTTTTTCAGCATAGTCGACGGGCTGATCACGAATTTCCATCTGCCGAAAAGCTCTCTTCTTTTTCTGGTATCGGCATTCGCGGGACATGACTTGATAAAGAGGGCCTACCAGAGGGCGGTTCGACTTCGGTACAGATTTTACAGTTATGGGGATGGCATGCTGATCCTCTGATTTTATTGTAACGGAACAAAGAACGGATTTGGAATTCAGCATCACCCATAGGGCCAGGGATTGCGGAGCAAAGGCCGGGGAAATCAAAACACCCCATGGCAGCATCCGTACTCCCGTTTTCATGCCTGTCGGCACACAGGCCACCGTCAAGGCGGTATCGCCCGAAGACCTTTACGAAATAGGTTCATCCATCATCCTGGCCAACACCTATCATCTCTATCTCAGGCCGGGACACGAGATTATTAAGCAGCTTGGCGGCCTGCACCCTTTCATGAACTGGGGAAGGTCCATACTTACAGATAGTGGCGGGTTCCAGGTTTACAGCCTGTCCAAGCTAAGAACCGTATCTGAAAAGGGGGTGGTTTTTCAGTCCCATATCGATGGATCCAGACATTTTATTGGTCCTGAGGAAGCCATCGATATTCAGAGTTCTTTAGGCGCCGATATCATCATGACCTTTGACCATGTTGTGCCCTACCCGTCCGATTACGAGACTGTCCTTCAATCCGTTGAACTGACAACCTCATGGGCTCTAAGATCGCTGGAAAGGAAAAGCAACGAAAAACAGTCGCTTTTTGGCATCGTTCAGGGAGGGACATTTGAAGATTTAAGAGAGATGAGCGCCAAGCAACTGGTTGACCTCGGTTTTGACGGATACGCTTTGGGGGGGCTTTCCGTAGGTGAAGATAAAGAAACAAGGGGCCGCGTCATTCGGGAAACAATCCCCTTTCTTCCTGAAAACAAACCGGTTTACCTTATGGGTGTAGGGAAACCGGAAGATATCCTGGAAGCCGTGTTCCAGGGTGTGGACATGTTTGACTGTGTAATGCCCACACGGAATGCCAGAAACGGATCACTGTTCACCTCTAATGGGCGCCTGAATATCAAAAACGCCGGATATGCGGATGACCAAAGGCCGATTGACGAAAATTGTGGCTGTTATACTTGCACTAACTATTCCAGGGCATATCTCAGGCATCTTTATCTGGCACGGGAAATTCTGTCTTACAGGTTAAATACCATCCATAATCTGGCGCACTATTGTCGTTTTATGACAGATATCAGAAACGCCATTCTGGAGGATGGGCTTGTTGCATTCAGATCCGATTTCTATGAACAGCGAAAATTTGATTGTAATTGAAAAATTTAAACGTTAATTAAACCAAAAGGAGGTTTTCAAATGAATTCTATTGCGTATGCCATGGGCGGGTTGGGCGGAGGAACCGGAGGCGAAGGGGGAGGCGGATTCGGCGCCTTTGTTCCTCTCATCCTGATGTTCGGTATTTTTTATTTTCTGCTCATACGCCCTCAGCAAAAAAAGGCCAAACAACATAAGCAACTGCTGTCGTCTCTGAAAAAAGGAGACCGGGTGGTCAGTTCGGGTGGGCTTCACGGCGTGGTTACAGGAATGGCTGATGATGTAGTCACCATGGAAATCGCCCCGAAGATAAGGGTAAAGGTGTCACGAGGTTCCATTTCAGGCGTTCTGAACAGAGCACAGTAAACGCCGTTAAAACTCATGAATTCAATGGTAGGGAGTCACAAGTGTCAAAGAGCCTAACCTGGCGTACTGCGATTGCGTCGTTTGCTATTCTTGCTGCGTTTATTTATCTCATCCCTTCCCTCACAAGTGAGGTCCCGGGCTGGTGGTCAAACATCCTGCCCAGAGACAAAATCCATTTGGGGCTTGATCTGCAGGGTGGCATGCACCTTGTTCTCGAAGTGGAGTCAAGCAAGGCCGTGGAGAGCCATCTGGAAAGGGTCGTGGAAGAATTAAAGAGGGATCTGCGGAAGGACAAGGTCCGGTATACCGAACTGAAAAGAGATGGTACGGACGGAATCCTGATCACACTCATGCGCTCAGAGGATGAAACGGTATTCAAAGATCTCATTGCGGCGGGCTACCCGGATTTCACCTTCGAGTCCCTTGGGCAGAGCGAGGGAAGATCGAATGTACGGATTGTCATGGATTCAAAGGCCATTGACCGCGTAAAGCAAATGGCTGTGGATCAGGCGCTTGAGACCATTCGGAACAGGGTTGACCAGTTCGGCGTCAGCGAGCCCGAAATCAGCCCGCAGGGTGAAAACCGGCTGTTGATTCAACTTCCCGGAATTAAAGATCCTGAAAGGGCCATTGCCCTTATCGGAAAAACAGCGCTCCTGGAATTTAAACTTGTGGATGAAGAAAACAGTGTTGAAGAAGCACTCAAGGGAAACGTCCCTCCCGGTGATGAAATTCTCTATCAGGTTTCCGTGGATGAAAAAACCGGTCGGCAGAAAAAAACGCCCTGGCTTCTCAAGAAAAGAACCGCTCTCACAGGAGAATATATAAGCGATGCACGGGTGCAGATCGACAACAGGTATAACGAACCGTATGTATCCCTTTCCTTTGACGCGAGAGGCGCCAGGCTGTTTGAACAGATCACGGAGCAGAACATAAAGAAAAGGCTTGCCATTGTACTGGACAACAAGGTGAATTCGGCCCCGGTTATTCAGGACAAGATTTCAGGAGGCCAGGCACAGATCACCGGGCGATACACTACGAATGAAGCCCGCGATCTGGCGATCGTCCTGAGAGCGGGCGCCCTGCCGGCCCCCGTCACGATCATTGAGGAAAGAACAGTAGGGCCTTCTCTCGGAAAAGACTCCATCGAAAAAGGTTTCAGGTCCATGCTTATCGGTGGGGCCATCGTTATTGTGTTTATGGCAATCTATTACGGTTTGTCAGGAATCATCGCGGACATCGCGCTCCTGTTGAACATCCTTTTTATCATGGCGGGGCTCGCTTTTTTCGAAGCCACCCTGACACTGCCGGGCATTGCAGGAATCATTCTTACCATTGGAATGTCTGTAGATGCCAATGTGTTGGTTTTTGAACGGATACGGGAGGAACTGAGGTTGGGAAAAACCTCCAGGGCCTCCATTGAAGGGGGGTACGGCAAGGCCCTTGTCACCATTTTGGATGCACAGGTCACCACGCTCATCGCTGCCCTGGTCCTTTTTCAGTTCGGAACGGGCCCGGTAAAAGGGTTTGCCGTGACACTCAGCATCGGTATTATTGCCAGTCTCTTTACCGCGATTTTCGTTACAAGAATCATCTT
>BS_KBA_SWE02_21mDRAFT_10000350_pt1 | contig 16922 bp, 13 predicted proteins | sample BalSeasSWE02_21m_FD_9196 | JGI IMG/M metagenome (IMG submission 9196)
ATAGTGTGGGGTATGGCGTTATCAGGGCAATAAAAAAGGGGCTACGTTATTAACGTAACCCCTTGTTTTTATTATGGCGGGGACGGCGAGACTCGAACTCGTGACCTCCGGCGTGACAGGCCGGCGTTCTAACCAAACTGAACTACGCCCCCGGATGCGACAAATTTTTACTGACTTTGCGGTTCCTACAGCGCAATGGTAGGCGGAGCGGGGCTTGAACCCGCGACCCTCGGCTTGTAAGGCCGATGCTCTCCCACTGAGCTACCCGCCTGCTCATGAAGAATAGAGATGTTTATCAGCTTTTCTTCTTCTTGTCAAGCGTTTTCAGAATGATATTTTCAGTGCGCTGTAATATTCTGCTCGGCGGCTTTGGGAAACTTCACCAGTTCGCTCAGACAGAATGGTTTGCATTCGTCTTGAGGTGCAAACAACTGATCTTCGTCCCCCACAATCAGGGCTTCATGAAGGACTTGATCCATATGTTCCACCAGAACCAACTCAACCTTCTTGAGGACTTTTTTCGGTATTTCCGAGATATCCTTCTTGTTTTCAAAAGGAATGAGCACCTTGCTAACGCCACCCCTGTGAGCAGCAAGAATTTTTTCCTTCAACCCGCCGATGGGAAGAACTCTTCCCCGTAAGGTTATTTCACCGGTCATGGCTATATTGCGATTCACCGGGAACCCCGTCATTGCCGATACGAGCGAGGTCGCCATGGTTATTCCTGCCGAAGGCCCATCTTTCGGGGTAGCCCCTTCAGGCACATGGACATGGATATCGATTTTTTCATAAAACCCATCAGGGAGCTTCAATTGCTTCGCCCGTGAGCGGACATAGCTCAAGGCTGCCTGGGCCGATTCCTGCATGACCTCGCCAAGCTTACCCGTCAGAACCAAACTGCCTTTCCCGGGCATGATGGTTGCTTCAGTCTGCAGAAGCTCTCCTCCAACATCAGTCCATGCAAGACCGGTGGCAACACCCACAGCGTCCTTCTCTTCGGTCCGGCCATAACGATATCTTCCTACACCAAGATACTTCTGAACAGACTGTGTCTTTATCTCAATCTTCTTGTCTCTCCCCTTTTTAACGATCTCCTTTGCCACTTTCCGGCAGATGGAAGAAATTTCTCTTTCCAGGTTTCTCACGCCCGCTTCACTTGTGTGCGTGCGGATAATGCTAAGGATAGCCTGGTCGGTAAAAGAGATATTCGAAGATTCAAGCCCGTTCTGTTCTATCTGTTTCTTGATGAGAAATTGTTTCGCGATTTTGAGTTTTTCCACCTCCGTATAGCCCGGAAGCCTGATCACCTCCATCCTGTCCTGAAGGGGGACGGGAATATTGTAGAGATTATTGGCGGTGGTAATAAAGAATACGTCGGAAAGATCATAATCCAGATCCAGGTAATGATCGCCAAACGCCACATTCTGTTCGGGATCAAGCACCTCCAGCAGTGCCGCTGAGGGGTCCCCTCGAAAATCGGTGCTCATTTTATCCACTTCGTCTAAACAGAATACCGGATTGCTGGTCTTGGTCTTTTTCAGGTACTGTATGATTTTACCGGGCAATGCCCCGATGTAGGTCCTTCGGTGCCCTCTTATTTCCGCCTCATCCCTTACGCCGCCCAGAGAAAGACGTACAAAATTCCTCCCCGTCGCTCTTGCCACCGATTTGGCCAGCGAAGTCTTCCCCACTCCCGGCGGCCCCACGAGACACAGGATAGGCCCTTTTAACTTCTTCGTCAGTTCCTGAACCGCAAGATACTCAATAATCCTTTCTTTCGGCTTTTCAAGGCCGTAATGATCTTCAGCAAGAATCACTTCCGCTTCACTTATTTCGATTCGGGACTTTGTCTTATTGTTCCACGGCAGATCAAGTATCCAGTCGATATAATTCCTTACCACCGATGCTTCCGCAGACATGGGCGCCATCATTTTCAATTTCTTGAATTCCTGCCTGATCCGCTGGTGCGCCTCTTTGCTAAGTCGCTTTTTCTTGATCTTTTTGTCTAATTCATCAAGCTCTGCCTTAAAGTCGTCCTTCGTACCCATCTCCTTGTGGATCGCACGAATCTGCTCATTGAGATAATAATCCTTCTGAGTTTTTTCCATCTGGTTCTTCACTCGGGTCCTGAGTCGATGCTCAAGACGAAGGATGTCCACCTCTTTTGCAAGCTTTTCAAAAAGCTTCTCCAATCTGACGTTGAGCTCGACGGCTTCAAGCAGTTCCTGCTTATCGCTGACTTTCAGTGCCAGGTGCCCGGCGATTGTGTCAGCCAATCGTCCTGGATCAATTATGGAGGTGACGGCTGAAACGATTTCCTTCCCAATTTTGTTGTTGAGTTTGGCGTACTCTTCAAAACTGGAATGGATGGCCCTGAGCATTGCTTTGGTCTCAAGATTCTGGGCAGATGAAGTGCCAAGTTTCACCACCTCAACAATAAAGAAACCCTGTCGCTCCACAAAATTTTGTATCTGGCCTCTCTCTTTTCCTTCAATGAGGGCTTTTACGGTGCCGTCAGGCAATTTCAGAAGTTGCAGAACCGTCCCAAGAGTGCCAAATGTGTAGATATCTTTGGGCGAAGGGTCGTCCGACTCCGCCTCTCTCTGCGCAGCAAGAAAGATTTCCTTGTTATGCGATAGCGCGTATTCAAGGGCTTTGATCGATTTTCCACGGCCGACAAACAGGGGAACAACCACGTTTGGAAAAACCACCACATCTCGCAGAGGCAAAAGTGGGTAGTAAAGCAGTTCATCCCCGGTCGGTTCCCGGCGAACGTTTTTTATGGTTTCAAACATTTTTTTATCCATAGGTGGCCTGCTGATTTGCGTAAAGGAGCAAAGGCGATTCGCCCTTCGCTACAACTTCCTGGTTGATGATGCATTCCCTCACGTCTGGAGAAGAGGGTATGTCGTACATGATATCCAACATGACAGACTCTAAAATAGCGCGCAAACCGCGTGCCCCCGATTTCCTTTTAAGGGCATCCTGCGCGATGGTCTTCAAAACTTCTTCCGTAAATTTCAGCTCGACATTTTCCAGTTCAAACAGCTTTTGGTACTGTTTCACAAGGGCATTTTTCGGTTCCGTCAAGATACGTACCAGAGCCTCGAGACTGAGCTCATTGAGCGTCGTGACAACAGGAATTCTTCCGATGAATTCAGGGATCAATCCGAACTTAATGAGGTCTTCAGGCTGAACAAGGGATAGGATTTTGTTGACGTCCAAGTCTCTTGCCGCACCCTTTATGTCTGCTTCGAATCCCATCAACTTGCTTCCGATTCTTCTACTGATAATGTCAGTCAGACCATTGAAGGTCCCCCCGCAGATGAAAAGTATATTTTTTGTGTCCACTTTCACGAAATCCTGCTGGGGATGTTTCCTTCCTCCCTTAGGAGGAACATTGGCCATGGTGCCTTCTATGATTTTCAACAGGGCCTGCTGGACCCCTTCTCCGGACACGTCTCGCGTGATGGAAGGGCTATCGGATTTTCGTGCGATCTTATCGATTTCATCGATATAGACAATCCCTTTACAGGCGGATTCCACATCGTAATCGGCAGTCTGAACCAGACTCAAAATAATGTTTTCCACGTCCTCGCCCACATAGCCGGCCTCAGTAAGCGTCGTTGCATCTGCTATGGTAAAAGGAACCTTCAGAATCTTGGCTAAAGTCTGGGCCAAGAGGGTTTTGCCGCATCCGGTAGGTCCGATGAGGAGGATATTGCTTTTTTCTATCTCGATGCCTTCCATATCCATCTTGGTGGTGATTCGCTTGTAATGATTATGGACGGCAACAGAGAGCACCTTTTTTGGACGATCCTGTTCAATCACATACTGATCAAGAATTTCCTTGATCTCGACAGGCTTCAATAATCCGCTGGAATCATTTTTTTCTTCTTCAGAATATTCCTCGGCAATGATTTCATTGCACAACTGAATGCACTCATCGCAGATGTACACGGACGGTCCGGCAATAAGCTTTTTTACTTCGTCCTGACTTTTACCGCAAAAGGAACAGAGCAGGTCGTCATTGGAAGAACTGTTTTTAGCCATAGTACCTCACTTCAACAAGGTCATGTTCATTCTGATTTCTTTTGAATTTCTCTCTTGGTAATAATCTTGTCTATGATTCCATAGGCCTTTGCTTCCTCACAGGTCATAAAAAAATCACGATCGGAATCTTTCCGAATTTTTTCTATGCCCTGACCGGTGTGCTTGGCCAGAATCTGATTAATGTTTTCCCTGGTTTTCAGGATTTCCCTGGCTTGGATATCGATATCCGTTGCCTGCCCATGGGCTCCGCCCAACGGCTGATGAATCATGATCCGGGAGTTGGGAAGGGCATATCTCTTCCCCTTTGTTCCTGCAGCCAGAAGGATCGCCGCCATACTTGAAGTCTGTCCCATGCAGATTGTAGCAACGTCCGGTCCAATATATTGCATGGTGTCATAAAGCGCAAGGCCTGCAGTTACGGATCCGCCTGGAGAATTGAGGTACAGGCTGATCTCTTTCTCAGGATCTTCAGACTCAAGAAACAACATCTGGGCTATGATGGTATTGGCCATATCATCATGAACCTCGGATCCTAAAAAAATAATCCTGTCCTTCAGGAGCCTGGAATAAATGTCATAGGCTCGTTCTCCCCGGCTGGATTGTTCTATTACCATCGGTATCAACATGAAGGTTATCTATCCTCCTCTTTAGAGGTCAGAGCCTCTCTTTCCACTTCTGAAATATTACCATGTTCAACAAGATATCTCAATACTTTTTCCTCCAGGAACTGGTCTTTCAAGGAATCCATAAGACCTTTAGCCTCATAGAATTTCTTTACAGTTTCAGTCTCCTGTCCCATACCCTGCGCAATTTCCCGGAACCCCTGGTCCACATCTTCATCCGTCAAATCCATCTTTTCCTGCCTGGCTATCTGGGACAGCATCAGGATCTCCTTGACCCTTTTTCGGGACATGGGTTCGAAATTTTCTCTCAACTTCTGTTCGGGGATCCCAAGGTTTTCCAAGCTTCCGCCAGTGCCGCGCAGATTCATTTTAAATCGCTCAAGATAGGCGTCCGTTTCCAAATCGACCATGACCTGCGGAAGCTCAATGTCCAGTCCTTCCGCTATCTTATCTAACAGTCTTTCCTTTAATTGAGAATCTACCCTTTTTTCTTCCCTGGCCGTTAAAGACTTTCTTATCTCCTCTTTAAGGATATCCAACGTCTCAAAATCAGGGCCAAGCTTTTTGGCGAATTCATCATTTAATTCCGGAAGTTCAAGTTCTTTCAGATCGGATACCTTGATTTTGAAAGTCACTTTCTTCCCAGCCCATTTTTCGTTGGGATGATTTTCCTCAAAAGCCACTTCAATTTGCTTCTCTTCTTCTTTGTTGAGGCCGACCAGGGCCTGATCGAAGTTCGGGTGAAAATCGTTCCGCCCGACGAGCATCATCTGATTGGAGGTTTTGGCGCCATCTACGGGATTTCCGTCAAGCAGCTCCTCGTACTCCAGAACGATGTGGTCCCCCTCTCTGGCAGGCCTTCCTTCCACGGGATTGAGCTTTCCGCTCGATTCTCGAATGCGGGTAAGTTCTTCTTCAACCTGTTTTTCGTCGAAAGACCATTTCTCCTTCCGGACTTCCACACCCGAATAATCCTTCACTTCAAATTGAGGGCGTACTTCAATCACTGCTGAATATTTGAAATCCTGTCCCGGTTTAAGGATGTCTTTTTCGAGGATCGGCTGTCCGAGCGGGAACGAATTTATTTCATCGATGGCCTTGGGGAAAGATTCACTGATCAACTCTCTGGTCACATCGTCCATGACCTGGCTTCCAAAATAGGATTCAAGGATCTTTCTTGGAATCTTGCCGGGTCGAAAACCAGGGATCTTCGCCTTTTTGCCGATAGTCGCGTACGACTGGTTCAGCTTTTTGTCAACCTCGCTGGATTCTATCTCGACAACCACTTTTTTCTTGACAGTGCTTATTTCCTCCAAACTTGTTTTCATCGTTCTCCTCTTCCATGTGGTAATGCCTCGAATGAAACTTCAATTTTATTTGGCACGGATTACGCAGATTACACGGCTGTTGTTTTTGTTATTGCACGAAGAATTCAGGCACTTGAATTCTTCATGCGAACGATCCTTCGGAAGCGTAACAAACCGGGTTTCTGAATTCACCTGAAAACCCGAGGGGCGCTCCTCAATTATTTAAACCTATGTGTGAGCGGCTTTCAGCCGCGCCCTTCTGATCCAATCACGGCTGAAAGCCGCTCACACGAGAATTAGGTGTATAGAATCAATCATATCCGCCATAAACCTCCGGAGGATTGAGTGCCTTTGCAATCCGGTCTGCCCGGATTCAAAGGCAAAACCAAAAAAACAGCGGAATCCGTGTAATCCGTGCCAAAAAGCTTTTCGTTCTTAGCATGTTAGCGATAAACCCAGTTATCAACAATTGGTAATCTCACAACCTGGAGCTTACAACCAGCAACCCGAAAACCCGCTCTGGTGCGAGAGAGGGGAGTCGAACCCCTACAGGATACCCCACTGGATCCTAAGTCCAGCGCGTCTACCAGTTCCGCCACTCTCGCATGCGGGAAAGATTTGCTGAAAAACAGTGCAGAACCATAAAAATAAACGAAAAGGATAAATCCCGCCTTAACTATCCCGACGAATTCCCGTTAGATCGGGATTTCAGTCGGATAGGTTCCGACAAATCCTTTCCGCTGATTTCTAAGTTTACCACTTTTACCGCCATGTCAAGAGGTTAAAGAAGACTTGAAATTTTCCCCATACTGGTCTGAAAACCGTTTTATAAACCCCTCATCCGCAAAGCTGTAATACCTGTTCTTCCCGATAATGATATGATCAAGGACCTGAATTGTCAGAAGTTTTGCAGCCCAGACAAGATCCCTGGTCAGGGCGTTGTCTTCCTGTGATGGAGCCGGATCGCCTGAAGGATGATTGTGTACAAAAACCATTCCGGCGGCCCGGTATTCAAGCGCCAGAGTCAAGATTTCTCTCGGGTAAACAGCGCTGCCCGTGAGACTCCCTTTAAAGAGGTCATGGTCGGTGATGAGTTCGTTTTTTCGATTCAGGTAGAGAACTTTGAAAACTTCCCTTTTCAGATCCCTCATGGAATGGAAAAGGTAGTCAAAAATAGCCCGTGAAGAGTTGAAAAAGGCTTTTCCTGCCGCATTATCTTTGAGGTATCTTCCCGCAATCTGATGCACAAGAGCTAAATAAAGAGCATTCTTAGTACCTATTCCTTTTATCTGGGTAAGTTTATCAACAGGCGCCGACAGGACTGCTGACAGAGATCCGAACTGTTGCAGGGCCGACCGTGCCGGTAACTTCTGATCCCCTCTCGGGGTGCCCAGCGTAAGAAGAAATTCAATCACCTCTTCGTCCGTAAATCTTACCAGCCCACCGTTTAAGAATTTCTGTCGCAGTCTTTCACGATGACCCTTGCCCCTGTTTTCACTAAGTTCAGGGTCCATAAATTTTTTCCCCGTTCAAGGTTGATGAAGCCGCAAAAAGGCACAAATTTCGCAAAAGCTCAGAACCAATACCGATAAACAAGCTGAAACTATACCAAAATTTTCAGAAAATCAAGTCAGGGATTGGGCAAACCCAAGATAGTTTTCTTTAAACGCCTATTTCATCTGTTGATACTTGGGCTGGAAATATGTTATCATCGGCATTATTATAAGGAGTAATCAGCGATCTACCGAAAAAAGTCCCCAAGTCCGTCACCCCCGGGAGGCTTGTCCTCGACCTGATCGGGGAGCGGGGGTCAATAAACACCTGATACTCCTGGATTCCCGCGTTCGCGGGAATGACGAAAACGGATGAATTTTGACTTTTTACGAATTCATCAATCCTGAATGAGGAAGGAAAATAAGGATCATGCTGTTGACTAAATGGGTGTTTTGTATAACCGTCTTTTCCGCAACGATTTTTTTAGGGATTGACCAGGCGCTTGCCTGGGGTCCCGCCATTCACACAGCTATCGCCTTGAACGCTCTTGATTCTGCAAAGTTTCTTCTCCCTTCCATTGGTGGAATCATTACCGCTTTTCCAATAGAATATATGTATGGCTCCCTCTCTGCCGATTTTTTTATTGGAAAAGGGAGAAAAAAAAGAATCGTGGAAAATCCCCATACCTGGGACGGGGGCTTCCGTCTCCTGGCCGGGGTAAGGGACGAACGAGAGGCGTCTTATGCCCTGGGTTTCCTTTCGCACCTGGCAGCGGATGTTATCGCACACAATTTCTTTATTCCGAACCTTCTCAACCTGCATCATGGTAAAGGGAAAATGGGACACCTTTTCTGGGAAGTCCGGTCTGACTATCTCATAGGCTCCGGGTACACAAAGATTGCCAGGGGTGTTTTGTGTATGGATCACCAGATCTGCGACGACTTGTTGAAACTCGTGGCGGGGAAGAGAAAAAAGAGTTTGAAAACCGGGAAACAGTTTTTTGCAAACACGGTCAAATTCTCTGATTATCTCTATTCCAAGCGAGACCTTTTCTTTGAACCAAGAGTCAATCGGTGGAGACATTTCCACCAGTATCTTGCCTTGATGGTCGATCTTTCCTGCAGTCTTTCCAAAGATTTCCTGAAAAGCCCGGAAACTACTCCGAGCCTGGATTATGATCCCATGGGAAGACAGAATCTCCTCCTTGCAAAAGGAAAAAGGTCTTTTCCAAAATCGTTCAGAAAATCTCGTAATATAAAGCATTTTGACGTTGACGAAGAACTGCTCTCCCTATGAACAAGATCAGAATTCTCCCTGAGAAAGTAGCCACCCAGATCGCGGCTGGTGAAGTGATTGAGCGACCGGCCTCAGTTGTTCGAGAACTGATCGACAACAGCATAGATGCCGGGGCAGATCGAATTACGATTCGAATCGAAGGCGGCGGGAAAAAGCTGATCAAAGTGGTCGATAACGGGGAAGGAATGTCCAGGGATGACCTTCTCTTGTGCGTGGAAAGGCACGCCACCAGCAAGGTAAAAGAAGCTTCTGATCTTCTCCAGGTAAAATCTCTCGGTTTCAGGGGTGAAGCGATTCCGAGCATGGCTTCCATCTCTCGCATGAATATCACCTCTGTCCCACGGGGCCACCTGACAGGCCACAGACTCAGAATTTCCGGCGGCAAACTGCTTTCCATTGAAGAGGCCGGTGCGCCGTCGGGAACCATCACGGAAATTCAGGATCTTTTTTTCAATGTGCCTGGAAGAAGAAAATTTCTTCGTTCACCCCAAACCGAGAAAAATCAGATCACAGAGCTCCTCCTGAGGGCATCCCTGCCTTTCCCCCACATTCATTTCAGGTTGGAAGAGGGGCCTAAAACCGTTTTGAACCTGCCCGGGTCCGATGATCCCCGCCTGCGGCTTTCTGCGATTATGGGTCGGGAAGTGAGCAAGGTCATCCTGGAACGGGTTGAAAAACGAGACGGTTTTACCATCAGACTCTTCGCGGCCCCGTCCGATTTCACGAGAAACCGCAGTGACAGGCTTTACTGTTATGTCAATGGTCGGAACATCCGGGATCGTTCCATTGCAAAGGCGGTGATGGAAGGATACGGGCAGCGCCTGATGAAAGGCAGGTTTCCTCAGGCCGTCGTTTTCATTGAAATCGATCCATCCCTCGTTGACGTGAACGTCCATCCAACCAAACAGGAAGTTCGTTTCAGAAACCCTCAGGAAATTTTCCAGGCGGTTTCGAGCGGCATCGGAAAAACGCTCTCCCCCGAATCCCGGCTCTCCACCATTCCACCACTGAACGTACCCGCGCGTGAACCCGTTTACCGGATGCAGACCCCCTTTGCGTCCGTGTCGGACGGGGAATGGGTTTATAAAGAGGAGAAGGCCGCTCCCCTGCCGGAAACCAAAACCCCTTTTGAAAAGTTCTCTGTGGAAAGGGAAATCCAGATCATCGGCCAACTGGGAGGCACTTATATCCTCTGCCAGTCCAGTGAGGGGCTCCTTGTCGTAGACCAGCATGCCGCCCATGAAAGGGTTGTGTATGAAAATCTGAAAAGGGCCTTTGAGACTTCATCCGTGGAAATGCAGGGACTGCTTATTCCATTTGAGATGGAGCTTTCGGTGAAAGAGAAAACCCTGGCCCTGGAAAAAGGAGATGGCCTGATGGCCTTTGGCCTGGAGATGGACCACTTTGGAGGAAATACTTTTCTTTTGCGGGCTGTCCCGGCCCTCTTGAAGGACGTTGACTGGACATCCATGGTATCGGAGCTCCTTTCGCGGATAGAGGGCAAGGAGGTTGATTTTGCGGCATTTATGGACGAAACCGTAACGGTTATGGCCTGCCATGGCGCCATTCGTGCCGGGCAGAAAATGAACAGGGAAGAAATGCGCCTGCTGATTGACCAGCTCAAGGAAATGGATCTGCCCACCAACTGCCCACATGGAAGGCCAATCATTAAAGAGTTTACCTATTATGAAATCGAGAAGATGTTTAAAAGGATAGTGTAACGATTGCGGAATGCGGAATGCGGAATGCGGAATCAGGAAAGGAAGTAAGCTCATTGAACTAAAAGATACAAAACCTGATGTCATCGTCATTGCAGGTCCCACCGCCAGTGGAAAAACGGCTTTTTCCGTAGAATTGGCCACAGCCTTTTCCGGGGAAATTATAAATGCCGACTCCATGCAAGTCTATCGGGAAATGAACATTGGTACAGCAAAACCTGATCAGAAAGAAAAAAAAGGAATCCCTCATCATCTTCTCGATGTGGTCAATCCCGACGAAGAATTCAACGCCGCCATCTACCGCCGTCTGGCACTTCCTGTAATCGAAGACATTCGCCGTAGAAAAAATGTCTGCTTTGTTGTGGGCGGAACGGGACTTTACATAAAAACCCTGCTTGGGGGAATCATTTCATCACCGCTTTCGGACCCGGACTTGAAGGAAAGGCTGAAGCGGGAATGGGAAAAAGATGGCGGGGAAAGCCTTTTTGTTAGGCTGAAAGGTCTCGATCCGGGAAGCGCTGAAAAAATTCATCCAAACGATCAGTTCCGAATCATCAGGGCTCTCGAACTTTTCGAGCTGACCAAATGCAGGGCCTCCGAAATCAGAAATGGGCACCGATTTGGGCAACAAACAATGAACGCCCTTAAATTCTGTCTGAAATGGAAAAGGGATCAGCTATACGACCGGATCAATGAGAGGACTGTAACGATGTTTGAAAATGGCCTGATCGAGGAAACGGAAAAACTCTTAAAAATGGGATACTCTCCGGAGTTAAAAACCATGGGCGCCATTGGATACAGGCATGCCGTAAAATACCTGCAGGGAATATGGTCTTACGACGAAGCCCTGGAAAACATGAAGCAAGATACCCGCAGGTATGCCAAGAGACAGATAACCTGGTTCAGGGGGGATCCCGACGTGACATGGATTCATCCGGAAGACATACCGTACGCTGCGGAAATGATACAAGGAAAACTGCTTGACCTTTTACCCTGAACATGTGAGGTTTTACAGGAGAACAAATGTTCCGCATTCTGCAATCCGCAATTGGGAGTTTCCCATGGGAGTCATGATGAACAAAACGTTTGAATCCATCCTCAAAACAGGCGCCGCATTTCTGCTCGCTTTTTCTTTGGTTCTTCTTTTGCCGGGTATTTCAATGGCGCAATCGGAACAACCCCAGGAGGGCAGGGAAATTTTAGCCATAGGAACCAGCGCCATTGCAGGTGGGAATCTGGCCCAGGCAAAAAACCAGGCTATTTCCGCGGCGCTCTTAAAAGGGGTTGAAATCTACCTTTTGAATCAGCTTGGAAACCAGGGGATGGCTCAGAATTTCGAAAGGATTCTTGAGGAGATCATTCCCAATGCCAGAGAAGGAATTGAAAACTTTAATATCCTTGCGGAAAACCGGACTGACCGGGAATACAGCGTTCTCTTGAAAATCAAAGTGAACCAGGAGATGATCGCCGGAAAACTGAGGGAAAAAGGCATCTCACCTGGCGAAACCTCGGCGATAAAGCTGCTTTTCATGGTTCTGGAAACGGTTGGAGAATTGAAGTCGCACTGGTGGAGTGACGTGGATGCCTATGCCATCATGAGTCCCACCGAATTAGCCTTAGACAGAGCCTTCCAGGAAAAAGGATTCGATCCCATTAATCGCGCGTCAAGCCCCCCGGAAATAGCCTTCTTCTCTCAATTTACCGGTACCAAACCATCCCTGGAAGAGGCACTCGCATGGGGAAAACTTCTTTCAGCGGATGTGGTCATCTTTGGCGTCAGCCGGATTGCAGAAAACGGGAATATTTCTGTGGACCTGGAAGCCGCGGATGTTGCAAGGGGTGTTCGAATCTGCAAGGAAAAGCAGTTTGAGGAGGCAAAGCTGGACCTTGGAAATACGGACAAGATCTTTGAAGCCCTGCAGAAAATTGCAGTCTCCCTGTCCACCCGATTTTATGCCTGTATTGTCCAGGGCACGGAAGTGAAGAAAGAAGAGGTCGAACAGTTCGAGATTACATTAGCCGGTTTGCATACTTCGAAGCAATTTATGCTGTTCAAGGATTTCATCCTCAATGCCGTACCGGGAGTAACCTCTGTAATACCAAGTAGAATTCAAGGAAACTCCATAACCGCATCCATTCAATATAAAGGCGGCAAAGAAAAATTTCTGGGAGATGTCATGAATCATCCAAAGCTTCCCTTCCCCCTTCATCTGAGCCGGTCCGAAGAAGGAAAAACGATCCTGAACCTCGAATGAACAAAGCTATGACCGTCCCCAACCTGATTACCACCATGAGAATCATCCTTGCGCCGATTTTCATCATCTATCTTTTAGACGATCGGTTCCTGGCAGCGCTCTATGTATTTGTCATAGCCGGTGTGAGTGATGGAGTAGATGGCCTCATAGCGAGAGTCTTCAACCAGAAAAGCCGATTAGGGGCATTTTTAGACCCATTGGCGGATAAAATCCTTCTGATAGCCGCTTTTGTCGTGCTTGCCGTCCGAAGTTATATCCCTTCATGGCTTGCCGTCATCGTTATTACCAGAGACATCCTTATTCTATTAGGCGTATTGATCCTGTTCCTGTCCCGGGGACATCTGAAAATTCGGCCTTCCATTTTCAGCAAGATAACCACCTGTCTCCAACTTGGAACCGTTTTCCTGGTGCTTGCCAGAAACCACTTTCATCTGTTTTCCGAATATATGCTTCCCATCTACTGGATTACCGGGATTATGACCATCGTGTCCGGACTCCACTATATGCGTTCCTGGTTTCTGCTTATGGGAGAAGAGGCCACGGAAGATGAAAAAGGGCCATCATTTTAATCCTTGTTCTATAACGGTTTACGGTTGTCGGTTCACAGTTCGCAGTTTTTCAATGAACTATGGGAATTGTTGTTGAAAATGAACTTGACATGCAGGCCTCATGCTGATATCAAACAAAAGTTCACAGGCACGTAGCTCAGGGGGAGAGCACTACCCTGACACGGTAGGGGTCAAGGGTTCAAATCCCTTCGTGCCTACCAGTAGATCCAAGGACCTAAGCCATTTTGGCTTCAGGTCCTTTTTTTTGACTTATTCCTTCCGATTAGGCTCAAGAATGACCTTGATACACTCGTGCTCCGTGGGGGAACAGACCATTTTAAATCCGGCCGAGGCCTCTTCCAGTGGCAGTTTTCCGGTTATGGTCTCCTGAATCGGAACAGCGCCTGCCCTGATCAGATTGAGGGCCTCCCTGCAATCGGAAGGGGCGCCAGCGTAGGTACTGGTGAGGGTGATTTCCGTTCTCCAGAAAATATCATTGATCGGCACGGGAATGGTATCCCCTTCACCGGCGCCCGCAAAAAAAAGAATGGTCCCTCCCTTTTCCACCGTTTTGAACGAAAGGGGAATGAACCCGTCAAAGCAGATGATAACGAGGTCCGCCAGGCGTCCCTCATTTGCGTGCCGCACCGCGGAGACAAGATCTTCATCGGCATTCAGCGCTACGTGCGCACCCATTTTCAGCGCTTTTTCAAGCCGGTAGGCTATGGTATCCGCTGCCATTATCAGGCCTGCCCCTAAGGCCCTGGCCAGACCTACGTGGAGCAGTCCCGAGATGCCGCTTCCCAAAATAAGAACCGTCTGACCGGGCCGGAGACGGGCATTTTTCTGTCCCCTCAAAACACATGCCAGCGGTTCCATGAATGAGGCCTCCTCATAGGAAACACCTTCAGGAATAGCAAAAACTCCCCGGTCCACATTGATGGCGGGAACCCGTATATATTCCGCAAATCCTCCCGGATCAAAGTGGGTTCCCTTTAAAAGGGTTTCACAAACCGTGTGATGCCCATTAAGACAGTAGTGACAGGTATTGCAGGGGACATGATGGGTTGCGGCAACGCGATCGCCGGGCTTGAATTTCACGACCCCTTCCCCCACTTCCACAACCTCGCCGGCAACCTCATGCCCCAAAACCAGAGGGACCTTGTCCCTGCGATACCATTCCATCACATCGCTGCCGCATATGCCGCTGGCCACCACTTTCATAAGCAATTCGCCAGGTCCGATCTTGGGAACAGGCAACTCCTCTACGCGAACATCCCGGTTGCTGTAGTACATCAAGACACGCATAAATTTATTTTCACCTCTTGTTCGGGGATATGGTTTATGAGCTTTTCTAAATAAGGGTTGATTGGCAGGCGGGCCTTTTTTCCGGTCACAGGCCCCGCTGAATTTCATCCTCTCATGAACATCCACAGTTACTCGGTGAACGCCTTTTTGGCCTCATACAATTGCAGTCGCTTTTCCAATTCCTCAGCCAGATCCGTATCCCCTGTCGAACGAGCTAAAGTCAGACTTTCCCGGGCGGTCCGGATGGCCTCTTCGAAACGACCGGCTTCGGCATAGGCTGCCGCAAGGGTGTCCAGGTATTCGGGGTTCTCGCGCCCGGCCCCCTGGCAGGCGACCTGGGCCCAAAGAATTGCTTCCGTACCATTTCGGATTTTGTTGTCTTTATCCGTAGCCAGTATCCAGGCCAGGGAATTGGCGGCAGCTGCCCAATCGGGCTTTACACTCAGTACGTTGCGGTACTCTTGAACCGCAGGTTCTATCTTTCCCAGGCTCCACAATGCCAGACCGAGGTTGTAGCGGGCATTGATATGTTCCGGATAAATTTCCAGGGCCTTGTTCAAGGCCTCGACCGCCTCCTGAAACCTTTGCTGTTCCAAAAGGGTTACCCCCAGATTGTTGTGTACATTGGGATTATCCGGATGAAAATCCAATGACCGGAGAAACATCTTTTCGGCTTCCTTCAAGTTCCCCTCGCGCCTCAAAATAACTCCCAACTGAAAATAGGCCTCATCACTCCCGGGATCCAGTTCAATAGCCTTTTCAAAAAACCTTTGTGCTTCTTCCCTTTGGCCCACCATGAAACACAACCTTCCCAGCGCCAGGTGTACCTGGGGGTTTTTCGGGTCCAAGCCCCTGGCGCGCCCAAAAAATCCGGTGGCGCCCTTGATATCCAGCTCTATGATGGCTTTGGACCCAAGAACCATAAGCTGTTCCACATCATAACATTGGTCATTGAGGGAATCGATCCAGGGATCGGGGGCGGGGCGAAAGCGTATACATTGCGAAGCAATATGGAGGGATTGCCGCATGTCATCATGGCGACCGAAATGGTCATGAACCGAGGCCATCAACCGATGGGCGGGTCCGAACTTGGGATTTGCTTTGATGGCTTCCTTCAGATAGTCCTGGGCCGTTTCCCATTGGGTTTCATCAATGGAAATTCGGGCCAGGCCTAATAATGCATGGGGGTCTCCCGGCAGGAGTTCCAGGCGGCGTTTGTAATAGATCCGGGCTTCGCTGGTTTTTCCTGTCTTGAAAAAGCTGTCGGCTAATTTGAGTATTGCGGGTGCGTAGTTAGGTGCGAGAGATATGGTCGTCTCCAACAAGCTCTCTACCGACTCGTTTTCTCCCTTTTCCTGTTTTACAAAAGCCAGATAATAGGGCCATCGGGGATTTCCGTTATCGAACTCCAAGGCCAGTTGATAGCAGGGAACGGCCTGGTCATAGAAGTGATTGGCCTGATAGAGTTCTCCCAAGTTCCCTGCCTTCTGCCCAAAGGCGGTCCCCGGGCTTCCTCCAACCAGCGTCCGCCTTACGGCGTCATCTGCCTGGGCCACCTTATTTTTTAATGTTTTGGTATTGAAGGAGAGATCTCTTATTCCCGGCAGGCGATCAAGAAGGGCATCGCGTCTGGCCCGATCCATCACCCAGTTTGTTCCCACGACGATAAGTACCGCCAGGACGGCAAGGACCAGGGGCAGCCTGAATCGTCTTGTGTTAAACTTCAATTTTTTTGGCACGGATTTCACGGATTTCACGGATTTTCTATTTGTTGCACCAAGAATTCAGGCACCTGAATTCTTCGCGCGAACAATCCTTCGGAAGTGAGCGGTTCCAGTTTCAGCGAAACCATTCCGTCATAAGGTCTTTTTTACTGTCGCATCTGATTTCTATAAAGGCTTCACTTTTCACTCAACAGCTTTTCTTTCCGGCCAATGGTTGCGCCACAGGAGAACCCGACTCATCCGATCAAAGGGGGGATAGGCATGCATGCCGCCGGTCACAAAATCGACCCATCCATCCCCGTCCATATCGGCGGCATCTAATACAAGGAGATGGGTGGGGTCCGAAGCCAGATCATGGGGTTTAAAACCCATTTTGCCGTCGTTCTCAAACCAGATCATTGATTGGGCTTCCGGGTCATCCCATTTATTAAAAGCGCTGACCACGCCGATGTCCAGGTCTCCATCCTTATCCAGGTCCACGGCGTTGGCAAAATAGGCCCCTGGAAAATCACCGATTCTGTGGTATTCGAATGTCAGCCCCCCCTTATTCTCTAACCATTGAACTCCATGCCACGGGCGGGGTCCGGGAGGGATAT
>BS_KBA_SWE02_21mDRAFT_10000351_pt1 | contig 16880 bp, 11 predicted proteins | sample BalSeasSWE02_21m_FD_9196 | JGI IMG/M metagenome (IMG submission 9196)
ATGACGCATGCTTTTTTCAAGGCGCTCCTGTTCCTTGCGGCGGGCTCGGTCATTATCGCCCTGCATCACCAGCAGGATATGCGTTTCATGGGCGGCCTGCGGAAACAGATGCCAATAACCTGGATCACTGCCTGGGCAGGTACGCTGGCGTTGATCGGGTTTCCGTTCATGGCCGGTTTCTATTCGAAGGACGCCATCATCGAAGCGGTGCATGAATCCAGCCGCTTTGGGTCCGACGTGGCTTACTGGGCGGTTCTGCTGGGCGTGCTGATCACCTCTTTCTACAGCTTCCGCCTGCTCTACCTGACCTTCCATGGTCAGCCGCGTTACCGGGTGGACGTCGGGGCCGGCGACCATCCACCGGATGGGGTCGTGCAGCATAAGCCGCATGAATCCCCGCTGGTGGTGACCATTCCGCTGATCCTCCTGGCCATTCCATCGATCGTGATTGGCTACCTGACGATCGGTCCGGTGCTGTTTGGCGGCTGGCTGTCCGATGCAATCAATGTGCTGCCAAAAAATGACACGGTGGCCGCTGTTGGCGAGCATTTCCACAGTCCGGCGGCGATGGCAACCCATGCCCTGGGGACAGCGCCTTTCTGGTTGATGATCGGCGGATTTGTCCTTGCAACCTTCATCTACTTGCTCAGGCCCTCGGTGGCGGACCAGTTGCAGCAGAAAATGCCCAGGCTTCACCGGATTCTTGCGAACAAGTTTTATATCGACGAGTTGTACCAGAAGATTTTCGTTCGCCGGACCATAAGCATCGGTAACGAATTGTGGAAGAAAGCGGACGCGGGACTGATCGACGGAGTCCTGGTGAACGGATCCGCGCGCCTGATGGGGGCGCTCTCCGCCAGGGTACGCCTCTGGCAAAGTGGATACCTGTTCCAATATGCCTTTGCGATGATTGTGGGTCTGATCGGCATGATCGCAATCTGGGTAATGCTGAAGTAGAGGGGCGAAAACAATAATGTCATTTAACTGGCCCATTCTGAGTGTGTTGATCTGGCTGCCGATTTTCGGAGGCCTGGCGGTCATTGCGATTGGCGAACATCGCCCCTCGCTGGCGAAGTTGTTGGCCCTTGCGATTGCGGGCCTCACTTTCATCCTGAGCATTACCCTGTTCACCGCCCACGATGCCACTACCGCCGCGATGCAGTTCGTCGAACTCAGGCCGTGGATTGAGACTTTCGATATCTTTTACAACCTCGGGGTGGACGGGTTCTCGATTCCATTGATCCTGTTGACGACGTTTTTCGGGGTCCTGGTGGTTATTGCCGGATGGGAAGTTATCCAGGTAAAAGTGAATCAGTACATGGCGGCCTTCCTGGTCATGGAAGGCCTGATGGTCGGTGTTTTTTCCGCGCTGGACGCCATGTTGTTTTACGTGTTTTTCGAAGCGATGCTGATCCCGATGTTCCTGGTGATCGGCATGTGGGGCGGCCCACGCCGGGTTTACGCGACGATCAAGTTCTTCCTTTACACGTTCCTGGGGTCAGTATTCATGCTGATCGGGCTGATCTACCTGTACATCCAGTCGGGCAGTTGGTCGATACTCGAATGGCACCAGTTGCCACTCAGCCTGGAGGTCCAGAAATGGTTGTTCCTGGGCTTCCTCGCCGCATTTTCGGTCAAGGTTCCGATGTGGCCGGTGCACACGTGGTTGCCGGACGCCCATGTGGAAGCGCCTACCGGGGGCTCGGTCATCCTGGCGGCCATCATGTTGAAGATCGGTGGTTACGGTTTCATCCGGTTCAGCCTGCCTGTCACCCCGGACGCCGCAGCAGCGCTTGACTGGCTGATCATCACGCTTTCCCTGATCGCCGTGGTCTATATCGGCTTCGTCGCCCTGGTCCAGCAGGACATGAAAAAACTCATAGCCTATTCGTCCATTTCACACATGGGTTTCGTGACGCTGGGAATGTTCATCGCCTTTGCAGTGTTTCAGAACACGGACAATGGCAGAGGCGCTGCGCTGGGTGTCGAAGGCGCAATGATCCAAATGATTTCGCATGGTTTCATTTCCGGCGCGTTATTCCTGTGCGTCGGTGTACTTTATGACCGTCTGCACAGCCGGATGATCGCGGATTACGGCGGTGTGGCCAACACGATGCCCTGGTTCGCTGCGCTGGCCGTGCTGTTTTTCATGGCTAACGCCGGGTTGCCCGGCACCAGTGGATTCGTCGGTGAATTCATGGTGATCCTGGCGGCTTTCCAGGCCAATTTCTGGTATGCCTTCCTGGCGGCGCTGACCCTGATACTGGGTGCAGCTTACAGCCTGTGGCTGGTGAAGCGCGTGATCTTTGGCGAAGTGGCCAACACGAACGTTGCGCAACTTAAGGACATCAATGCCAGGGAAGCGCTGGTGTTGGGAACACTTGCAGTGGCTGTGCTGTTGGTCGGGCTCTGGCCTGAGCCACTGGTAAACCTGATGCATGCTTCGGTCGAACAATTGCTGCAACACATCCAGCAGCCCAAATTTTCAGTACCCGGGATTTGAAGGGGCCCTCGAAATGAATAGTGCAAACATGTTGCTGGCCGCCCCCGAGTTCTGGGTTCTTACCATGGCCTGCGTGATTCTGATTGTGGACTTGTTCCTGAGCAAAGAACGTCGGGGCATTATCCACATGCTGGCCATGTTGACGCTGGTCTTCGCTGCCATTATGACGCTGCGCAGTGACTACGCCTCGGACGGCGCCCGTTCCGCCCTGGCCTTCAGTGGTTCGTTCATCCGCGACCAGATGGGCGATGTGCTGAAGCTGTTCAGTTTCCTGATCCTGGGCATTGTTTATATCTATGCCAAGTTCTTCCTGCGGCAGTTCCGCATGTTCCGGGCTGATTTTTACACGCTTTCGCTGTTTGCCCTGTTAGGAGTGATGCTGCTGATTTCGGCCAACAGCCTGGTCATGGTCTACCTGGGACTTGAGCTGATCTCCCTTTCTTCCTATGCGCTGGTCGCATTTGATCGGGATTCCCGGATTGGCTCCGAGGCCGCAATGAAATATTTTGTGCTCGGTTCGATGGCTTCCGGAATGCTGCTATATGGCATGTCGATGATCTACGGGGCTACCGGAACGATGGACCTTTACCAGGTCTCCCTTGCCGTGAAGTCAATCGGAAGCCATGATCCGCTGCTGGTATTCGGGCTGGTGTTCCTGGTTGCCGGGTTGGCGTTCAAACTGGGTGTCGTGCCGTTTCATATGTGGATTCCGGACGTCTACCAGGGCGCACCGGTTGCGACCACGCTGTTCATTTCTTCGGTACCCAAGATGGCTGCTTTTGCGATGGCGTTCCGCCTGTTGCAGACCGGGCTGGGTGATATGCAGACCGACTGGTCCCAAATGTTGAGCATCCTGGCGGTGCTTTCCATCATCCTGGGAAACCTGGCTGCGATAGCCCAGACCAACATCAAGAGAATGCTGGCTTATTCGACCATTTCCCACATGGGCTTTGTACTGATGGGCCTGCTGCCGGGTACGGCGGCCGGGTTCGGCGCCGGCATGTTTTACGTCATTGTCTACTCGCTGATGTCTGCGGCGGGCTTTGGCATGGTGGTCCTGCTTTCGGCCAGGGGCGTGGAGGCTGACAAACTGGACGACTTCAAGGGTCTCAATCAACGGAACAGCTGGTATGCCGCCGTTATGGCCATGGTGATGTTTTCCATGGCCGGGGTTCCCGTATTTGTCGGGTTCTTTGCCAAGTGGATGGTCATCAAGGCTGCGCTTGACGCAGGCCTGATGTGGCTGGCCATCGTTGCGGTGATATTTTCCGTGGTAGGCTCCTTCTACTACCTCCGGGTCGTCAAGCTGATGTACTTCGACGAACCCGTGACAGAATCAAATATTGATGTTCCGGTAGATTTCCGTGCAGCAATATCGTTGAATGGTATACTGATGATCGGACTGGGAATATTCTCGAGTTCCCTGATTGCGGTTTGCATGGCTTCCTTCGGGGCTTGAATTAGTCCGGGGGAGTCTATATCATCCCCCACTTGCTGATGCGGGGTGGAGCAGTCTGGCAGCTCGTCGGGCTCATAACCCGAAGGTCGCAGGTTCGAATCCTGCCCCCGCTACCAAGTTCTTTCGAGGAGGCCCCAGCAGGGGCCTTTTTCATGAACTAATCACGACGTGGGGGCCGGCGAGCCCTTTTTTTGTGTCCGGCTGAATTGAAAGTCGGGACCTGGTTTGGAGACGAAATTGAGATCTGTCAAGCTCACAAAACTGTTGCAGCCCCTGGTTGAAGACCTGGGCTACGAGTTTGTCGGGCTGGATTTTGGTTCTGAACCCAAGAACGCGGTGCTGGTGATTTATATCGACAAGGACAACGGGATTGCAGTCGAGGATTGCGAGAAAGTCAGCCGGGAGGTGGCCGCGCTACTGGACGTGGAAGACCCCATTCCCGGGCACTACAACCTGGAGGTCTCTTCACCGGGACTGGACCGGCCGCTGTTTACGCCGGAACAGTATGAAAAATTTGCCGGTGAAGTCGCCCGGATTTCTCTTTTCGCCCCCCAGGAAGGGCGGCGTAAGTTCAAAGGTACGATCCTTGGCATCGAAAGTGGCCGGGTGAAATTGGAACTGGATGGTTCAGAAGTGCTGCTGGAGATGAGCAATATCGCCAAGGCACGGCTGGTCCCGGATTACGATAATTTATTTGCAAAGAGAGAAGCTCAATGAGCAAAGAAATCCTGCTGGTTGTAGATGCCGTCTCCAACGAGAAAGGCGTCAGCAAAGACGTTATTTTCGGTGCGCTGGAAGCGGCGCTGGCCTCGGCCGCTCGAAAACTCAACAACGAGGAACGCGAGATCCGTGTCGCGATTGATCGCGTTACCGGAGAATACGAAACATTCCGGCGTTGGGAGGTGATCGAGGATGACGCCAAAATGGAATTTGAAGACAGCCAGATGTTCCTGTCGGATGCGCAGAAGATCAACCCCGAGATCGAAGTCGGCGGATTCATTGAAGAACTGACGGAAAACGCCGGTTTTGGCAGAATTGCAGCCCAGACCGCCAAACAGGTAATCGTTCAGCGGGTGCGGGAGGCAGAACGGGCCCAGGTGGTCGAGGAATATGTGAGCCGGGCCGGTGAATTGATCAACGGCATCGTAAAGCGCGTTGAACGTGGCAATGTTTACCTGGATCTTGGCGGCAATGCAGAAGCGTTTATTTCGCAGCGTAATATGGTCCCCGGTGAGTCGGTCCGCCCAGGTGACCGCCTCCGTGCGTTTCTCTATGAAGTCAAGCCCGAGCCCCGGGGCCCGCAATTGTTTGCCAGCCGGACGATCGTGGAGTTCCTGGTGGCCCTGTTCGAACTGGAAGTGCCTGAAATTGGCCAGGGCTTGCTGACCATCAAGGGTGGAGCCCGCGATCCGGGTCGCAGGGCAAAAATTGCCGTGCGTTCAAACGATAAGCGTACCGACCCTATTGGCGCCTGTGTCGGCATGCGTGGTTCACGCGTGCAGGCAGTTTCCAACGAACTGGCCGGTGAACGCATCGACATCATTCTTTGGGACGAAAACCCGGCACAGTTTGTCATCAACGCAATGGCGCCCGCCGAAGTGGCTTCCATCGTCGTCGATGAAGAGAAACAGTCCATGGATATCGCGGTGGAAGAATCAAACCTGTCGCAGGCCATAGGCCGTGGCGGGCAGAATGTTCGCCTCGCGAGTGAACTCAGCGGTTGGGAACTCAACGTACTGACCGTGGAGCAGGCGGAACAAAAGGGTGAAGAAGAGGCCCACAAGATTCTCGCCCGATTCATGGACAAGCTGGATGTGGGCGAAGATGTGGCCAATATCCTGGTTGCGGAAGGGTTCAGCAATATCGAGGAAGTGGCCTATGTGCCCGAATCGGAGTTGATGGAGATCGAGGAATTCGATGAAGAGATCGTCACTGAAATCCGCCGCCGGGCCCGGGATGCTTTGCTGACACAGTTAATTGCCAATGAAGAAGTGCTTGACGAAAATGCCCCGGAAGACGACCTGATGGAACTGGAAGGCATGACCGAACGGTTGGCCTTCCGGCTGGCCGAAAAGGGTGTTCGATCGCAAGAGGACCTGGCGGAACTGGCGGTTGATGAACTGATCGCGATCAGCAAAATGAGTGAAGAAGATGCGGCAGCGCTGATCATGGCGGCTCGTGCACCCTGGTTTGCCGAAGAAGAATAACAGGCAGCCCGGGATCCAAAAGTTTTTCAGGAGCAAAACATGTCCAAAGTAACCGTTTCACAACTGGCTGACGTATTAGGTGTCGACAGCAAGAAGCTGCTTTTGCAGCTTAACGATGCCGGCATCAAGGCCAATAGTGGTGATGACGCGGTTTCCAACGATGACAAGAAAATATTGCTCGCCTATCTGCGTGCAAGTCATGGGAAGGTGGAAAGCGATGCAACAGCGCCTCGCAAGGTAACCCTCAAGCGGAAAAGTGTCAGCGAATTGCGTGTATCAGGTTCCGGTCCTCGTGCTGCTACCCGAACGGTCAATGTCGAAGTTCGCCAACGCCGCACTTACGTAAAGCGGGAAGTCATCCAGGAACAGATGGGTGTTCCCGACTCAGACCGGGCAGAAGCCCAGAAAGCTCTGGACGAATCGCGCGCTAAACGTGACGCGGAAGATCAATCGCAGCAGATTGCTGCGGAAGCCATCAGGCAGCAAAAAGAGGAAGAGGCTCGCCTGCTGGCCGAAGCGCAGGCACAGAAAAATGCCGAAGAGCAGTCGCGCAAAGATGCTGAAGAAAAAGCGCTGCAGGAAGAAAGAGATCGCCGGCGGGCAGAAGATGAAGAACGCAAGCGCGAAGAAGAGCGCTCACGCAAACTGGCAGAAGAACAACTGCGGCGTGAGCAGGAAAAAAGCATGCCGAAAACCCGCTATGGCCGCAAGGAACTCCACGTGGCGGGGGGAGCAGCTGCGCGGCGCCGCAAGCCCGGGGCGCGCACACGTCCTTCTTCATCCGCGTCTGCGGAGCACGGTTTTTCACGCCCAACCGCACCGGTATTACGCGAAGTAGCAATTCCTGAAGCCATTACCGTTGCTGAACTGGCCAAGCAAATGGCTGTGAAAGCGGGCGAAGTGATCAAGGTTCTGATGAAGATGGGCATCATGGTGACCATCAATCAAAACCTGGACAGGGACACGGCATTTCTTGTCGTTGAAGAGATGGGCCATGTCGCCAAGCCGGCAGATGCTAAAGACATTGAATCGGAGCTTATCGCCGATGAACCGGAAGCCGAGGGTGATGCCCGGCCCAGGCCGCCGGTTGTTACCGTGATGGGTCATGTCGATCACGGTAAAACATCGCTGCTCGATTACATTCGGCACGCGCACGTCGCCGATGCAGAAGCTGGCGGCATCACGCAGCACATCGGTGCTTACCACGTACAAACCGACCGTGGTGTCGTTACGTTCCTGGATACTCCCGGTCATGCCGCTTTCACGGCCATGCGCGCGCGTGGCGCCAGGGCCACGGATATCGTTATCCTGGTGGTGGCTGCCGATGACGGCGTGATGCCACAGACCAGGGAGGCGATCCAGCATTCCCGGGCCGCCGGGACCCCGATCATTGTTGCAATCAACAAGATCGACAAGCCCGATGCGGACCTGGATCGTGTGAAAGCCGACCTGGCAAAGGAAGAAGTGATTTCGGAAGAATGGGGCGGCAAAGATATTTTCGTCAATGTTTCTGCGAAAACCGGAGAAGGCATCGACGCCTTACTCGAGAATGTGCTGTTGCTGGCCGAAGTGATGGAACTGACCGCGAACCCCGACGCGATGGCGCGCGGTGTCGTCGTGGAGTCCAGCCTGGACCGGGGCCGCGGCCCAATCGCCACGCTGTTGATTCAGAACGGCACGCTGAGGCGCGGGGATATGATCCTGGCCGGNCAGGAGTATGGTCGCGTGCGCGCCATGTTCAATGAAAGCGGGGAAGCNATCGANCTGGCCGGACCTTCCATGCCTGCGGTAGTCCAGGGACTGTCTGGCGTCCCCCAAGCCGGNGATGAAGTGATGGCTGTGGCCAATGAACGCAAGGCCCGGGATGCCGCTTCACAGAGGCAGGACCGNCATCGTGAAGGGCGCCTCGCCAGGCAGCAGGCCGCCAACNTGCAGAACCTGTTTGAGAGCATGGGTAAGGAGCAGATGACCAATGTGAANCTCCTGATCCGGGCTGATGTACAGGGCAGNGTCGAGGCGCTGCGTGATTCATTGACCANGCTCAGCAATGATGAAGTCAAAGTGAACATCATNGCTTCCGGGGTGGGGGCCATCACCGAGAACGATGCAACTCTGGCCCAGGCTTCAGACGCCATAATCATCGGTTTCAATGTGCGGGCTGACGCGACGGCGAGAAAAGTCATCCAGGAAAACGAGCTGGATCTGCATTATTACAGCGTAATCTATGACGCCATTGACGAAGTAACCAAGGCGATTAACGGCCTTCTCGGAACCGAGGTCAGGGAAAACATTCTCGGCCTGGCCGAGGTCAGGGACGTGTTCCGCTCGTCCAAGATGGGCGCCATTGCAGGTTGCCTGGTAGTCGAAGGTGTCGTGAGGAAACGCAACCCCATCCGGGTTCTGCGTGACAACGTGGTGATCTTCGAAGGTGAGTTGGAATCCCTTCGCCGCTTTAAGGACGACGCCAATGAAGTCCAGGCCGGCACCGAATGCGGAATCGGCGTGAGGATGTATAATGATGTCAGACCCGGCGACCATATTGAGTGTTTCGAGCGTATTGAAGTTGCACGGACACTCTGAGGACCGTGAACAGTGCCCCGTGATTTCAAACGTTCGGAACGCGTTGCCGGTACCCTTCGAAGGGAACTGGCCCAACTGATCCAGAAGGAGATCAAGGATCCGGAAGTCGGATTCATTGGTCTCTCGGACGTCGAGGTTTCCCGCGATATCTCTCACGCGAAAATCTACGTAACCGTATTTGAAGCCGATAAAGCCGCCGCGAGTATCAAGGCGCTGAACAAGGCGGCTGGGTATTTGCGTACGCGCCTGGGGCAGGAAATGCGTATTCGCTCAGTTCCTCAACTGCATTTTGAGCACGATGCATCGGTGGAAACCGGCCTGCAAATGGACAACCTGATCAAGGTTGCCGTTGCTTCCGATAGAAACGAGCCAGGGGATGTCGAGCACGACATCGAAGAATGAGCCGGCGGCGCAAAGGCCGGGACGTCCACGGCGTTATCCTGCTGGATAAACCGGCAGGCTATTCCTCCAACCAGGCGCTACAAAAAGTCCGTTGGCTGTTCAGAGCACGCAAGGCTGGCCACACCGGGAGCCTTGACCCGTTCGCAACCGGCATGCTTCCCATCTGCCTTGGTGAGGCCAGTAAAACAGCCGGCTTCATGCTGAGCGCTGCCAAGACGTACGAGGCAACGGCTTACCTGGGCAAGGCATCGACCACCGGCGACATCGAAGGTGAAATCTGCCGGGAAATGACGGTACCTGCTCTTGATCGCATTGGGATCGACGCCGTATTCCATCAGTTCCGGGGCGATATCGAGCAGGTTCCTCCCATGTATTCGGCATTGAAGCACGATGGCCAACGGCTGTACCAACTGGCCCGTGCCGGCCACCAGGTGGAACGCCAGGCCCGCCCCGTGCACATATTCAGCCTGGAATTACTGGAGTTGAATTTGCCGCTCATGCGTTTCAGGGTGCGTTGCTCCAAGGGAACCTATATACGCACCCTGGCGGAAGACATCGCGGAAAAGTTCGGTACCTGCGCACACCTGCAGTCGCTGCGCCGCCTGGAAGTCGAGCCATTCCGTGAGCAGGATATGATCAGCCTCGACGAATTGGCCAGCCAGGCAGAGAGCGGCGAAATCGACGCCAGCCTGATGCCGGTCGACTCGGGCCTCACTGACTGGCCACTGATTGTTTTGGACCCCGGTCGAACAGACCGCTTCAATCATGGCAACACGGTTGACACCGATGCTGGAAAAACCGGCCTGGTCCGGGTCTATAGCCCGGAAAATCAACTGCTGGGCCTTGGCGAAGTCACCCCGGACCAACTCCTGAAACCCAAACGCCTGATGCTCCTGTCGGAGTAGCGAGGGCATCAAGGCGGGGCGGTTTTCAGCGAAGTTGAAAGGAGTACCGCCTTGACGACCGAGCGGCCTACTATACCCAAGTAGATCGATCTGCAGTATTTCTATAGGTGAAGTACCACACCGAAGGCTGAACGGACTACAATACCCAAACAGGCCAACAAACAAAACCAAGCCGGTTTTGCTTGTTAACCGGTTAATCTGCGTATAGAATACGCCGCTCACTTACCACCGGGGCTTCGAAGTTTTTGCAAAGACCCTTTTACTACCCGGGATCCTTCCCGGCGGGTTTTTTCAAAGGCTTCGCGGCTCTAGATATGGAGATGGAACCATGTCTTTTGATGCAAACGCAAAAGCAAAAATTGTCAGCGAGTACGCTCGTTCAGAAAGTGATACCGGGTCTCCAGAGGTCCAGGTAGCACTTTTATCGGGTCGTATCCAGTACCTCACCGACCATTTCAAGGCTCATAAAGGCGATCACCACTCACGGCGCGGATTATTGCGCATGGTGAATCAGCGTCGTGGCCTGCTCGATTACCTTAAAAACAAGGACATTGAGCGCTATCGCGACCTGATCAAACGTCTTGGCTTGCGACGTTAAGCGTCCCTGCATCACGACTTGGCTTCGCTCTGGTGGACTTCCGTCTGCCGGAGCGTTCGCGTTTACGGCTTTTAACAATTTAAACAGGAAATTGTCCAGTGCAAAAACTGACTAAAACTTTTAAGTATGGCGACCACGAGGTCAAGCTGGAAACCGGGCAAATCGCCCGCCAGGCAAATGGCTCCGTGATGGTATCAATGGGTGACACAGTGGTCATGGTGACCGTTGTCGGCAGGAGGGAAGCAGATCCGGGCCGCGGGTTCTTTCCGCTGACTGTGAATTACCAGGAAAAATTTTACGCTGCAGGCCGCATCCCCGGTGGGTTTTTCAAGCGGGAAGGGCGTCCCACCGAGTTTGAAACCCTGATCTGTCGCCTGATTGACCGTCCCATCCGGCCGCTTTTCCCCAAGGGCTTTATGAATGAAGTCCAGGTGATTGCAACCCTGATGTCTTGCAACCCGGAAATCAGTGGTGATATCCCGGCCCTTATCGGTACTTCCGCAGCCCTGGCCCTGTCCGGCATACCTTTCAACGGTCCCTTAGGCGCCGCCCGGGTCGGTTACATCGATGGAAACTACGTTCTTAATCCGACCAAGAGCCAATTGGCAGAATCTGCACTGGACCTGTTAGTAGCGGGTACGGAAAGCGCGGTATTGATGGTTGAGTCTGAGGCCAAGCTGCTTTCAGAAGAAGTCATGCTCGGCGCCGTGACATTTGGACACGAAGCTTCAAAGGCAGTTGTTCAGGCAGTCCGGGAACTGGCTGCTGAAGCCGGCGTGGAATCATGGGAATGGGCAGCGCCGGTTGCCGACGAGTCGCTGGCGGTCAAGGTTGGAGAAATGGCCAGCCAGGGCTTGACAGACGCTTACGCGATTGCCGACAAGATGCAACGCCATGACGCGATTAGTGAAGTCAAAAAATCAGTGATCGCAGCGCTGTGTGACGCCGCAAATGAAAACGCCCCTTCGCAGGACGCCGTTTCAGGCGCTTTCTACAAGATTGAAAAATCGCTGGTTCGCGAACGCATTCTCTCCGGCAATCCCCGCATTGACGGCCGTGACCTGAGCACGGTGCGCCCGATCAGTGTTGAATGTGGTGTGTTGCCGCGTGCGCATGGCTCGGCGCTTTTCACCCGGGGTGAGACCCAGGCCATCGTCGCCACGACCCTGGGCACTGGACGCGACGCACAGATTATTGATGCGGTAACCGGCGAGTACAAAGATCCGTTCATGCTGCACTACAATTTTCCCCCGTTCTGCGTGGGTGAAACGGGCTTCATGAGTGGTCCGAAGCGCCGCGAAATCGGCCATGGCCGCCTGGCGCGCCGTGGTGTTGCCGCCATGCTGCCGACCATGGAAGATTTCCCCTACGTGATCCGCGTGGTGTCGGAAATCACCGAATCGAATGGCTCCAGTTCAATGGCTTCGGTTTGCGGCACTTCGCTGGCACTGATGGATGCCGGTGTGCCGGTGAAGGGGCCGGTTGCCGGTATCGCCATGGGCCTGATCAAGGAAGGCGATCGCTTCGCAGTGTTGTCCGATATCCTCGGCGATGAAGATCACCTCGGCGACATGGACTTCAAGGTGGCCGGAAGCGAAGAAGGTATCACCGCTTTGCAGATGGACATCAAGATTGAAGGCATCAACGAGGAAATCATGAAGATTGCGCTCTCGCAAGCCCGCGAAGGCCGCATCTTTATCCTGGGTGAGATGAACAAGGTCCTCAGCAAGCCAAGAAGCGAGATGTCCGAATATGCCCCTCGCCTGATGACCATCAAGGTTCACCCGGACAAGATTCGCGACGTGATTGGCAAGGGTGGCGTAACCATCCGCTCCATCACGGAGGAAACCGGTTGTACGATTGATATTGCTGACGACGGCACCGTCACCATCGCTTCGGTGAACAAGGAAGCGGCGGACGAAGCACGTAAACGGATCGAGCAGATCACTTCTGATGTCGAGCCGGGCCAGGTATTTGTAGGCAAGGTCATCAAGATCATGAACTTCGGCGCATTCGTTTCCTTGACCCCGGGCCGCGACGGCCTCGTGCATATTTCACAGCTCTCGGAAGAGCGCGTGGAAAATGTCACCGATGTGGTAAAAGAAGGCGACATGGTGAAAGTGAAAGTTCTGGAAGTCGACAAGCAGGGCCGCATCCGCCTGAGCATGAAGGCTGTGAACGAGGAAGCTTAAACTCCCTTCCAGGTATTACCGGAAACGGCGCTCCCAGAGCGCCGTTTTTGTTGGAGCGGCCCACGGCCGCGATTGGGTAGGCCACTCCAACAACCCCAACATCAAATTCCCAGAATCAGGTCGGCCGCCTTTTCAGCGATGACCATGGTTGGGGCATTGGTGTTTCCGCCGGTCAGGGTCGGCATGATGGACGCATCGACGACCCGTAGTGATTCCAGCCCGCGAACCTTCAAAGTATCATCCACCACGGCCATCTCATCATGGCCCATCTTGCAGGTGCCAACCGGGTGATAAACCAGCCCCAGCGTTTCCTTGCACTTGACCAGTATCTCATCATCGCTTTGCGCCTGGGGGCCCGGATGTAATTCGGCGCCGCGGTAGTCGTCGAAACTCGATGCCGCCAGAATCTTGCGCGCAACGCGGATTCCTTTCACCAGGGTATCGCGGTCTTTGGGGTGTTCCAGGAAATTCAATTCAATGCGCGGCGGCGCAGCGGGGTCCGTGGACCGCAGGGTCATACGCCCCCGGCTTTCCGGTCTCAATACGCAGACATGGCATGAATATCCGCTTCGGGACATGAGTTTCAGGTTCCGGCCACTGTCGTCATAGAGCGCGGGAAGAAAATGAAGCTGGATGTCCGGTGCATCAAGATCTTGCGATGTTTTCAAGAATGCCCCGGTCTGGGTCACTGAAGACTCGAGTTTTCCTTTTTTGCCGAAAAGGTAGCTGAAGGGTTCACGCCACATGGACAGCAAACCTGCCGGAGACATCCTGAACCCGTCCGTTTTTTTGCTTTCTTGCAATGCGCAGGAATCGACGTGTTCCTGCAGGTTTTGCCCGACGCCGGGAAGTTGGTGGAACGGGGTGATCCCCGCTTTTTCGAGTTCACCTGCGTTGCCAATTCCCGACAACATCAGCAATTTTGGCGAATTGTAGGCGCCCGCGCTGAGAATGACTTCCTTGTTTGCATACACGTGTTTTGATTCCCCCTTTTGCCGGTACTCGAGGCCAACGGCCTTTTTTCCCCTGAACAGGATCTTTGTAGCCATCGCGTTGCATTTGACAGCAAGGTTCTGGCGGTCCCTTGCAGGTTTGAGGTAGGCATGTGAAGCACTGCAGCGTTTTCCCTCTTTGATGGTGAATTGGTAAAATCCGGCGCCTTCCTGCTGCACGCCGTTGAAGTCGTTGTTTAGCGGGTATCCTGCCTCGGATGCAGCTTGCAGAAACCGTTCGTTGATCGGGTAGTAGTTTCTGCAATCCGAAACATAAAGGGGGCCTGCCCCCCCGTGAAGGTCATCGCCGCCCCGTTCGTTACATTCATTTTTCTTGAAATACGGCAACAGGTCGTCCCAGCCCCAGCCGCGGTTGCCAAGCGAGGCCCAATGATCGTAGTCCACCCGGTGACCGCGGATATAGATCATTGCATTGATGGTGCTGCCGCCTCCCAGCCCTTTTCCCTGGGGGCAAAAAATAGGTTTGCCGTGGCGAATATCAGCAACGGGTTCGGCGTCAAAACTCCAGTTGTATTTCTTGCTGAACATGAAATAAGCGAAAGCGCCGGGAATGGTGATAAAAGGGGAGTTATCTTCAGGACCCGCTTCGAGCAGGCAGACCTTGTGGGTTCCGCTGGAGCTTAAGCGGTTAGCAAGTACGCAACCGGCAGAACCACCGCCGGCGATGATGTAATCGAAATGTTCTTCTTTCATATTTCCTGTTCTCCCGTTCGGGTTTTGTAGGAGCTGTTGGAGCGGCCCATGGCCGCGAAATCGCGAGCATGGCTCGCTCCAACAATGGGCCGCTCCAACAGCTCCAACAGCTCCTACGTCAATTCCTGGAGCAAGTCGAATTCTTCCCTGATATAGCTGGCCAGTCTGTCCAGGCTTTTCACATCTTCTGTCGCGATAATTCCAAAGTTCAGGACACCGCTGCAGCTGAACAAGGTGATGTTCATCCGCAGACCGGGCACCAGTATACTGATTGGATAAATCTGTTCCAGCTTCGCCCCCTTCATGTAGAGCGGGTGTACGGGACCCGGTACATTTGAAACCAGGGTGTACCCATTGGTCGGAATCCGGTTGCTGAGTTTCATTTTCTCAATCAACTCCCCGGCCAGGGCAGTCATCACCGTGTATTGCTGCATCGCTTCGCCCCGCACATTGGCGACCTGTTGCTTGACCTTATGTAGTGAATGGCCGATTTCCTGCAAGCGCCGGAACGGATCATTTGTCGGATTGGCCAGCTCAACCAGCGCCACGCCGAGTTTGTTACCGGACACACTGTCGTCACCGGTGCGCAGGTTAACCGGCATCTGGATGGTGATCGGGTGATCCACCGCGTGGCCGGTTTCTTCCAGGTAACGGTGCAGCGCACCGTCAATACACGCCAGGGCAACGTGATTCAACGTGCAGCGGGTGGCCGTACATAATGCCTTTACGTCATCCATCGGGACAAATGTGGTTGCGATTTTCCGTCCGGGAGTGGCGCTGCCGGTCAATGGAGTTTCGTGGGCGGTGTTGAATTGCAGCGAAACATTCTGGCGGGTCAGCCCGGTTCTCTCCAGCACTTGCTGCGCGCCCAGCCTGGCCATTCCGCCCGCCGTCAGCGCCTGGCCCCAGGTCAGGTCACTCAGAGCCTGGACACTTTTGGACAGGGAAAAAGCAGTCTTCTTTTCCCGGGTCCCGCGCGAAACCGGCATGGTCCACGGCGGCCGCAAATGGAGATCTTCCGCCGAGGGGCTCAGGCTTTCATTCAGCCAGCCGGTCATCGTCATGCCGTCTGCATAAGCGTGGTGCACTTTGAAATAGACGGCAAACCTGGCCTTTTCGATGTTGTCGATCAGGTGGTATTCCCACAACGGCCTTGAACGGTCCATTAACGGTTCGTGCAGGCGGGCGGCCAGTTCCCTGGCTTCTTTCCAGCTACAGGTCTTTGCCGTGCGATGATAAAAAACATGCTGTTCGATATCGAACTGGCTGCATGGCTGCCAGCCCGGGCCGGTCAGACCTGTGAACCGGATGACGAGGTTGAACGGCTCGGTCAACTGCTGGTGGGTTTTTAATTCCTCGACCAGTTTCCGGCCAAAATTTGCGCGGGAGTTCCGGGGTTTCCTGAACAACATCAAACCCGCTACGTGCTTGGGACTATCTTCCGTTTCCGCGATGAAGAAGGCGAGGTCCATTGCAGACAATTTTCTCATCAGCCATATTCCAGGGGACTGGTAAAAAAAATGCTAACACAAAACACACTGTATTCTGTCAGGCGAGTTTGGACAAAAGGTGGTTTACGCATGAATCAATCTGATCTAGATCATCAATTACCGTTCCGCCAACCGGATAATTCACATGCCATCTTCTCCAGAGGTTCAAATTTCGTTAAAGTGATACGCTAACTATTCCCGGTTTGTTGGAAGGAGAGACCACCATGAAAACAAAGCAAGGCACGAAATTGAGGTTGCGCGGTTGCCCCCTGGCGATTGCTGCAGCTCTGGCTTTTTCAGCCCCGGCCCAGGCCGTCGAGTTCGAATGGGGCGATTGGTCAGGTAGATGGGATAACACCGTCAGCTACGGAATCTCCTGGCGGGGTTCAGATATAGACTATAGCCTGATCGGTGCAGGCAACGGCGGTACCGCGGCGGCCATAATTGATGACGATGGCAACCTGAACTTTGAGAAAGGCGACATTTTCTCCAACATCATGAAGGGCACTTCCGAGATCGGAATCGACAACGGCCAGTTTGGCGGCTTTGCCCGCATCAAGTACTGGTACGATTTTGAAATGATGAACAACGGCAGGCCGCACGGCCATTCGCCGAATAATTACGTTGCCGGCGCCGAGTTGAACGACGCTGACTTTCATAAACTGGCCCGGTTTTCGGGACTGTATCTGCTCGACCTGTTTGCTTACGGTAGTTTCGACCTGGGCGAAATGCCGCTGGATGTCCGGCTTGGCCGCCAGGTTGTCAACTGGGGTGAAGCGACCTTTATCCAGGGCATCAATGTCCTGAACCCGATCGACGTATCCGCTTTCCGCCGCCC
>BS_KBA_SWE02_21mDRAFT_10000352_pt1 | contig 16877 bp, 14 predicted proteins | sample BalSeasSWE02_21m_FD_9196 | JGI IMG/M metagenome (IMG submission 9196)
CTTATCATGAGTTTCGTTCCGGGTGCCGCCTATCTCGCGATGTTGACAGAGCGGGCCAAAGGCGATGTCCGTTATTCGGCAAGTTTTGTTTTGCTTACCTCGTTTGCCATGGTCTTTTTTATACCATTGGCACTTCCACTTATGATTTCAGGCGTTTCTGTTACATCATGGGATATTGCAAAGCCATTGCTTATGCTGGTCTTTTACCGCTGCTCATCGGAATTTTTACACGAAAAAACTGGTTGGATTCCGCTAATCGCTGGAGACCGCTTGTTACAAAACTGGCGTCTGTTGCACTGTTTGGCGCTTTGGCCACCACTATTGCAAGTTTCGGAAGTGGTATTGTACTTTCAGCAGGCAGTTTTGCCCTGGCATCACTTCTTTTATTTTACCTATTGGTAACAGCAGGTACCTGGTACTCCTCCTATAAATTTCCTTTCGAACAACGAAGTGTGCTTACACTGGGTGTTCTGTCTCGCAACAGCGGCCCAGCAGTTGCCATAGCCGTTAGTATTCCGGATCTGGCAAGTGAAACATTTGTGTTAATAGGTCTGGGTATAATTGTACAAGTGGCCATGTCTTTTCCTCTAGCAAAAAGAGGCGGAAGAAAACATGGAAAACAACCTATATAAAAAAAATTGATCATGGAAACAGAAAATACAAAAAAGAGTCAATTTACCGAGCTTGGTTTTAAGGCAAAATTGAAATTTTATCATTGCAAAAGCAGCTACGATTGCATTGCAGCTTGTCCTGAGCAGGCCATAACGAAAGGTGCCGACCGCTTCCCCCCAATGGCCTGTCTGAGCGATGACCTGTTGCCTGGCAAGCCTGAAATTGATCTGGCCAAATGTACCGGCTGCGGGGACTGTGTGTCCGTTTGCCCAAATCTGGCAATTGAAATGGTGCCCGTTTAATGCTCTAAAGAATTGCGAAATGAATGAGAAGAATGGTGGATTCACCTAAAATAGACGAATTGAAAAAGCAATTGGATAAAAGAATATTCTCTGCTACAACCTTGCTGGGGGATTTGGGCTACCTGCTTGTCCGATTTCCCCGCATCATTGGAGCTTTGCGAAACAGAGAAATCAGCGCCGTTTTGAGAGAAAAAATCATGCTCGTGATTACGGCCATCAATGAATGCAGCTACTGCAGTTGGTTTCATGCCAGGCAGGCGGTCGAGAGCGGAATAAGCGAGGAGGAAATTGCCAACATGCTTAAGCTTCAGTTTCAGGCAGACGCATCCCCTTTTGANCTGAATGCCTTGCTCTATGCGCAGCATTTCGCAGAAACCAATAGAAACCCAGATGCGGAAATGACTGCCCAACTCTTCGACTTTTACGGAGATAAAACGGCAAAGCACATCATTCTCCTGATACGGATGATATTCTTTGGAAATCTATTATGCAACACATGGGCTGCCGTGTTAAACAGATTCAAGGGAAAGCCGCACGAGCAAAGCAACGTCATTTTTGATTGCTTCTTCTTTGTGCTGGTTTTCTGGTTCATGTAAATTCCTGAATTACTGACGAAAAAGAAAGAGGGGCCACAATGATACTTTATAATTGGATTGATAACAGTTTAAATAAAAAACAATGGAAAATATGTTCTAAACAACATTTTTTACTACCTTTAATAAGGTATTATTTAATAAGTTGCAATTGAAATGATAGGCTTTAGGTAAAAATATAGTTATAAATAAGTATTTTACAATAAGTTGATCTGTTGTAAGTTTAAATAATTGAAAAAATTATACGAATAGTTACTGTTTAAAGAATTCCTCAAACTTATCGGTTTTGAAATCTATAAGTTATTTTTTAATAAACTGAATTCGCATTTAAATCTGTTGCTAATGATTTTTTTACAACTTGCTATTTTATTGATCTGCATTTTTATTGGTGCACGTATGTCGGGTATTGGTTTAGGTGTAATGGGTATGCTTGGGCTATTAATACTGCTTTTTGTATTTGGCTTAAAACCCTCAGACCCACCAATTGAAGTCATGCTTATTATTTTAAGTGTTGTTACGGCAGCAGCAGCATTACAGGCAGCAGGAGGAATGGACTTTTTAGTAAATCTAGCCGGAAAGATATTAAGAAACAATCCCAGTAAAATAACCATTCTAGGCCCTATAATCACTTACTTATTTACACTGTTCGCAGGTACTGCACACATTTCATATTCTATTATGCCTATTATTGCTGAGGTAGCTATCAAAGCAAAAATTCGCCCAGAACGCGCCATGAGTATGAGTGTTATTGCAGCCCATATGGCTATAACTGCGAGTCCCGTTTCAGCTGCAACAGCTGCGCTATTAACAGTACTAGTTGCGAGTGGTATTCAACTCTCGAGTATACTGCTCATTTGTATTCCGTCAACCCTTATTGGCGTAATTATCGGTATTTTATTTGTTTACAAAAGAGGTAAAGAATTAGACCAAGATCCAGAGTTTTTGGAAAGAATGAAAAATCCAGAATTCGTAAAAAATTTAGTCTCTAATGAAAACACTTCTGATATAGCGTTAAAACCTGGCGCTACTAAATCTGTTGCAATATTTAGTTTGGCAGTTTTAGCAGTTGTTTTATTAGGGTCGTTTCCAAATTTACTACCATCATTTGCTGCAACTAAAGGCTTGGCAAGTTTTGCTGTAAATGAAGCTGGTCAAGTAAAAATGCCTGCTATGATTATGATGATTATGTTGGGAGCAACAGGTGTTATTATTTTATTCGCAAAAACTAAGGCAGCTGAAGTGACAAAAGCAAGTTTGTTTTCATCTGCAGGGCAGGCAACCATTGCTGTATTTGGAGTGGTTTGGATGAGTAGCACTTTTATGGATAACAATTATGTACTTATAAAAGAATCATTAGGCACTTTAGTAAGGTCTTATCCTTGGTCTTTTGCCATGGCATTATTTGTAATGAGTATTTTACTTTTTAGTCAGGCTGCAACAACCAAAGCATTGATGCCTCTAGGATTGTTACTTGGGTTAAATCCAGCCTATTTAATAGGAATATTCCCTGCCGTAAATGGTAGTTTTTTTATCCCAGGTTATCCAACCCTTTTAACAGCCATTCAATTTGACCGCACAGGCACCACAAAAATAGGAAAGTATGTACTCAACCACAGTTTTATGTTACCTGGACTTGTTTCAGTAGTAGCAACGGTTATCGCTGGTTTAATTTTGCAATCCTTTTTACTATAATTATAAATCTATAAAATTAAAAATTATGAAAAATTATTTTCGAATAACAATGTTAATGCCAATGCTTCTAGTTTTTTTTGGAAGTTTTGCACAAGAAACACGAACAGAACATGATTTATTAGGGGACGTTAAAATTCCTGTAGATGCTTATTATGGAGCACAAGCAGCCAGAGGAATGGAAAACTTTCAAATTTCAGGTCAGTATATCAATGATTATCCAGAGTACATTAAAGCTTGGGGTATGATTAAATTGGCGGCAGCACGCGCCAATACAGATGTTGGTGAAATGGATAAAGCCAAATTAAAATTAATTGAACCTGCTTGTGCGGCATTAATAGCTGGTAAATACCTAGATCAATTTAAAGTTGATTTATACCAAGGTGGTGCAGGAACTTCTACCAATATGAATGCCAATGAAGTGTTGGCAAATGTAGCCTTAGAAATGGCAGGGATGAAAAAAGCCCAATACGATAAAATTTCGCCAAATGATGATTTAAATATGGCGCAATCTACCAACGATACGTATCCAACTTCTTTAAAATTAGGTATGTTAATGCATAACGATGATTTGCAAGAGCAGTTGAAACTACTTGCTAAATCATTCAGAAATCTTGGTAATAAATATATTGATATTGTGAAAATGGGACGTACTGAAATGCAAGATGCCGTACCTATGACGGTTGGTCAAGAATTTCATTCATACGCTTCTATGCTAGAATGGAATATTGCCAATATAGCACATGCCAACAGTGGTTTGTTGGTTTTAAATATGGGTGGTACCGCTATTGGTACCGGATTAAATGCACGGAAAGGTTATGACGTCCAAGTAATTAAACATTTAAATGAAATCTCTGGTTATGCATTTGAAAATGCAGATGATATGATTGCTGCGACTTCAAGTTTACATTCGTTTGTTGTATACTCTTCAGCATTAAAAACATTAGCGACTACCTTATCAAAAATTTCTAACGATTTAATTATCCTTTCTTCTGGTCCTAGAAATGGATTATTCGAGATTAATTTACCAGCACGTCAGCCAGGTTCATCTATTATGCCTGGAAAAGTAAATCCTGTAATACCTGAATTAATGGCATTGATAAGTTACAGAGTAATTGGCAATGACGTTACAGTTAATATTGGCGCTTCAGATGGCGATTTACAATTAAATGCCTATGAGCCAGTGGTAGGCTTAACTATTTTTGAATCACAAAAATTACTAACAAACGGTATGAAAGCTTTCCGCAAACAATGTATTGATGGTATTACTATTAATGAAGATGTTGATGCTCGTAACCTTGAAATTACCATTGGAATTGTCACAGCTCTTAACCCAATTCTTGGTCATCATGTTGGTGATGAGTTGGCTAAAGAATCAATGGAAACTGGAAAAGGCATCTTAGAATTGGTTCGTGAAAAGAAATTATTGACTGAAGAACAAATTAAAGAATTTTTAGCTCCTGAAAATATGACAGGTCTTGATAAATCTAAATACAAAAATAAATAAAATTACAATTAACAATAAAAATCAATTATTATGAAAGTACAACTATTAGTAAAAAAACTATTAATCCTTGCTTTAATTTTAACAATTACCCCAATGGGTTATTCTCAAGACAAAGAACTTCCTAATGTAGTTATTTTAGCTACAGGAGGTACAATTGCAGGTGCTGGAGCAAGTTCAACAGGCTCTGCTTACACTTCAGGTAAAGTGACTATTGAAGCTATGATAGATGCTGTGCCAAATATTCGAAAATTAGCAAATTTAACAGGTGAGCAAACGGCAAACGTTGGTTCGCAAGATATGAGTGTAAAAGTATGGCTTGATTTGGCAAACCGTATTAACGAATTATTGGCGAGTGATGACGTTGATGGTATTGTAATTACTCACGGAACTGATACGCAAGAAGAAACCGCTTATTTTTTAACACTTGTTGTAAAAAGTGACAAGCCAGTAGTTTTAACAGGTTCTATGCGACCTTCAACAGCTTTAAGTGCTGATGGCCCTTTGAACATGTACAATGCTGTTGCTGTAGCCGCTGATCCAAAAGCAAAAGGATACGGTGTTATGGTAGTTATGAATGATGAAATTCATGCTGCTCATGACGTAAAAAAAATGATTTCTACACCTGTTCAAACATTTGAATCTCCACAAGAAGGAATGATTGGAACTGTTATTTTTGGTCAAATTTTATGGTTTCATAAACCACACGGTCTTCACACAACAAATAGTGAATTTTCAGTTGATGGTTTAACTGAATTACCACGTGTTGATATTGTGTATACCTGTGCGGATGTTTCTACAGATTTAATCGATTTAATGGTAGGTGCTGGAGCTAAAGGTATTGTAATTGCTGGTGTTGGTGATGGAAATATGAATGCAGGAACTTTAGAAGCTGCTAAAAGAGCTACTGCAAAAGGAATTCCAGTTGTTAGAGCTACACGTGTACCAATTGGTGCGGTTTTAATCAATGGTGAAGTTGTGGATCCTGATTTTGGAACAATTTCTTCAGATGAGTTGAATCCTCAAAAAGCAAGAATTTTGTTGATGCTAACATTGGCTGACAAAAAGAAAAGAAGCAGAGAAGAATTACAGGAAATCTTTATTAATTACTAATTAAAATCCAAAAAATATGCAACCTTTTTTTAATAAAAAGTGGCTATTCTTGTTATTGCTGTTCCCTGCACTCATGTGGGGACAGAAACAAGAAGCGCAAACAGATGCACCACCATATAAAACATTAATTCCTGAAGAAAAACAAGGACTGCTTAAAAATGTGAGCATGATTGCAAACATGAATTTTGGCTTCAGAAATGAGTTTTATGATGGTGAATATACTGGGTCTAGATTTAGAAATGACCAATTTCGATTAGAAATTAGAGGAATGGTACACGAAAAAGTGTACTTCCGTTTTAGAGATCGTTACACGAGAGCTTCCACTTCAGAATCTGTTGATAATATTAGTCGTTCATTAGATTTAGCGTATATACGTGTGGATGCAACCGACAAGTTTAGTATTTCTTTGGGTAAAATGTGTGCAGATTGGGGAGGGTTTGAATTTGATTATAACCCGATTGATATCTATGAGTATTCTGATATTATTGAATGGGCTGATAATTTCTTAACGGGTGTTGGTTTTAGTTATAATGCGAATACAAACAATACATTTACTGTTCAGGTATTAAATTCAAGAACCGGAACTTTTGATGAATTGTATGGTCCTCAACCCGATTTTACAGAAGCAAAAGCACCTTTAGCATTTGTAGGAAATTGGCGTGGTAACCTTTTTGATGGAAAAGTTAAAACCATTTGGTCGTATTCATTATTTACTGAAGCAGAGAATACTTTTATGAATTATATTGCTTTAGGTACCGAAGTAAATCTTGGAAAATTTGTGTTGGCGTATGATTATAAATGGAGTAATGAACAAATTGACAGAACAGGAATTATAAGTGAAACAGTTCCTGATGATTTGTATCCATATGCTTTAGCAAAAACACTGTATAAAAGTCATTGGGTACACGCACATTATAGACTGAGTGATAAAATTAATTTTTCACTATTTGGAATGGTAGATATGGCTGATTGGAATGATGACACATTGGATCCTCAAAAAACATCAGATCATATTAGAACAGCTTATGGAATAATTCCTACAATAGAATATTATCCTTGGAAAAATTTGAATTTACGTTTTTTCGCTAATTACGTTGGAAGAATTTATAACTATTCAGATTATGCAAAAACCAGATTTGGGGTTGAAGACTATACAACAGGAAGATTTGTTATTGGCTTTGTTTCACCCTTACATATTTTTTAATACCTAAATCATTGATATAAAAAAGCAAGAATGGACAATTTCATGAAGGATCGGGTAAGAAGGTTGGTTATTTTTTTAGGCTGTATACTTATAGCCGGTTTAATCACTTTTTTCATAAAAGAACCTACATTTACAGATTCACAAGTGTATGTACTATTCTTGCTTTTTTTTGCAGTTGGCTTATGGCTTACAGAGGTTATGCCTGCATTTGCAGTCAGTCTTATTATCATTAGTTTTTTAGTATTTGCGTTAGGAAACGAACATTTAAATGCAGCACCTGAAAATATTGATAAATATGCACAAACATTTTCTAGTCGAGTTATTTGGTTAATGTTAGGTGGTTTCTTTCTAGCCGCAGCAATGACCAAAACAAAGTTGGATGAGGCCATATTTAGATTTACAATAAACATATCTGGTAACCATCCTAAAAAATTATTATTCGGACTTATGTTCACCACTATGTTAGCTTCAACGTTAATTTCTAATGCGGCAATTACAGCTATGATGATTGCTGCAATTACACCATTACTAAAATCCCTAGAAAAAGGTTCTTCATATTCTAAAGCATTATTAATAGGTATTCCAACTGCAGCAACTACGGGAGGCCTAGCTACTATTATTGGAACTCCAACCAATGCCATAGCTGTTGGTATTTTAGAAAATGTTGGTGTGCATGTAAGTTTTATGGATTGGATTATTTATGGTTTACCATTAACTATTATATTAACTACTATTAGCTGGGTTGTTTTGGCAAAGCTATTCGTAAAAAAAGATACAGCGTTATCTCTTTCATTTTTGAAAGAAGTAACAAACCCTGGATCAAGAGAGTTTAAACGACAACGCAGGGTCGTTATTATAGTTGTTATTCTTACAGTTGCATTATGGTTAACTTCTTCATTACACGGTGTTTCTGTAACAGGAGTATGTGCAGTTCCACTAGTTATATTAACACTAACTCGTGTACTGGATGGAAAAGATATAAGAGCATTACCTTGGGATACATTATTATTAATCGCGGGAGGTTTATCTCTTGGATTAGCTCTTGGAGAAACTGGTTTGTTAAACCATTACGCACAATTACTTATAAGTATGAAAGTTAATAATTTAATCCTCATATGTATTTTCGCCTATTTTACGATGTTGGTTTCTAATGTAATGAGTGGTACCGCTGCAAGTTCTGTGCTAATACCTATGGGCATTGTTATTCTTATAAATTTTAAAATTGAAGTTGCCTTAATAATGGCTTTATCTGCTTCTGCTGCTTTATTTTTACCTGTTTCTTCACCAGCGAATGCAACAGCTTATAGTACAGGTTTGTTGGATCAAAGAGATTTTAAGCCTATGGGATTACTGATGGGAATTCTTTGTCCTTTATTAGCAATCATTTGGGTGCTTTTTGTTGCTTAAAGATTATTCAAAAAACACTTCATTAATCACTTAAAAATTAAGAAAATGGAAAATAAATCAGGTCATTTAATATTGAGAGATCCTCGTAATACAAAAGGAACCGCTTTTAGTAAAGAAGAACGAGAAAAATTAGGTTTAGAAGGATTGTTACCTATTAATATTGAAACCATGGAAACTCAAATTCTTCGAGTAAACGGGCAGCTCGAACAATTTGATACCGCTATTAGCAAATACATTTACCTTTCACAGTTGCAGGATATCAATGAAACCCTTTATTTTAAAACAATAATGAGTGAACCTGCCAAATATTTACCTTTGGTTTACACCCCAACAGTGGGTGAAGCTTGTGAAAAATTCGGTCATATTGCAAGGCGTCCAAAAGGATTGTTCATTTCTATCAACCAAAAAGGACGAATTAAAACTATTTTAAAAAACTGGCCAGTAAAAGACATTCGTTTTACAGTTGTTACCGATGGTGGTCGGATTTTAGGATTAGGGGATTTAGGTTTGTTCGGAATTGGAATTCCTATTGGAAAGTTGGCATTGTATACCAGTTGTGCCGGTGTTCCACCTGAATATACATTGCCAATTGTTTTGGATGTTGGCACTAATAATGAAACCTATTTAAAAGATCCACTTTACCTTGGTTTGAGACAAAAAAGAGTTGTTGGTAAAGAATATGATGATTTTATTGAAGAATTTGTTACTGCTATTACTGAAATTTTTCCTAAAATCTGTATTCAATGGGAAGATTTTAAAGGAGAAATAGCCATTAAAATTTTAAACAAATACCGCAATCAAATTTGTACCTTTAATGATGACATTCAAGGCACAGCAGCAGTTGCTACAGCTGGAATTATCTCAATTAGTCGCTTGCAGGAAAAACCATTTAAAGAACATAAATTTCTGTTTTTAGGAGCAGGTGCTGCAGCATTTGGCATTGCAGATATGTTGATTCAAAAATTTCAAAAAGATGGCTTAAATAAAAAAGCTGCATATGAGCGCATTTTTATGTTTGATGTAAATGGTTTATTGGTAAAATCCAGAAAAGACCTTGCTCAATATCAATTACCATTTGCACATGATATAGCACCTTCAACTGATTTTGCGAAAATGATTCTTAAAATTAAACCAACAGCTATTATTGGAGTAAGCACCGTGGGAGGCGCCTTCAATCAACAAGTTATTGAAAATATGAGTGCTGTGAATGAAAGACCTATTATTTTCCCATACTCCAACCCTACTTCACATTCAGAGTGTACTGCCGAACAAGCATATTCTTGGAGCAAAGGAAAAGCCATATTTGCAAGTGGTAGCCCATTTGCCCCAGTCACTTACAAAGGAAAAACATTTACGCCAGGTCAAGGAAATAATGTATTTATTTTTCCTGCTTTGGGATTGGCTATTTTTGCAACTGAAGCTAAAAGAGTAACCGACGAAATGTTAATTACTGCCGCTGAAGCAGTTGCTGAACAAGTCACTAAAAATGATTTCGAAAATGGATTAATATACCCTAAAGTGAATGATATATTAAAGGTTTCAATCAACGTGGCTGTAAAAATTGCAGCATATATATTTGACAATAATTTAGCAAATGTTGAGAGACCTAAAGACATTAAAGCATTTTTGAAAAGTAAAATGTACAAACCGGAGTATAGATAATTTAGGTTTGAAACGGTGGGCTTCAACACAATGAAAAATAGGAGTTTCTTATGGTAACTGTGATCTTGATAAATATGCCTTGATAGGAAATGTTGAAATGTTACTGTGTAAAGTTTTATTTAGGTATTAAATGCATCCTTTTAAAAATAATCAATTCAAAATTAATTGGTTTTAGCTTCTTTTAAAGCTGTCACTCCTTTTTTTAACCAATGTTTCATTTTAATGGAGGGCTGAAAATTTAAATAAAACTTTTCAATATTTTTTTTTGAAAGCAATGAAGGGTCAGTTACTGATTTTGATTTTAAACCAATTTTATATTTCCCTAAATGCGCTAAATCTACAATTTTACCATCACTTAAGTGCATTTGTATTTTTGGCCCCAAAGCCATTAAAACAGCGTGAACATCAACAGGACTTAAAGTACATTCATTACTTATTTCATAAGCAATGGTTTCTAAATCTACAGTACCTGTGCTTACCGCTTGTAATATATGTTGTGTTTCGTTTGTGTTTAAAGGATTTTTTCTTTTAGAATAGCGATAACGGATGGCCATATTGTTAATTTTTATTATATTTGTTTATCAACACTTCACAAAAGTAAATTACTACTTATACGTATCAATTCTCAAATATAGTACTATTTTTTAAAAAATATTGAGCAATTTTATACAGTATATAGTACTATTTTTACTAAAACCAATAAGAGATTTCAATAATTTAATAAGAGAATTGACAAAATCTATTTGTTGGTTTGAGAAAAGTAATGGTTTGGTTTAATGTTAAGTTTTATCATGTCTAAATAAGCACTTGTTTAAAACTTATTTAACATAAATAAATATAGTTTTAAAGTACTCCTCCTTCCATTAAATCGTAAATAAGATCTGAGATATGTTCTTTTTTCGTCTTTTTTAAAATATTTCCACGATGGGTATTGATAGTATATAAACTTAAATACAGTTTTTTAGCAATTTCTTCACTGCTTAATCCTGCTGCAATAAATTTGATAATTTCAAATTCGCGTTTAGTAAAAACATTTCCCATTTTAAGTAACTCATCGTCAGGGTATTTAAAAAATAATAAATCGTTCCCTTTATAATAATGATAGCCATTTTTAATTTTTTCAAACGAATCTATATTGGTATGCACTTTAAGAAAAAAGACTGTTTTATAAGGAACTGTGGCATAATACAAATAGCATTGCACCAAATAATTCGAATATTTACCATTTATATTTTTAATTCTAAAATTGGTTGATAACAATGTTGCACCTTTTTTTTTAATAAAAAGTTCCTGCCCCATTTTTAACAAAATAGATCTTCCAAAATTTAAGCGTTGTAAATCATCAGGGTGAGTAGCATTCATAAAAAATGAAAAATTTACATCTTCAGGTGCAAGCCCTAACATTTTTTTACTTTGGTCACTAGTAAATAAAATTTCCATATTAATTAAATCAGCAATATAGAAAAACTGTTTGTTGTGTTCCATATATTCATTCAACTCAAGTAAACGTCTATCATCATAGTTAATACCGTTAAAACTTGAAGGCTGAAAATTTTTAAGAAATTTATGGTATAGTCTATAATCTTGGTTGCCGTATAACATGCTAAATGAATTATGAATACTATTTTTTACTAACCAAGCAAATATATTAAAAATACGGAGTAATCAGTATTTTTTTAAAAGGTAATCATTCATAAATTTGAATAGCTAATAATTAAGGTTAATTAGTTGTAATGGCATTATTAATAAAAAAATAAATCATGGCAAAGTTAGGTGATAAAAAGGAAGGTCCTAGTTGTGCTTGTGGTCAAGTAGATCTATATGAGGTTTGATTAAAAAACGAAAAAAAATCAAAAATGAATTTTTAAACTCCAATAAGAAGGAAGATAAAGAGGATAGTTTATCGGATTCTAATAAGAAAGACAATCAAAAAGAAAAATAATAAACCATTTAAATAAAATGTAATTATGGGAAATAAAGTAAAAAGAGAAGCGCCAGATATGAAAAAAATCATGGCCGAAGCTAAGAAAGCAGGCAAGTTAAATACAGTTCCTTTAGATTGGAAAGAAGTGTATTATACAAATTGTCCGCTAATCTCTGCAAGTAATGTAGATCAGGAATTGGGTTGGACCAAGGAAATATTTAAAAAAATGGGGGTTGAGTACCTTTATCTTCGTGCACGTGAAGAGAACAACTGGTATCCTCATTATGTACATAATATGGATAACATCATACGTTTTGGAGGTTTATTTCCACCAATTCATGTAAATGCTGATATTCGTAGCACAAAATTATTAGGGGTAACGCAAGTATATGAAGGTGGTGTAATGATGGTACGTTCAAGAGACGATATCTACACAATGAAAGAACTGAAAGGTAAAAAAATTGGTCTTTCACGTAGTCAGAACCAGATTAAAACTGATTGGTGGGGTATACAAGAAGAACAAGGAATTGAATTGATGTTGCGTATGAATGGGATGACACGTGATGATGTTGAAATTGTAGAATTTCCTTATCCAGATGACTGGTATGACAAACCAGAAATGATGGGCCCACCAATGGAGAATCCTTCTGAATTGTGGTTGAAACGTGATCATAAAAATGATTTGGCTTTCCGTCCGTTAGAAACAGCTTTGGAAAATGGTGTTATTGATGCCATGTATAGTCAAAGTAAAGTATTAAGTGTACTTTCAGAAACAACAGGAAAATTCAAGTCTATTGAAGACCTTTCTAATTATCCAGATTGGACATTGCAAGTAGCTAATGTACCTGCAGCGATTACTTGTACTACTGAAATGGCAGAAAAACACCCTGAATTGGTTGTTGCTTTCTTAAAAGGAATGATTAAAGTTGGGCGTTGGGGAAATGACCATAAACAAGCGGCAGCGGCCATTTTAGACAAGCAAACATTCTATCGTGATGTTGAAGATACTTACGAAGGCATTAGAAGGGTTGATTTAGTTCCAAACTTATCTCCTCAAAATATGGTGGCAGTTGAAATTGGTAAAGACTTTATGTTAAGCCATGGTTATATTAAAAATGACTTTGATGTAAACGAATGGGCAGCTCCTGAATTCTTAGAACAAGCAGCTCGTGAATTGTTAGAAGAGGAATGGCAAAAAAGAACAAGAGCAAAATTGCCAAGTTTCGCTGATCCACTAAATTCTGGCGGAAGAGTTGGATAAAAAAATGAATAATATATATATATTTGTGAAGCCCTGATTTTTCAGGGCTCACTTTATAAATTAAGAAATTTTGAAAAAACTAGTTAACTAATTTTATTTATTCTTTACACTTTAATCGCGCTTTTATATTAGTACCTAAAGGAATTAAAAAACAACACATAAACGGAAATAATTTAATTGAAATGAAAAAAATAGTATTATTCATAACCATTTTTTGCATTCCATTCTTTGGAATAGCACAAACAACAGCAGAAAAAAAAGTGACAAATAACGCTTGGGATTTTAATGTAACTCCTTATTTATGGATGTCAAGTTTAAAAGGAGATATGACTGTTTTAAGAAAAGATGTCCCTATTGATTTACAATTTACCGATGAAATTATATCAAACCTAAAGATGGTGGGAATGATTCATGCCGAGGCGAAACACAATAGACTTTCAATAATGCTCGACGCATCCTATGCTAATTTAGAAGCAAAAGGACAGTTGAAAAATACCATAAGAGACCATTCGGTTGGATTAAAAATAAAACAAACAGTTGTTGAAGGTGGACTTGGTTATTCTTTTGTGAAAGTTAGTGACTTTACAATGGATGCATTGGCTGGTGCGCGTTATTTTAACATGAATTCAGAAACTAAATTTAATGGCAATGAAATTTCAAATAGAGATTTCAATTTTGTAGAACCTTATGTTGGAATGCGTTTCAAAAATGATTGGGGTAAATGGGCTGTTGGAGCAAGAATTGACGTTGGTGGATTTGGTGTAGGCTCAGAAATTAGTTATAAATACAATGCCTTAGTTGCATATAAATTCACAGATTTATTTGGGTTAACTATTGGTTATCAATCTTATAAACCAAATTATCAAGACACTTTATTTAAATACAATATTGGGAATGAAGGATTTTTACTAGGTTTTATTTTTAACTTATAAATATTAAAATAAGTAAACAAAATAACATTCGCTTATTAGATTTTTTCAAACTTAAACAAGACCTTCGGGCAAACAACTATGGAATTACCTAAAGAAAAACAAACAACATTAGGGTTATATGTAACTTCAAAAGAAGCCTATGAACTATGGAAGACTTCTCCTGAAACAGTAAAAATATTGGATGTACGCACACTCGAAGAATATATTTATGTTGGGCATGCTGAAATGGCGATTAATATTCCAGGATTTTTACAAACCTACCAATGGGATGCTGAAAAACAGTATTTTACGTATAAATTGAATCCTGATTTTGTTTCTCAACTTAAGGAAACTTTTAAATCTGATGACACTATTTTGGTAACCTGTAGATCAGGTGGTCGTAGTGCTTTGGCAGTGAATCTAATGGCAACTTTAGGCTTCAAAAATGTTTACAATATTACAGATGGTTTTGAAGGAGACACTGTAAAAGATGTAGAAAGTGTTTATAATGGTAAACGTTTGAAAAACGGATGGGTAAATGCAGGAGTACCTTGGACATTTAAGGTGGATTTAGAATTGATGAAAGTTCCGACTGAACAATAAAAAGCTAATCATTAAAGATTTTAAATAGGTTCCAAATTAGCTAAAAACAGCATTGGAATAATTAAAATTAATGTTTTTTAGAATCAAAAATTACTATGAAAAAGATTATAAAAAATTGACAAAACAAATCAAAAAAACAAACCATGAAAGTAATTATTATAGGAGGAGTCGCAGGTGGTGCATCGTGTGCAGCACGTCTTCGCAGAATGGACGAAAAAGCAGAAATTCTTTTGGTTGAACGTGGCCCATTTGTATCGTATGCAAATTGCGGATTGCCATACCATGTTGGGGGTACCATAAAAGAAGAATCGAGTTTATTAGTTGCGACTGAACAAATGTTCATAGGCATATTTGCCATTGATTGTAGAACAAATTGTGAAGTAATAGGTATTTCAGCAGCAAGTAAAACGGTTGAATTAAGAGATAATCTTACAGGTGATATAACTACTGAGTCTTATGATAAACTAGTACTTTCTCCTGGGTCTGCTCCTATTCGCCCACCATTCCCAGGTATTGAGTTACCAGGGATTTTCTCAGTAAGAACTATTGCCGATGCAAAAAATATGCGTATTTGGTTAGATCGAGATATCGATAATTCTGTTGGAAATTCTTTTACGGGGGTTGATCCCCTTTCTAAACCAAAACGTGCTGTTGTAATTGGTGGTGGATTTATTGGATTGGAGATGGTTGAGAATTTTGTACACCGTGGATTGGAAGTTACACTTATTGAGAAAATGAATCAGGTAATGCCTCCATTAGATGCTGAAATGGCTGAGATTGTAAAAAATTATTTGATAAAAAAAGGGGTTAAAGTTGAATTGAGCAATGGAGTGGCTGGTTTCCAAAAATCAGAAAAAGGAGGCTTGGATGTTTTAACTGAAAATGGAGCACCAATCAATGCACATATCGTAGTATTGGCTATTGGTGTAAAACCTGAATTGGCTTTGGCAAATATGGCTGGACTTGAAATTGGTCAACGAGGCGGAATTCGTGTAAATGAGCACATGGTTACAAGTAACCCTGATATTTTAGCTGTAGGGGATGCTGTTGAGGTAAAAGATTTTATGACTGGAGAATATGCATTAATCCCACTTGCAGGACCGGCAAACCGTCAAGGTCGAATTGCTGCCGATGTAATTGTAGGTCGTGATGCTAAATATAGAGGAACCCAAGGAACCTCCATTTGTAAATTGTTTGATGCTGCTATTGCACAAACAGGTATCAGTGAAAAAACATTGAAAAGACGTGGAGACACCGATTATGAAAAAATCTATCTGTATCCAAATTCACACGCAGGCTATTATCCAGGAGCTAAAATGTTGATTATAAAAGCACTTTTCCGTAAATCTGATGGGAAAGTTTTAGGAGCTCAAGTTCTTGGTGAATCAGGTGTTCCAAAACGAATTGATTCTTTTGCAATGGCCATTCAAATGGGTTGTACTATTTATGATTTGGAAGAATCAGAATTGTGTTATGCACCACCTTATGGAAGTGCTAAAGATCCTGTAAACTTTGCAGGTATGGTAGCTGCTGATATTTTAAGAGGTGATATGCCCATTGTTCATTGGGAAGATTTAGCAGATGGTTTTGTACTGGATGTTCGTAATCCTCCAGAATTAGCTGTTGAAGCTATTGAAGGAGCTACTAACATTCCTTTACCACAATTGCGTGCTCGTTTAGCTGAATTACCAAAAGATAAAGAAATAAACGTATTGTGTCGTTCAGCACAACGTGCTTATTACGCCACTAGAATTTTACAGCAAAACGGATTTAAAGTTCGAAATATTTCAGGTGGAATGTTAGCACATTCCCATAAAGCAAATTAATTTTAAAGATACGAATTATGAGTATGGAAGAAATTTATAAAATAGTTGTAATGATTTTTACGGTGTCTAATCTTGCAGCTATGGGGCTTGAGATAAACAAAGATGAAGCTTTGAAGGCGCTTAAAAATTCAAGATTTATTATATTAATACTTGTGTGGGGCTGGATAGTTGGGCCAGCCATTGCTTACGGATTGACCAAAGTAATTCCTTTATCAGAAGCACATGCGGCAGGGTTGCTATTAATTAGTTTGGCGCCAACGGCACCA
>BS_KBA_SWE02_21mDRAFT_10000353_pt1 | contig 16874 bp, 13 predicted proteins | sample BalSeasSWE02_21m_FD_9196 | JGI IMG/M metagenome (IMG submission 9196)
TACCAGAGAACCCCTCAGCAACACCATCAACCTGGCAGGAGACCTTGAAACCTCGGCCCGTCTTGACTATCTTCAGGACAGCGTTGATACCATCACGGCAGGCATTACGGGAACGAAAAAATTTTGTTGACTTACTTGAAAATTGAAATATAAGGCATTATACTATGAGCGGTTTAACTAATTTGTTCAGAGATGTTGCCTAAAGGTTTGACTCGTTAAGCGAGAACAGGACTAGCACCGCGTACCCAGCATTCTCGCGTATAGCTGATAAAGCAGTGATAATATCTTAAAATTATCCTGTCAAGTATGTACGATTGCTAGTTCAATAGCCAAATCTCAGGTCAGAAGAGACCGAATCAATTGAATAACAGACTAAATTGCCTGAATGTTATTTTAATATCGTGAGTTATCAAAGCAAACGTTCAGGATAACGAATGTCAGGGCAAATGTGCCTGATTTATCCTTATAATGTTTATGAATATTGGGGCGAAATGACCTGGTAATAATGGAGTTGTCCGGCAATAGGGGTTTTGCCGAATTAACTCATTGTTTTTACGGCACAAAAAATTATAAACGGACAACCGTAATAAGTTAAGCTGTCCCTTCGGGCAATAGTTCAGAAAGCAAAAATAAGAAACGTGGAGGCTTGGCATGAATGCATGGATAAAGACGGCCACAAAGAATCTGCTGGAGAAAAGCGAAGAAAAATTTGATTATACCAAAGCGAAAGACGAGTGGGTTACAACCGACAAAGTCGAGGACAGTCTTGATAAATTTGAAATAGGCGAAGAATGGCCATCATGCGAATTGTGTGAACACGAAGATTTGCGATGGCAGTTCGAAATTCGGAATGAGCTAAATGAAAATCTTCTGATGGTCGGTTCCTCGTGCATCAAACAGTTTGACATAAAGCTCTTAACTTCAAACCGGGAGATTGTTGATGGTGGTCTTCGCGACACGAAAATCGATCAGTTAATTCGGCAGAAAAGTAGCGAAGCCAAACACAACGAAGTGCTAGAGATCATGAGAGCACTGTGGAAGAAGGATGTCGGGTTCCGGAATAAAATTGAAGGTATTGCAAAGTTCTGGAAAAATAACGGTCATTTTTCTCCCAATATGGTAGCGTTGTTGATTTGGCGTTTGAATCTAAATGGCCTCAAGTTCAATCCAAAACTAATGAAGATAAGTATTCGAAAAAAAGATGATCATGACCAGATAATGGAAATGGAGGAGTGGAAACGAAAGAAGATTCTTCCTTGTCTTACTAAAACGCAACGAGATTCGCTTGGAATTTGAGAGAAATTAGCCAGCGTAGGTTGGACATCGCTTCGTGAAGTCCAACCACTCAAGTCCATCATCACAACCATTCAAACAGGTTGGACTTCGCTTCACTCAGTCCAACCTACATTACTCAAATACCCGTTGTTAAGCGCAGCGTCATACACCGCATGGCAATGGTGCATAACGCCATTGCTTATGCACCCTACCGCACTCTAAAATATTCACCATCAACCACTGAGGTGAGAATATGATTTCTAATGAATTAGATAAAGTACAAAGGACAATCATTAACGTCCATCGAGAACTTTTCGATGAAAGCCCCTCCCCGATGAAACTACAAAAACTTTGCTATTACGCACAAGGCTATGCTTTAGCAGAAGGGGAGGAGTTATTCCAAGAAGATTTTCAAGCCTGGCAACATGGTCCTGTTGTATGTGATTTATTTGATAAGTACAGGGGGTACCAATGGCGTCAAATTACTGAGGAAGTAGGAGAATCGGAGGCCACTATCTTGGATTTCATTACCGATGTGGTCAGTGCTTATGGTAGGTACGATGGTGCTGCGTTAAGCACCATGACACACCGTGAAAATCCTTGGATAGAGGCGCGTGGAGATTTAGATGAATCTCAAGGCTGTACGGCAGTCATAACCAAAGAGTCTATGAGACGTTTTTTTACGGCAAAGTTGAAGGCGGCAGAGGTTGAATAAGAGTAAACTCTCGAAAATCGCCGCAAAAGATGCGCAAGCAGTTAGCAATGAAAAGTTAAGAATTTCATTTGAGTACATGGACTGGAGCACTCAGGAATTCTTTTTTCACGGCCTAGAACAGTCGTTTTACATTAAATTCTTTGAATGTATCACCCAAATAAAGAAATCAATAGAAAAGGATATTTTAGAGCAAACGCATCCTTCATTGAAACCAAAGTCAATTTTTAATAAGCCAGGAACAAAGGATGAGTTTCCATCAGGCGTTATCGATAAGGTGACGGATAAGTTATTTTTAGAAACGAGGGATAGGGATTCGGCGAAAGATGAAGCGGTTTCTATAACAACTAAAAGAGCATTTGAAGTTAGAGTCGCCAAATCGTATGGAAGAATCCATGGATTTATTTGGAACAATATTTTTCATGTTGTTTGGGTGGATCCAGCCCACAATCTTTACCCGCTAAATGAATATGGCATTCGTAATCAAAAAGATTATGCGACTGTGAAATCGTTCTCTGGTGAAGAAGTTATAAGGCTTAGAAATGAATTAAAAAATCTTCAAGAACGATATGAGGAGTTATATGCAGAATGGGCGAAAACACCATAGGCGTTGCACACGGATGGCAATTCCGCTGCGCTCTGTTGCCACCCGTGTGCTTGGTCGTTATTAGCCTGCGTAGGTTGGACTGAGCGAAGTGAAGTCCAACCACTCAAGTCCATCATCACAAAAATTCAAAAATGTTGGACTTCGCTTCGTTCAGTCCAACCTACATTACTTGGAAACCAAATTGGGAACCACAAATGCTAAATGAACCAAACAAAACGCCTGAGAATAAGACACCACAAGCTCTCCAAACTCATCTAACAACCGGTTGATAATTGTTGCCTACCATTTATCTCACATACGGTGGGATTTGGTGGACAACGTTAAACTGCGCTGCCCACTTTATCAGGCTGGCTTGAGTGGGAACGACGTGAACAATGTGCCAGCGTTAATTTTCATCATCGATAACAACAAGAGTAAATAAAAATGTCAAATGAATTTAGTAACCTGTTGAAACCCATGTCCCTTGAAGAACTTGAACGACTTGATAGCGAATTGCAAGGCGTGAATTTGGAACAATTGAAAGAAATGGTGAAACAGAGCATCAAGAACTGGAAGGAGAAGGAGAAAACATCCCCAAGTGCTGTGTCGTCGACAAATCCTTCAACGAGTAATAAGTCTAATCTCGCCTGGCAACGAGACAGTCTTGCGAAAATCGGTCCCCCCGACGAATCTATAACACGCCATCGCCAGGGTCGGTAGTCCATCCCTAAAATACCACCATCGTCACAAGTTGGAAAAGACATTCATAACACTCAACCCCTCGTTCCCACTCAATTGTCCAGAACGAGGAAAACCATGAGGTTCTAATAACATGTTACAATTCATCCCCCTCATCTTATCACGAAGTACCATAGAATTCATCAGCAGTACCATCGACCTGGCAGGAGACCTTGAAACCTCGGCCCGTCTTGACCATCTTCAAGACAGTGTTGATACCATCACGGCGGGCATTGCTCATCAAAGCACGATGTTGTCTGCCATTCAAAGTTCCATCGGGGCGATTGGCATGACCAGTGCGGTAGGTTGTGCTTTGTCCGCGGTGAACGTCTTTCAGTTAATCCAAGTGCAAAAGAAACTCCATCGCATGGAGAAGCGATTAGAAGATGGTTTCATTGACTTAAAATCCTTCTTTTCNGAAAAATTGGAGAATTTGTTAGAACGGCAGCAACAACAACGGTTGGCAGAAGCCTATAGTTACTATACCAAAGGTTTGGAACAACTCCAGGCGGCTTTGTTGATTGAAGACAAAATCACTAGAAATCAGTCGTTGTGCAATTGCCAGGCCATGTTTGTCAACTCTCATTCCGTTTATGACAATGCCTATTTTGACCAACAGATTAACTTGCCCGCGCATTTACGTCGCTTAGAATGTAGTTGGGCTATTTCCTCCTCGATGGCCGAGGTGTATTGTCTGCAACTGGAATATCGGGCGGGCTTACACAGTTATCAGGAATTGCAACGTCGGATTTGCCGAGATGTGGAAACGCTTAAAACCAAACTGAATGGGCAAAATCATCAGTTTGTGGGAGCCGACTTGCAATGGTTGTTTGAGAACGATATGAAAATCATTGCCGCCAAAATTCAAGCGTTGGACAGTTATCAGAAGCAACAAGTGTTTCCTTCTCTCTCGTTACAACCGCCGCTAATGCTTGACGAAGCGGGCCTGAAAACGTTGTCGGTAGGAGGAGTGAAGGGGTATATCGATTGTCTCCTGTCCGAACCGAAAACTGCGGAAGTGCAACAGGTGGTCCAACAAAGTCGTTATCTCAAAGACAAGGTGTCACAGTTACCGTTGTTGCAAGTATGCCAGGCTTACGACGCGATTCAAACGGTGATGAGTGATGCGAGTTTCGAAATGCAATTGGAACAATGGGTGAACGAGTATGCTAAGTGGTCTGAAAATGGAGTGTATTGCCTCAATAACATTCCACCCAAAAGACTGGCTAATGTTCATGGTGGGTACGGCCAAGGCTTAAAGTCGGTTAAACCATTGCTACTGTTTGATAATACGTTCTTTGGTACCGCAACCGAAGGTTTTCTGCTGACTCCTCACAGTCTGGGTTCTCCTCGTCTTTACCAGCCCCTTCGGTGGACTGACATTTTCTCCATCACCTGGCAACAAGATTCACTGAATATCAATGGACGGTTTTTTGCTTCACTGAACAATTATAATTATCCGCGTCTGCGAAAATTGTTTGACGACATCAAAAAGATGCTCTCGCAAATGTGGCAACAACGAGGCACGATTTGGCGTCATCAAGGTGACTTGAAAGCCGCACAAAAGGCTTATCAAAAGGCTTGGCAACTGAATTCTAACAATTTAGACAGTGTAGAAGGTTTGCTGATTGTGGCGCCCTCTTTCGCTACCCTCAAAATTTACGTGGCGGAACTCAAACGGCTTAACTGTTTTTCCCGTTTGACAGACTTAAAAACCGAGTTAGTGACCCAGCAGGTTCACAATTTCACAGCACTCCGTTTCCCTAATGGTGATTGCTATGTGGGTCATTGTGATAATGGCGAACTAGCGATGGATGAAGGCATTCGTGTTTGGGCCAATGGTGATTATCACGAAGGCGAATGGCGGGAGGGAAAACGTCACGGTCAAGGGTTGTTTATCTCCTCTTCTGATTATCGTTATGAAGGCGAATGGCAACATGATCTTTATCATGGTCATGGCGTGATGCGGTGGGGGAATGGCGATTGTTACACGGGCGAGTGGGTAGCTAATCGAGCACAGGGCAAGGGCATCTTCACGGCTTCCAAAGGTGAACGATATGAAGGCGATTGGTTCGAGGGAGTGCGTCATGGTCATGGCCGGCGTACTTGGCCCGACAGTAGTTTTTATGAAGGTAACTGGGAACACGGGGCGCGTCAAGGTCAAGGCATGATAAAGTGGAAAAATGGGGATAGTTACGAGGGTCAATGGATTAATAATCAGCAAGTAGGTCGAGGCACTCTCATTTGGGCGAATGGAGACCGTTACGAAGGTGAGTGGACTAACGAGGTTCGACAAGGACAAGGCAAATTGACTTTAGCCAATGGTAACTACTATGAAGGCGATTGGCAAAATAACCAAAAACATGGACGTGGCGTGATGGTGTGGAAAAATCGTGAGAATAGCCGTGACCGTTACGAAGGCGACTGGGAAGCGGATCAGCCTCATGGTAAAGGGACGATGACTTGGGTAGATGGGAGTCGTTATACCGGTAACTGGGTGAAAGGGAAACGTTCAGGTCAAGGCACCTTCACTTGGACCACGGGTGACAGCTATGAGGGCGCGTGGCTAAATAACTTGCGTCATGGCGAAGGTCAATTGAAATGGTCGTCAAGTAATAGTAGTTATCAGGGCTGGTGGGTTCATGATCAGCCGCAATTGGGAATGATGAGAGAAACTAAGGAGTGGGTTTGAATGGGCTATCTCGTGTTCAGATTCAGAGGGGCAAACACTGGTTGCTTTAAGTTAAACCTGACAGCCTTTGTAGGGTGGGTTGCAATCCACGCTTCAAAGTGGTGTGCAACGATAAACCTGTTACCCACCTGACTACTTTATCGTAACTGGTGTGAAAGACGAATAAATTTATTGGTTGCTATTGATATGGGTTTCTTTTATGTCTATAATAATGTTGGAAGGCAATAATAAACCGCGTGGCCCACTTTATTATAGCTGTAATAAAGGAAAATGCGCGAAGTAGAATAACCATCCACTATTAATAACATAACTTTTAATAACATAACTTTAAAGAGGAATATCGACAATATGACCGACCATCCCAATCATGAAGAAACTGACTCGTCTTCCAGCACCTTAGACAATGCTAATGCTAAAGAGTTAGGCAAGTTTGCCGGAGGAGGAGCTTTAGTGGGTGCTTTAGCCTTTATGGGTACTGCCGTGGGAATTGGGATAATACCTGTGGCTGTCGCTGGTGCAGTAGTGGGTACCGCCGCTTATGGAGTAAAAAAAGCACTGTTTGATTCTCCAACCCCTGATGATCCGAATCAATCTTCCACAATGGAGACCGTTACTAATACCGTCAGTAATGTTGCTACTCAAGCGGCCAATACCGTCTCAGAATGGGCTTCTTGGGCCAGCCAGAAGATTAAAGGTTCTGATCAACAGGGTGACGACGAGGCCCAGAAAAAAACCTAATGCCCTTCAAAAAGTAGTGCGTAGTTTTTTTACGTAGCCTCGTTGGCGCAAAACCTGCGAGTTCCTATCGACGGCAATCTATCTCTAAGTCACTGCGGTATCGGGTGTTCGAACGAGATGGGTTTAAGTGTGTGGTTTGTGGTCGTTCGGCCAATTCTCCAACTCCGGTAGAATTGCAGGTGGACCATATTATTCCGGTTTCCAAAGGAGGCACCAATCACTTTGAGAACTTACGCACGTTGTGTACGGACTGTAACTTAGGAAAAGGTGCAAGATAGAATCTGCACCCCAAAACTGGCAGGAGATACACAAATGACCGCTGGTCGCACACTTAACACGCTGAGTCAAGAGTGGGGGACACCAGAGAAATATGTCAAAGCGGTTCGTGATTTCTTTGATGCCCCCCCCGCCCTTGACCCCTGTTCAAATGAATACTCCATTGTATATGCTAAAACCGAGTACCGATTGCCAAAACAGGACGGACTCAGGGAGTCTTGGAATTTTCCAACTATCTACGTGAATCCGCCCTATGGAATTGATAAGGAACGCGGCACCTCCATCAAGAAATGGTTGGGACGGTGTGTCGAGGCATATCGGGAATACCAGTCTGAAGTCCTAGCCCTAGTGCCCGTCGCCACGAATACAGGACATTGGAAAAATCACGTCTTCGGTCAGGCTACGGGCATCTGTTTCCTCTACGACACGCGACTAAAGTTTCTAGTCAACGGGCAAAATGGTGGCAAAGGTGCGCCAATGGCTTGTGCAATGATTTACTGGGGCAAGGACTTCGACCAATTCCTTGCGGTCTTTAGCAAATTTGGCGCAATCATTGACCTTAGACCATTGCAAGGTAAGAAAATCGGTGAATATTCCGAACCTGGACAACTGGATTTACTTGCGGTAGAGGAATCTGAAGAGGAGGTCTAGCTAGACAATGGTATCGATATAAGGAGTCGTGGCTGAATAACTTGCGTCATGGGGAGGGTCAATTGAAATGGTCATCAAGTAATAGCAGTTATCAAGGTTGGTGGGTCCATGACCAGCCGCCATTGGGAATAATGAGAGAAACTAAGGGAAGGAGGCTGGAGGGAGTGAGGACTTACCTGCTCACCTTACGCACAATCACCCCTAACCTCTCCTTGCTAAGAATATCCCTTGCGATTTCGGTGGTGCTTACTCCCCTTCTCACCGAGGAGGGGTTGGGGGTGGTTAAGCGTGCGTAAGGTGAGTTACCTGGTGCCCCACTACCATTTTTATCAAATTTTATCAAATCAAATCAAATCTTTACACACCTTTCCTTGTTTCCCAAAAATGGTTTTAATGGCTTCAGTTCGCGACACAAAAATAGCCTCTTCAGTAATATCCTTAAGATAACCCCCCCGTTGTAGAATTTCCGCGGCTTTCATTTTCAACCCGACTAAATATAATCCACCGCCTAATGCACGTCTTCGTTTAGCTTCCATGGCCAACATTTCGGCACCTGCAATATCAATAAAATTAATCCCATCACAGACCAGTAAGAGATAAGGTGTTTCAATGTGTTGCAACGATCTCGCGATTGAATTAACTGCGCCGAAAAAGAGTGACCCATCAAGGCGAATAATTTTTACTTCGGGGTACTCAGGTAGTTCTTTGCGTTTGATGTTGATTAAGCGTCGTTTTGGATCATCAGGATCAACCACCATGCTTACCAGATGTGGCTTAGAAGTACGATTGAGATATATCACTAAGGATAAGATAACTCCTACATAAATAGCAAATTCTAGTTCTAAAAAGAGCGTGGCTAAAAAAGTGACTATCAAAATGGCCATTTCTGAACGACTGGCTTTGAGGATGGTTTTGATATGATGAAAATCAATGAGATTATAAGAGACTAATAATAAGATACCCGCCATGCTTGGCAGAGGGACATAAGCGGCGAGAGGGGCAATTAACAAGACAATCAACGCCAATGATAATGCGGCAAAAATAGCGGCCATTGGTGTTTGAGCGCCAGTTTCATAGTTTACTCCAGTGCGTGTAAAGGAACCAGAGGAGGCATAACTAGAAAAAAAGGCACCGACTATATTAGATAATCCTTGCCCAATAAATTCTTGATTGCCATCGATGATTTGATGAGAACGAGTAGCCACGGCACGGCCAATGGAAACAGCTTCTACTAAACCTAAGAGGGCCAGAGCTAACGCACTTTGGATTAATTGACGAATCACCGGTAGTGAAAAATCCGGCATGGAAAACGGCGGGAGTGAGGCCGGTATGGCAGGGACCAATTTAATTTGATGTTCAGCGGCACCTAAATAGTAGGCTAACAGGCTACCTATGATCATGGCCAATAACATACCAGGCCAGCGTGGTAGATATTTTTTGAATAAAACTGCGGTTAGCAAACTGACAATGGCGATGGTGAGGACGTAAAGATTAGTCTCGGGCAAGGCCTGAAACAAACTTACCCAGGTTTCGAAAAACGAATCGCCATTAGAAATCGTTATCCCTAACGCATTTTTTAATTGACTGGTCGCAATTAGAATGGCGGCACCGGCGGTAAAACCAATGACGACCGAATGAGAGACAAAATTGACCAACGTGCCTAGTTTTGCCAGCCCCAACAGTAGTTGGAACATGCCGGCTAAAAAAGTCATCGTTAAGGCCAAGGTAATAAATTGGGGACTTCCCACAAAATGTTCAACTCCCGCCGGTGCTAGTCCACTGATCGTGGTAAATACTACTATTGACATAGCCACCGTAGGGCCCGAAATGAGATGATGTGAGGAGCCAAATAAAGCGGCGACAATGGCAGGGACGATGGCGGCATACAGTCCATATTCTGGAGGTAAACCTGCAATTAACGCATAAGCGACTCCCTGTGGTAAAACGATAATGGCACCGGTGAGACCTGCCAATAAATCAGTGAGTAAAATTTGTTGATTGAGTTTCGGTAGCCAATGTAAGAATGGGAATAGATAATACCATCCACTATGGTTATGAGATGAGATAGGATGGGTAGTCAAGGTGATTTTCTCCTTCAATTGTTTGGTCTTTAGTTTGTGGTTTGATGAATCAATGCCTGATAGAATATCATGGATTGATCAGTTTTAAGTTTAACATAATCAGGTTAATTTGAAAAATAATAGTATATTTTTAATATGGTTCAATAATTAAATTCAATTAATTTTAGTAGTAATATTTGAACCAAAATTTGGTAGTCCATACTCACTCATAGAGGTATAGTAATATTCACCCACTGTTGTACTTTAAAGTCTGATATCCCTGCTGACTGGCCAAGCTCATTATGGGACAACTAGATAAGGATATTACTACCTTGTGTGCAACACCTGTTTTAATGTGTGAAATTACTGAAACCGCCATCAAAAACCTTGGAGTAGAGGCTTTAGCCGGTTGGGGTTGGAGTAGAGGCTTTAGCCGGTGGAGTAGAGGCTTTAGCCGCAATGCCATTAAGTTAAGGAGTCCAAAACACGTTTTGGACGGTCTCTGATTGGACCACCGCCGCCCAAAATCTGTGTGGGGACTTCGACGGTTAACTGGGTGATTCCTTAACTTAATGGCAGTGAGGCTTTAGCCGGTGGGGCTTGGCGCCGACTTAAACCTGGCAGAACCGTTACCGGCTAAAGCCTCCACTCCAACGTTTCTGACATTCTACCGGCTAAAGCCTCTACTCCAACGTTTCTTACACTTTACTGGCTAAAGCCTCCACTCCAACGTCTCTTATGGTGGCTTAGGTAGTTTCACACACTAAAAAAGGTGTTGCACACAAGGTAGTTGTTATCACGGGAATAGAAATAAATTTTTTGGGTAACTATTTGATTTTACAGGGTACGCGAAAATTTACATAACTAATTGATTTATTTATAATATTTTTATAATCCGCTAGGAGTGGTACGGGTAGGTGGTACTTTCATTAAGTTAAGGAATATTACGGCGTTGGAGTCAAAATCTACAGGTTTGGTAACGCTGTTTCACCTTGACCAGTCTCGTCTAAATCTGAAGATTTGGATTCCATTCAACTCGGCTTAAGGCTTAATTTAATTTAATAATTTACCCAATGCCATTAAGTTAAGGTAGGTAAGGAGTAAGCGTTGGAGTCAAAATCTTCAGATTTGGCAACGCCGTCTTACCTTAGCCAATCTCGTCCAAATCTGAAGGTTTGGACTCCAACGCGCCTCAACTTAATGGCAGTGCGGCATCGCAGGGGAGATTCCCCGCCTTGGCAAGGATGGCCCTCTAGAGGTGGTTGTACATAAGATGAGTTAATAACAGTGGGGTGATACCGGGTGTGACGTAAGCCCTGAACTTGAAAAAAAAGATTTTGTCTATATACTGTTAACTTATTGTTATCAACTTTATAATGAGGCTTAATTTATGTATCCATCTAGTTTTCCATTTTTTAAGGCATCAGCTTTACTTAAATCCCTGCGACAGCATCTGCTGACAGGGCTACTCGTTCTCAGCGTAGGTGGATTAGCTTTACCGACCACCGTTAAAGCGGCCGCCGAAATTGAAGTAATGATGTCAGGGGCAACCGCTAGTTATCCGCCAGTGGCTATCATCGATGATACTTTGGCGATGCCTATTCAATTCGGAAAAACCACGCCAGGGGCTACTATCACCAGAACGTTTGTGGTGAGAAATACCGGCAATGAGGATTTAATTGTCAGTGCCTTGGAAACCGGGTTACTACAATTTAATAATACGACTAACAACACTGGTTTCAGTCTCAGTGGTACTTTTCCCACTACCTTTGTGGCCACCGGCAAAGAATTTACGTTTGCCATTCAGTTTAATCCTGCCGCAGTAACCCCTTCCGCTTTGAATGCGGGCGATATGTCGACGACGGTTATTTCGTTTTCAACTAATGATTCCGATGAAAGTCCTTTCAATTTTGCCGTTCAAACTCAGGTGGTGGATCCAGCCACTTCAGAATTACATGTCTGGAAAGGGACGAATGATGAGGTAATTACGGGGACTGCCACTGAAATAAGTACCGGTGCCTCTTCTAGTGCGGGCAATGCTATGTCGTTTGGTAGCACCGTGAAGGGCAAACCAGTATCAAAAACGATTACTCTGACCAATGCCGGTGGAGCGGATTTACGCATTGAGCCTCCCATCACGGTTAGTAATAATAACGGCACTCAACCATTTACGGTAGATGCGTTTGGTAATCCATCAACGGTGGCGGCGTTAGTAGGCGCGATTTCCTTTGACCTCACGATGACTGCTACCCAAGCAGGTCAATTTACCGCGACCGGCGCTAATATGCCTGAAACAGTTAGTTTTAATTACCGTGAAGCCGACAGTAGCAGTGTGAAAACGTTTAGTTTTGAGGTGGAAGGCGTGGTCGGGCCAGTACCAGATATTGCGGTGTTAGATGGCTCTAATAACGTGGTCAATAATACTGGCGAAATTGATTTTGGTACGCAAATAGTTAGTAGTGCCGGGATGACTAAGACCATTACCGTGAAAAATGAAGGAGGCGCGGACCTGATTTTAGAGAATCCGATTTCTCTCACAGGCGAAAAATTCTCATTATCGTCTAGTAACTTTACCACTACTACGTTGACTTCAGGAAAACTCACGAGTTTTATTATTGAATTTGATACGACTACCGCTGGTAACTTTAATGGGTCTGTCACTTTGAAGAGCAATGATAGCGACGAGGAGCCGTTTACTTTCAATTTGAAAGGTATGGTGGCCAGCAGTTTGACGGAGCCAGAAATTGAGGTCTGGCAGGTGTTAGACGATGGCACTAAACAAGAACTTCAAGATGGACAAACTCAAGCGGTAGAATTAACGGTTGACGTGGGAGACCCCGTGCCGCTATTAATTTTTGAGGTAAAAAATACCGGTGGCGTGGATTTATCATTGAATAATTTAGCTTTCAACGATAACCAATTTCAATTAACCATGCCGTTTCCCAAGAAAATTATCGCCGGCAGTTCCAGTATTTTTGGGATTCAATTAAAAAATACGAATACGGCAGGTACTTATACTTCTAGTAACCAAATCTTTAATACGGATGGTGATAGCGGTGATGGCATTGCGGAAAACCCCTTTGATTTTGAAATTAAAGTCACCGTTGGTAAACAGACTGGAGGAGAGGTTGGCAATTGTTTTGAAACCAAAGGCGGTATCTTTATGGAACAAGAATGCCTAGCCGCCACTGAATTATTCTCTAGTGCTGTGGATAACACGGGTAAAGAGGTGCTCACGACTGCGTCGGTCATTGGCGGTATTTCTAAAGCAAACGGCACCTATCTCAAGGAAAGTGTGGTTACTTTATCGGACCAGATTGCGGCCAGAGGAGTGATTAAAGTGGATGAAAAAGACCGTGGCAAAAAGGTTGACTTGATTGTGGCTGGTATCCATTATTCAGATCAGTATGCCAATGGTTTTATGTGGTACATGCTCGACGGTTGCACCACTTGTATCAAAATTTGGCCTTACGATGTTCGAGATGCTCAAGTTTTATTATCAGAATTGCGCCCACTGAGCACCATCACGGCCTTAGACAATTATACTGTAGTTGACATTTATTCTGGTAAATTTGTCTATCCAGGCTTCCTTGACCTCTTCTTTGGTTACCGGGTAAACGAGGGTACGGAGGTGGGTAAGATTGTCTTCAATGTATTGCCAATTAAGGTGACGATCAAACAATAGAGATGAGATAAATTGACCTGGAGTGGCCACCTACTGGTCACTTCTGTAGGGTGCGTCCTACGCACCATTCAGGTACGGTCAGGTACGGTGTGGTCTTTCCAACGGTGCGTGGGACGCACCCTACCTTCCAAAAATCTTGAACTTCCCGACCGTTTCGAACGGTCGAGAAATCTTTCCTTTTAGTACCAAACATAATCTTATGGAAATTTTCGGCCCCATTCCTTCCCGCCGTTTAGGCCGCAGTTTAGGCATTAACAATATCCCCTCCAAATCTTGCTCCTACGCTTGTACTTATTGTCAAGTCGGGGCCGGCACTACTTCTGTCAAACAGCGTGGTTTTTACGCTCCCGAATATTTAGCGCATTTAGTCAAAGAGCGTGTCGCTTTAGTTAAAGCACAAGGTGACACTATTGATTATTTAAGTTTTGTCCCAGACGGGGAACCCACTTTGGATACTCGTTTAAGTGAAACCATTGATTTATTACGCCCCTTGGGAATTAAAATAGCCATTATCTCTAACGCCTCTCTCATTTGGCGAGCCGAAATTCGGGCCACGCTAAATAAGGCCGATTGGGTCAGTTTGAAACTAGACACGGTTAATGAAGCCATTTGGCAACGCTTGAATAAAGCCCATGCCAATCTGCAATTGAGCAAAATTTTAACGGGTATGTTGACCTTTGCGCAGGAATTTACCGGTATTTTAGCGACTGATACCATGTTAGTAAAAGGAGTCAATACCAGCGTCGAAAATGCCGAAGGTATCGCGAATTTTCTAGCGCAATTGAAACCGCAAAAATCTTATATTCTTCTCCCCACTCGTCCTCCCGCCGAAATTGACGTGAGCATTCCCAGTGAAGCCGAATTAATTCGTTTTTACGAGATTGTGAGCCGCCAAATTCCCCAACTTGAATGCTTAGGACAATATGAGGGCAATGCTTTTGCCGCGACTGGCGATGCGGCTAATGACTTATTGAGCATCACGGCAGTGCATCCATTACGAGAAGAGGCGGTCAAGGAATTGTTGGTGAAGAATCAAGCAGACTGGTCGGTGGTAGAAACATTGGTGCAAACGGGAAAATTAAAAACCACTGAGTATTTAGGTACAAAATTTTATTTGACCAAGATTTGACAACTTTAAAAAAGTTGTCAAATCTATCTTAAATCTACTTGCCAAAAAAATCTGACCAAGATTTGACAACTTTAAAAAAGTTGTCAACTCTATCTTAAATCTACTTGCCAAAAAAATCTGACCAAGATTTGACAACTTTAAAAAAGTTGTCAACTCTATCTTAAATCTACTTGCTAAAAAAATTTGGTTGTGCCAGAATTGACCAACTAAAGTTTGTCACCTCTGTATTTATAGATTGATATGCTATATTTCGTTCGAATCTTGTTTTTTTTCACGGTGTTATTGTCTATCGTCATGGGAGGGGCCGGTTATTGGGTATATGAAAATAAACTCCAAACCCCGTTTCCTCTCATCAACGATTTACCTTATACCGTGTCCACAGGTACTAATTTGGCGCAAGTAGCAATGGACTTAATGGACAAACAAATTCTTGACTACCCCAGTGCGCTCACTTGGGTCATGTTAGCACGTTATCAAAAACGCGCTAATTTAATTAAAGCCGGGAATTATATCATCAAGGTAGGGATGACTCCTCAAACTTTTTTAAGCCTGATGATTAAAGGACCAGTGGCTCATCAAACTTCTGGTCGCTTTAACTTAAAATTTACTCAATCCCACTTTTTATGGTTCACTATTCATTGCTATTATGCCTAATCTATCGTCTACTTTTAAACTTATTTTAAAAATTTCTTGCTATTCAGCTTGATGGTGCTGACATTAATTATTATCATGAGTGGTGTCGGATATTGGTTATATCAATCACAACTGCAAGCGCGGTTACCACTGACTGAAGAATGGCACTATACGTTATCTCCTAATGCTCATTTAAATATGGTAGCAAAGGAGTTAATCGCCCAAGGATGGCTAAATTATCCTAGTGCAATATTATGGGTCGGATTAGCCCGCTTCCAAAATCAAGCCCATCGTATTAAAGCCGGCGAATATGCTATTCCTGTTGGCACTACACCGCAACAATTTTTAGCTATTTTAGTCAGCGGTAAAACTATTCAATATACTTTGACTCTACCAGAGGGTTGGAATTTTCGACAAGTGATGGCGGCAATCAATGCTCATCCTCATTTAATTCATACCCTCACGGACCTTGACGACGCTACCATCATGGCCAAGTTAAACCAAGCCGGTCAATTTCCCGAAGGTCGTTTTTATCCTGACACTTATTCTTTTTCTAATCGCACCACGGATGTTACTATTCTCCGACGCGCTTATCACACTATGGAAAAAGTTTTGCAAGAAATTTGGCAACAACGTACTAATAATTTACCGTTTAAAACAGCCACGGAGGCTTTAATTTTGGCTTCGTTGGTGGAAAAGGAAACGGGAGTATCAGAGGAGCGTCCACTGATAGCCGGCGTGTTTGTTAGACGGCTCCAAAAAAAGATGCTGTTACAAACTGACCCCACGGTGATTTATGCGTTAGGTGCGGTTTATAATGGCAATATTCGTAAAGCCGATTTAAAATTGAAGAATCCGTATAACACTTATCTCTACCCAGGTTTGCCCCCAACCCCGATTGCGATGCCAGGTCGGGCCGCGTTGGAAGCCGCAGTTAAACCAGCTGGCGGGGAAAGTTTATATTTTGTGGCGAAAGGCAATGGTAGTCATTATTTTTCGGCCACGTATCCAGAGCATGAATGTGCGGTCATTGAGTTTCAACTGAAACGAAAAGTTGCTTCTAAACGGTGTCAACAATATCCCAATTTACAAATAGCGAAGGCGGAAAAAGCCGCTGTTAAAACCGACCTGGCAAAAGAAACTGAAGTTAATACCAAAACTGAGGTCAGCATGGAAGCTGGAGTCAAAACTGAAACAGCCGCCGTTAAAACCGACCTGGCAAAAGAAACTAAAGTTAATACCAAAACTGAGGTTAGCACGGAAGCTGGAGTCAAAACCGAAACTGAAGTTAACACCGAAACTGAAGTTAACACCAAAACTGAAGCTAAAAAAACGGAAACCGAAGTTAACACCACAACTGGAGTCAAAACCGAAACTAAGATTGAATCTAAGACCGCAGAAACTGTCGTTTCTACTTCTGAGGCTAAAAAAAAGTGAATAACAGGTAGTCCCTCCAAAGCAATGGAGGTCTTAAAATTCAATGAATTACCAAGATTCAAAGTTTCCTAAACCTCAAAGGTTTAGGAAACTTAGCACCTACCAGGTTTAGGAATCTTCGACCTCGGCGGCAGGCGGTAGCAGTAGGGTGTATCAGCGAAGCGTCATATATAGTAATATTCACTCATCCTTGTACCCCCCCCAGCCCCCCCCGCACGCGGGTGGGGGGTAACTCCCCCCGTGTACGGGGGGCTGGGGGGGT
>BS_KBA_SWE02_21mDRAFT_10000354_pt1 | contig 16836 bp, 17 predicted proteins | sample BalSeasSWE02_21m_FD_9196 | JGI IMG/M metagenome (IMG submission 9196)
TTCGTAGTTCGGTATTTCCCGTCTAGTTCAGAATACTTCTTGTTGGAAACACAAGAAGTTAATAATAAGCTAGAAGAAATTGCAATAATTAAAAATTTTTTCATAATTAAAATTAGGTTTTAAGTTTGAGCAAAATTATAAAAAGTCAAGCATACATTCATTGTATTAACATTACTTTAATTAAAGTAATTAAAGNTGCTTAAAGGTAAGACTTTTATTAAGAAAGTAAAGCAAAACGATTGATTTCTTTGAAAAATATGGGTNCGAAGATGCATACAGTTTTCTCTTCTTAAGAAATTTGGGAAGTAAATTATAAAAACTAAAATGAGCTCGTAAAATTGCAATTGTATGAATGGGTTTTCCTTGTATTATAAATCTTATTCCTGCAATACCATCGAGTAACAATCGAATCAATATTAATCCCCAAATTTTATTTCCTTTTACATTTTTAACAAGCATTAATAAGGTATTTCTAAAATTATAAAAAGTCTTTTTTGAATTTTCTGAAGCCAATGTGGCGCCTCCTACGTGATAAACTGAAGAAGCTCCAATATATTTTATATGCCCACCTTTAGATTGTAATCGCCAACAAAGATCGATCTCCTCTTGATGCGTAAAAAATTCCTCATCAAATCCACCTACAGCCCAAAAAGCTTCTCTTCGAACAACTAAACACGCTCCAGTGGCCCAAAAAATACTTTGATTGTCATCGTATTGACCACAGTCTTTTTCAATGGTGTTGAAGACCCTACCTCGACAATATGGATATCCTAAAGCATCTATAAAACCTCCAGCAGCCCCCGCATATTCAAAATACTCCTTTCTCTTATAATCTAGGATTTTAGGTTGGGCAGCGACTAGTGAAACATCTTCAGTAAATTCTGAAATTAGTGGGGGAAGCCAGTTATTGTTTACTTCTACATCACTGTTTAATAAAACGAAAAGTTCTTCTGAAACATTTCTTAGCGCTTCATTATACCCTTTGGCAAAACCCCAATTGGAGGAGTTTTGAATAATCTTTACGGTCGGAAAGATTTTTGAAACAAAGGCCAAAGATTCATCCGTTGACGCATTGTCGGCAATATAGATGGTAGCTTCCTTCGAATTTTCTACAACTGATGGTAAAAACTCTTCGAGCAATTTTTTTCCATTCCAATTTAAAATGACAACAGCTACATTCATTGGGTACAAAGTAAAGAGTTTATTTTATATTGTACTGTGGAATATCATTCAAAAAGATGTATTTCTCCTTTTCATAATCCATCTGACAGTAATAATGTTCCAACCCATTACTTACAAATAAGTAAGAAGCTTTCAGAACAAAATTATAGCGTGCAATCTGGTCAAATACATCTTGATTTATTACTACATGGGGTGCTTTGCATTCGATAACGATTTGAATACTTCCATCTCTATTGTAAACTATTATATCATAGCGTTTTATGGTGTTGTGTAGTTTCAATTGCTTCTCTACATTAATATGTGAAATGGGGTATTTTTTTTCTGAAAGTAGGTATCTTACTAGATGCTGTCGTACCCATTCTTCAGGAGTCAACAGAATGAACTTTTTTCGAATTTCATCAAAAATCAATGATTTGTTTTCATTACTTTTGAAACGAAATTCATATTCTGGAAAATTTAATTTCTGCATTTAACAAAGTTAATAAAGCAACTTGAGTATTCATTGGTAATCCTTATTCATTAATCATATTATCGTGCCTTTAGAAAAAGCCAAACAAATTGTTAACAGCATTAANAAAGGGGATGTTAAATCNGTTTATTTTTTAATGGGCGAAGAAGCTTATTATATTGATGCAATATCTAATTATATTGAAGCCTCAGTCCTTTCGGAAGAAGAAAAAGGATTTAACCAAATGGTTCTATATGGCCGTGATGTAACAATTGAAGATATTGTAGCTCATGCGAAGCGATACCCGATGATGTCAGAGCGTCAAGTGATAATTGTGAGAGAGGCACAGGATTTGTCTCGCACTATAGAAAATTTGGTTAGCTATGTCGAAAATCCACAACCAAGTACGGTTTTAGTATTTTGCTATAAATATAAGACACTTGATAAACGAAAAAAACTTTCAAAGAGCATTGCNAAGTATGGGGTTATTTTTGAGAGCAAAAAGTTATTTGAAAATCAGGTTCCCGACTGGATAAAGCATGTTCTTTTGCAGCGTGGCTTCGATATCACGCCTAAGGCTGCACAGATGTTGGTAGAGTTTTTGGGAAATGATTTGGGAAAGGTTAATAACGAGTTAGAGAAATTACAATTAATTAGTAAATCTGGCACGCAATTTACTCCACAGCTAATTGAGGAGAATATAGGAATTAGTAAAGATTTTAATAATTTTGAACTTCAAAATGCAATTGGAGAGTACAATATTAAAAAGGCTTTTGCCATAGTTCAATACTTCGCTCAAAATCCAAAGAATAACCCAATGGTTTTAACTATTTCGCTATTGTATAATTTTTTCTCGAAATTATTGAGATATCATGCACTAACGAATAAAGCTGATGCTTCTCGGGCATTAGGAGTGAATCCATTTTTTGTTAAAGATTATCAACGAGCCGCGGGTAATTATCCCATGAAAAAGGTGAGTGCTATCATTTCAACTATACGCGATATTGATATGAAAAGCAAAGGAGTAGGAGCCGCAAATTTATCGCAAGGTGACCTCTTAAAAGAGTTATTAGTTAAGATTTTTAACTAATTATTTTTTATCCATAGAATATTTACCAGCCCCAGTTAATGCGATTACGGCAAATGCAAAAAAGTATAAAAGGGCCAATTCTTTTTTGTCAATAGAATCTGCTCCATGTACCACAAAAGCTGCAACAGCCATAGTGATAGCTGTTGGTATCGCCGCAAATCTTGTTTTCAGGCCAATGATTACTAGAAGCGGGCATATGGCTTCACCAATCACAACTAGAATAAACGAAAGTGTCGATCCAATTCCAAGTGGATCTCCAAATTCTAAATTGCCTTGAACAAGATTCATTAATTTAGGAATTCCGTGAGTTAGCATTAAACCGCCAAATCCTACACGCAATAAAAGTAATCCGAAGTTATAAGCTGATTTCATATATTTAATTTTACATACTTGCGAAGTTAAAAGTATAAAATAATTTTTAACTGTACTTTTGTATTAAAGATTACTTGAATGATCAAAATAAAAGCTTGGATTTCAGCAGCCCGTCCTAGAACTCTTCCTTTGTCAATATCCGGTATTATTGTTGGTGGTGCAGCCGCTAATCTAGATGGACGTTTTTCAGGTTCGATTTTTATACTTGCTCTTTTCACAACATTGGGTTTTCAGGTCCTATCCAATTTTGCAAATGATTATGGAGATGGTATAAAAGGGACAGATAATGAGCACCGAGTGGGGCCGGCAAGAGCTTTTCAAAGCGGTTGGTTATCTGCAAAAGAATTGAAGAATGGAATGATACTAACGGCTGCAATGACATTAATATTGACCAGTATGCTCATTTTTGCAGCTTTCGGGAATAACAATTTATTTTTGTCTCTATTGTTCTTTAATTTGGGGATAGCAGCCATAATTGCCGCTATAAAATATACCATTGGAAAATCAGCTTATGGATATAGAGCCTTAGGAGACGTGTTTGTATTTATATTTTTTGGACTAGTGGGGGTGATGGGGAGTTATTTTCTATTTAAGCAGAGTCTCGATAGTAATATATTATTGATTGCTATTGCAATAGGTTGTTTGAGTACAGCCGTTCTTAACCTTAATAATATGCGCGATAGAACTGAAGATGCAAAAGTGAATAAAAAGACTTTGGCAGTAGTTTTAGGTGAGTCCAATGTAAAATATTATCATTCTAGCCTTATTCTTTCTGCTTTTGTTTGCTCTTTAAGTTATTTTTTTCTCGTTGCAAATGGCTGGTTTGCTTACCTTCCAATGCTTGCGTTTATTCCCTTGTTAATGAATTTGATAAAAGTTCTGAAAAATACTGCGCCCGAAAAACTTGACCCAGAATTGAGGAAAGTAGCCTTAAGTACATTTTTGTTTTCACTGTTGTTTTTTATCACAACTTTGGTTTAATTTTATAAACACTGAATATACTATAATGAAAATTACTTTTTACGGACAGAATAGTCTTGCAATAAATGTATCTGGAATGGATTTAATCGTTGATCCTTTTATCTCAGGAAATCCCTTGTCAAGGGATAAAATAAATATTAATGAATTAAAAGCCGACTATATTTTGTTGACTCATGCTCATCAAGATCACATACTGGATGCAGAAGTAATTGCAAAAAATACTGGGGCAACCATTGTAAGTAATTATGAAATTGCAACATATTTTGAAACCAAAGGATGCAAGGTTCATCCAATGAATCATGGGGGGAATTGGAAGTTTTCTTTTGGAAATGTAAAATATGTAAATGCTATTCATTCTAGTTCGTTCGCCGATGGCAGCTATGGTGGACAAGCTGGAGGGTTTGTGATTGAAGGAGAGCACAAAAATATTTATATCGCTGGGGATACTGCCTTAACTATGGATATGAAATTGATACCATTATCAACCAAGCTTGATCTTGCCATTCTACCCATTGGAGATAACTTTACCATGGGAATAAAAGACGCGATAATAGCCAGTGATTTTTTAGAATGTGACAAGGTATTAGGAGTTCACTACGATACTTTTGGATATATCGAAATTGATCATGGAGAGGCAAAAAAGAAGTTTTATGATGCAGGAAAGGATTTAATGCTATTGGAAATAGGAGAATCTATAGAGTTATAGCTTTCGCTTTTAACTTATAGTTCGTAGCTATGTTTTCAAAAGGATAAATATTATTTGATTTTTATATAGACTAGAATTTTTCCAATCTAAATTTCATCATTCAACGAATGCTAACGGCTTCTTTTAAGAAATACACATTAAATTTCGATAAACCGAGTGGAACCTCCCGCGGAATTCTTTATTCGAAGGAGACTTGGTTTATAGTACTTCGAAAAGATAATCAATGGGGTATTGGTGAATGCGGAATGTTGAGGGGTTTAAGTATAGATGATCGTCCAGATTTTGAAGCAAAATTAAATTGGGTTTGTGATCATATTTCACTTGGAGTAACAGAATTATATCAGCGTTTACTTGATTTTCCATCAATACAGTTCGGATTAGAAATTGCTTTTAATTCACTTGAATCAGAAAAACCATTCGAATTATTCCCTTCTGCTTTTACTCGGGGAGAAAAATCTATTCCGATAAATGGATTGATTTGGATGGGTGACAAAGTGTTTATGAAGAATCAAATTGCTCAAAAATTGAAGCAAGGTTTTAGTTGTATTAAAATGAAAATTGGAGCCATCGATTTTACTACTGAAGTTGAATTGCTGAAAAATATACGTGATGAATTTTCAGCATCAGAGATTGAACTTAGAGTAGACGCTAATGGCGCATTTTTACCCAATAATGCCATTGAAAGATTAAAAGTGCTTTCAGAACTAGATTTGCATTCTATTGAGCAACCCTTAAAACAAGGTCAGTGGCAGGAAATGGCGTGGCTTTGCGAACATTCACCAGTGCCAATTGCATTAGACGAGGAGCTAATCGGAGTTATTTCAGAAAACAAAAAAAGAGCATTGTTGAATACTATTAAACCTCAGTTTGTAATCATAAAGCCTAGTTTGGTAGGCGGATTTCAAGGAAGTGATTCTTGGATATTAAATTCTGTGGATCTAGGCATAGAATGGTGGATAACTTCTGCTCTAGAAAGTAATATAGGATTAAGTGCAATTTCTCAATTTACATTCACAAAAAACAGTAAATTGCCACAAGGATTGGGGACGGGTAGTTTATACAAAAATAATCTTCCATCTCCACTTGAAGTAATGAATGGTTCTTTAGCCTATAATCCAAATGGCTGCTGGGAATTAGACGAGTTAAATCTAGCGATATAATTAATAAAAATTTAAAAACCATATGTTTATAGAGCAGGCATTAAAATACAAACATGAGTGGTGGAGATATCTTGCAGGTACGTTGATTATTTTTGGAGCCTCACAATTAGGGTCAATTCCGTTTATTTTGGTCGTGATAATTAAACTATTAAGCGATGGGGGTTCTTTAGATGCACTAGAAGACACTAATGTTCTTATGACTATTCTTGACTCTAATCTTACATTGTTTTTAATGTTATTCGGTTTCGCGGTAGGACTCGTGGCTATATTTTTGGTTGTAAAATACTATCATAATCAACCTTTTGTAGAAGCTACTACAACTAGAAAAAAAATTGATTGGGCTCGATTTGGCTTTGGATTCGGACTTATAGCATTTACGACATTATTATTTACAACCCTCGATTATTACAACAACCCTGGTGATTATGAATTGCAGTTTAAACTGGTGCCTTTTCTAATTCTAGCGGTAATTGCATTGATTATGATACCCTTACAAACTAGTTTTGAAGAATATCTTTTTCGTGGGTATTTGATGCAAGGATTGGGGGCTTTAGCTAGGAATAAGTGGGTACCTCTTTTGGTAACTTCGTTCGTTTTTGGAGGGCTTCATTATTTTAACCCGGAAGTCGATAAAATGGGGAACATAGTTATGATTTACTACATTGGCACAGGACTATTTCTTGGTATAATTACGCTAATGGATGAGGGGATGGAACTTGCGCTCGGTTTTCATGCTGGAAATAATATGATAGCCGCTTTATTAGTGACTGCAGATTGGACCGTATTTCAGACTAATTCTATATTAAAAGATATTTCTGATCCTACAGCAGGGGCTGAAGCGTTAGGGCCAGTACTGATATTATATCCTGTTTTTATAGCAATTATGGCGTTTAAATATAAATGGACAGATTGGGGTGAAAAACTTTTTGGAAAGGTTATTTCACATCAATTACCAATTCAGGAAGAGACTTTATAAAGTAATAATTTGGAATCAATATCTAAAATAATTCATCCGTCATTTACACTTAATGGCCTTAGGTATGACTCGATTGAGGATTTACTAGGTTTAGTTAAAAAGCTTATAAAAGATGGGGATGATTTTGAAATTAGTATCGGGAAATTTATTCAGAAATGGTTGGATGATGATGACTTTATTGTTGTGAAAACATCGGGATCTACTGGGAAATCAAAAAAAATAAGGATTACTAAGCAACATATGATAAATAGTGCCATTGCAACAGGCACTTATTTTAATTTAGGCGAGAAAACCTCTGCATTATTATGTTTATCCGCAAAATATATTGCTGGAAAAATGATGCTCGTACGAGCAATGTATCTGGGTTGGGATCTCCATATAGTTGCGCCCGAAAAAGACGCTCTTACGCAATATGATAATGATTATGACTTTGTTGCGATGGTTCCCTATCAACTTTACCATTCTATTAATGATTTGAAAAAGGTTAAGAAGTTAATTGTTGGAGGCGGAGTAGTTTCGAATGAATTGGTAGAAAAAGTTCAAGAAATTTCTACAGAGGTTTATGCCACTTATGGGATGACAGAAACTATTAGTCACATCGCTATTAAAAAATTAAATGGCGCCGACAAGTTTAATAATTTTAAAGGTCTACCTAATGTAAAATTTGAATTAGACAATCGAGATTGTTTGGTGATTTATGCTCCTGACATTAGTGATGAAGCGATTTTGACCAATGATTTAGTAGAACTTATTTCGGCTACTGAATTTAAGTGGTTAGGCCGTTATGATAATCTAATTAACAGTGGTGGATTTAAAATTAATCCTGAAAAAGTTGAAGAAAAGCTGTCTAAATTCATTGAGCTTCCATTTATTATTGCTTCGGAAAAAGATGAAGAGTTGGGGGAGCGTCTCATTTTGATTTTAGAAAATAATTCAAATCAAAAAATTCCAAATTACTCTCAGGCTTTTGCGTTCTTAGAGAGTTATGAACGGCCTAAGAAAATTTATACTGTTTCAAAATTTCCGTTTACACAAACGGAAAAAATTAAAAGAGACGATATTCTTCAGCTAGTTCGGAAATATAAATAACCGTTGTGTTTTTTCAAGAGTGGAAATGAGACATCCAATTATGCTCGAAGAAACTTGCTCATTACAATAAACATTTCTTCCGTTTTGTATTCGAGAGTCCTAAAATGATTAAACCTATTAAATAGATTAATTTCTTATTTCTCCATTCTTAAATACTTATCGACGGAGTGTTTGCCAGATCCGTAAAGCAAAAAGAAAATACAAATCAGAAATACGGATGAGGACAAAATTAAATTTTCCATATTCATCTCCCCTAAAAAATTAACGAGCACAGCACCGATTAGAACAGGAAGCTGGGCAATAATGGCCCATCGCGTTAATAAACCAAAGATAATGAGAACACCTCCAACAAAATGTGCAGGAGCAATGTAATGAACCATTATCATGTCACCAGCATAGGTCTTAAAAGGTTCATAAAGCCCTAATAGAATAGGTAAATTCGACATAAAATGAACACCTTTAATAAAAAGAAAAACGCCTAAAGCAACGCGTAACAGGTCAAGTGGGTAATAGGTGTGGGCATTCGCCCATTTGTTAAGTGATTTTATTGTTGCCATAACCAAAAATGAATTTATTAATGTATCCTAAGATACTCATTTTTAGTTGTATAATGAAATTAAACTTGAAGTATCCCTAAATTAAATTGTTTTTCAATAGGAGCTTGGTTAGCTGCTTCGATTCCCATTGATATCCAAGTTCTAGTATCCATAGGGTTAATTACGGCATCGGTCCAAAGATGGGAAGCGGCATAATAAGGAGAGATTTGTGCATCGTAGCGAGCCTTAATACGATCGAAGATTTCTTTTTCGACTTTAGGCGTTATTGTTTCACCTTTCTTTTTTAGCGAAGCTGTTTCGATTTGCAATAAGACTTTGGCTGCACTATTTCCACTCATTACCGCCAACTCTGCACTTGGCCAAGCAATTATTAGCCTTGGATCGTAGGCTTTTCCACACATAGCATAGTTACCAGCACCGTACGAGTTTCCAATAATAATGGTGAATTTAGGTACTACGCTATTACTTACAGCATTCACCATTTTAGCACCGTCTTTTATAATTCCACCTTGCTCACTCTTACTTCCAACCATAAAACCAGTTACGTCTTGTAAAAAAACTAATGGAATTTTCTTCTGATTGCAATTCGCAATAAATCGGGTAGCCTTATCCGCACTGTCACTATAGATTACGCCTCCAAATTGCATTTCCCCTTGCTTTGTTTTTACAAGTTTTCGCTGATTGGCAACTATACCTACAGCCCATCCATCTATTCGCGCATAACCAGTAAGAATGGTTTTTCCATAACCCTCTTTATATTCTTGAAAGTCACTGTCATCAACAAGGCGTTTTATTATATCTCGCATATCATATTGTTCGGTACGAGATTTTGGAAGAATTCCAAAAATTTCATTTGGATTCTCTTTTGGTTTCAAGGCAGGTTCTCTATTATATCCTGCTTTTTGGTAATCACCTATTTTAGAAACAATATTTTTTATGGTATCTAAAGCATCTTTATCATCTTTAGATTTATAATCGGTTACTCCACTAATCTCACAATGGGTTGTAGCGCCTCCCAAAGTTTCATTATCTATGCTTTCACCAATTGCTGCTTTTACTAAATAACTCCCAGCAAGAAAAATACTTCCCGTTTTATCTACAATTAATGCTTCGTCACTCATTATAGGTAAATATGCACCACCGGCAACACAACTTCCCATAATAGCTGAAATTTGAGTTATTCCCATACTACTCATTACTGCATTATTTCTGAAAATTCTTCCGAAGTGCTCCTTATCTGGAAAAATCTCATCCTGCATTGGGAGATATACACCAGCACTATCCACTAAATAAATAATTGGAAGTCTATTCTCTATTGAGATTTCTTGAGCTCTTAGATTTTTCTTGGCAGTTATTGGAAACCAGGCTCCGGCCTTAACTGTAGCATCGTTAGCCACGACTATACATTGTTTTCCCTTTATATAGCCTATCTTAACTACAACTCCACCGCTTGGGCAACCACCATGTTCCTCATACATTCCTTCACCCGCAAAAGCGCCGATTTCAATGTTTGATTTATTTGAATCTAAGAGATAGTTAATACGTTCTCTAGCAGTCATTTTACCCTGAGCATGATGCTTTCCGACACGTTTTTCTCCTCCTCCTAGTTTAACTTTGGCAAGTTTTTGACGTAATTCGGAAGCTAAAAGTTTATTATGATCTTCGTTTTTGTTGAAGTTGATGTCCACGTATTCAATGTTTAGCGCTAAAATACAAAATATCAAATTATCTATCACTTAACCACAGATCAAAATAATATATATTCCTTGGTAATATATTCCTAGGAATATAAAAATAATTTATATATCTTTGCCCAACGATTTAAAGAAGAAAGATGAAAAATATAGTTGCCTTTGCCGGAAGTAACAGTAAACACTCAATAAATAAGCGGCTAGTTAGCTTCGTAAGCAGTAAGTTAGAAAATGTAAACGTAACCGTACTGGATTTAAATGATTTCGAATTGCCCCTATATGGAATTGATTATGAAACTGAATATGGTATTCCTGAAAATGCCAAGCGTTTTTTAGAATTAATAAAATCCTCAAATGGAATTGTGTTGTCACTTGCTGAACATAATGGCGCCTATTCTTCAGCCTTCAAAAATATTTTCGATTGGATGTCTAGAATTGATGGTAAACTTTGGAGCAGCAAACCGATGCTTTTGATGGCTACTTCGCCGGGTGGTAGAGGCGGAGCTTCTGTTTTAGAGATTGCAAAAGGACGATTTCCATATATGGGTGGGAACATTGTGGCCGATTTTTCGTTGCCAAATTTTGGTCAAAACTTTTCAGATAAAGGAATAACAGATGTAGCTTTGAGAAAAACTTTCGAGAATTCAGTAGCTACTTTCGTAACTGCTTTTAATTCCTAAAATAGAGGATGGGAGATATTTCAAAGGATATAAACACAACATTTACAGATGATAAGGTGAAAGCCCTCTTAAATCTAATTTATACAACCAATTGGATTAATAGTCACCAAAATCAATTTTTTAAACCATTTGGCATTTCTCCTCAGCAATATAATATTCTAAGAATCCTTAGAGGCGCGGGAGAAGCAATTGCAGTACAAACTATAAAAGATCGAATGCTGGAGCGGGCGCCTAATGCCACAAGATTAATGGATAAAATGTGTGCAAAGAATTTAATTATTCGAGTTCCTTGTCCAAATGATAGAAGGGTTGTCCATATTGAAATTACAGATGACGGGTTAGCCTTGTTAAAAATAATAGACACCAATTTTAATGAAGATATTCTAAAGAATCTATCATTAGAAGAGGCAAAATTGTTAAGTGAATTATTAGATAAAATTAGATAAGAAATAGAAGAAGTTTTTTTTGAAACGAAAGTAGAAAGTTTATAACATGAAATTAAATAGTATAAAAAAAATTGGAAGAAGTGATTTTGTAAATATGGGGCCGATAAAATTACGGCAACCAATTCCAACACGTGAGATTGATATAATCGATCCGTTTATTTTGTTACACCATTATGGACCGTATCCAATAAGTGAATTCAATAACCCTTTTGATCTTGGTCCTCACCCACATCGTGGTTTTGAACCCATAACATTTTTGATACAAGGAGAACAGTTGCATCGCGATTCTTTAGGGAATGAAAGTATTGTGAAGGCTGGTGATGTTCAATGGACAACAGCTGGAAGAGGTATTATACATGCGGAGGGACCTACTAAAGACTTTATCAAAAAAGGAGGAGAATTAGAAGGGATCCAATTGTGGTTGAATTTACCTTCAGAAAAGAAAATGATTCCTGCAACTTATCAACATGTGAAAAATGAAGACTTTTTAGTTGTTACATCTAAAGACACAAAAGTAAATATTCAAATTATTGCAGGGGAACTACATGGAACCAATGGAAGAATAGGGACTCAAACTTCTGTGAATGCTTTTATGATAGATGTTGAGGAAGGAGGTATGTTCAATTTGACTATTCTGAAAGAGCATCAGTCACTGATTTATCTTCTAAAAGGAGAAGTTGATATAAACGAAACAACTTATTTGAAACAAAATGAAAATCAGCTAGTTTGGTTTAACCAAGATGGGGAAGGTCTTTCCATAAAGGGAAGGTTAAAAAGCAAATTGTTATTTTTGTCTGGATCACCTATAAATGAAAAGATAGCTACATATGGACCTTATGTTATGAATACACAAACAGAAATCATGGAAGCCATGAGAGATTATCAAAGCGGTAAAATGGGATTTCTTCCTAACTAATATTTAAGCACCTTTTGAGGTGCTTTTTTTATATAAATATCCGATATTTGTGATCTTGATTTGTAGTTTCCTCGAAGAATAGTTGACGAGGGAGATGCAGTTAAATATAAGAATATGGGAATGAATAAAAATACAGTTTTGGCTTGGGCCACTTTTATTATGATTGTTGTTGGAGTAGGACTTATCGCTATGGGTGCATTTAGATATGATGATGTGGCTGGCTGGGGTTTTGCTTCTGTGGGTATAGGTTTCTTCGCAATTGCCTGGGTGTTTAATGCGCTAAAAGGTAGAGTTTAAATTAGACGTAAATCAACGAATTAACGAATCAATATTGACACAAAATGAGTGACGATAAGAAAGTAATTTTCTCCATGTCCGGTCTTACCAAGACTTATCAAAGTGCACAATTGCCTGTGCTCAAAAATATTTATTTAAGTTTTTTTTACGGAGCGAAAATCGGAATCCTAGGGCTTAACGGTAGCGGAAAATCTACCTTACTGAAAATTATTGCGGGCATCGAAAAAAATTATCAGGGTGATGTGGTTTTTGCGCCTGGCTATACAGTTGGTTATTTGGAGCAAGAACCAAAATTGGATGAAGATAAAACCGTAATTGAAATTGTGAGAGAAGGAGCTGCAGAGACGGTGGCGATTCTGGATGAGTATAATAAGATAAATGACATGTTTGGTCTTGAAGAAGTCTATAGTGATCCAGATAAAATGGATAAGCTTATGGCTAGACAATCCGTACTTCAAGATCAGATAGATGCTTCCAATGCGTGGGAATTAGATACTAAACTCGAAATAGCTATGGATGCCCTTCGTACTCCAGATAGCGATAAAAAAATAGGAATACTTTCTGGTGGGGAACGTCGTCGTGTCGCCCTTTGTCGACTACTTCTTCAAGAACCAGATGTTTTACTACTTGATGAGCCCACAAACCATTTGGATGCGGAAAGTGTTCACTGGTTAGAACATCATTTGGCTCAATATAAAGGAACAGTTATAGCAGTAACTCACGATAGATATTTCTTGGATAATGTTGCGGGTTGGATTCTAGAATTAGATAGAGGCGAGGGAATTCCTTGGAAAGGAAATTATTCGTCATGGTTAGATCAAAAATCAAAACGATTGGCACAAGAGAGTAAAACTGCATCTAAGCGGCAAAAAACTTTGGAGCGTGAATTAGAATGGGTTCGTCAAGGGGCTAAAGGTCGTCAGACGAAGCAAAAGGCAAGATTGCAGAATTACGATAAACTGATGAGCCAGGATCAAAAGCAATTGGATGAAAAATTAGAAATTTATATACCTAATGGGCCTCGTTTAGGAACTAATGTTATTGAAGCAATTGGGGTGAGTAAAGCATACGATGATAAATTATTATACGAATCTTTAAACTTCAAACTTCCACAAGCTGGTATCGTTGGAATAATAGGGCCGAATGGGGCTGGAAAGACGACTATCTTTAAAATGATTATGGGTGAGGAAACGGCTGACAAAGGCCAATTTACAATCGGAGAAACGGCAAAAATTGCTTATGTAGATCAATCACACTCCAATATCGATACCGAAAAATCAATTTGGCAAAATTTCAGCGATGGACAAGAACTAGTTTTAATGGGGGGTAAGGAAGTAAATTCTAGAGCTTACCTAAGTCGTTTTAATTTTAGCGGAAGCGAACAGAATAAAAAAGTTTCAATGCTTTCGGGTGGTGAACGAAATCGCTTGCATCTAGCCATGACATTAAAAGAAGAAGGAAACGTTTTGTTGCTCGATGAGCCTACAAATGACTTGGATGTAAACACCCTTCGTGCTTTGGAGGAAGGTCTCGAAAACTTCGCAGGCTGTGCTGTAATTATCAGTCATGATAGGTGGTTTTTAGATCGTGTTTGCACCCACATTCTTTCTTTTGAAGGAGATAGTCAGGTATATTTTTTTGAAGGTGGTTTCAGTGAATATGAAGAAAACAAGAAAAAACGCTTGGGTGGAGATTTAATACCGAAGCGAATAAAATACAAGAAATTGACTCGGTAGTTATATTCTTTAGCTACTCATTTGAAGTAATTTTCTCTTTCTGAAAAATAGGTTAATGAAATTTGTTTTCTTTTTTTTCTTACCTTAACAGTCTGTTACTTAGAGAAAGTAATAATTAACCAATCAATTTTAAAATGAAAAAAATCAATTCACTTAGTATTTATTTACTACTCTTATGCACTTTATGTTTGTCCGTTTGGTCATGCAAAGAAAAAGAGGTTACAGAAGCTCCAGAGGTAGCGCCTAGGCTTTATGATATAAGCCCAAATGAGGAAGCCAATATGCAATTGGCAACTAATTTTATTGACGCTATAATTTCTAACAAGCAAGATCAAATTAGAAGTATGGTTGCAGCAGATTTTATGTTTTATGGGCCTGCCAGTAAAGATTCCGTTAATATTGATCAGTTAGTAGTTAATTGGGCTGTTGCCGACTCTTTGAGAAGCAATCAGAACCCAGGCGTTTTGGCAATGACTTCTCTTAGAGTTAATGAAGGTAGATTTATGGGAGATTGGGTACATGTTTGGGGTAATTATTCTGCCAATGTGAATAATAGTGATTTTGTTTATGATGTTCCTTGGCATCATGCTTATTTTATAGAAAACGGTAAAATTTCTCTTGGGAGGACATGGTTTGATAGACTTCAGTCTTCTATGGATTTAGGAGTTGTAGTGCCTGCCCCTTCAAATTAGGTCAGGTCTGTCTAGTAGCATAGAAAAATCCTCAAGTGATGCTTGAGGATTTTTTTTGAAGATGCTTTTTTTTAATGCTTTATGATAATTTGTTTGCTGAAAAATTTTGAGCCACTCATCAGCTTTAAAATATAGATGCCATTTGTAATTCCACTGGTAGGAATGCTTAATTTTTTGGCTGTTTCAAAATTTCCTTCAAATAGTGTTTTTATTTCTTTTCCTGAAATATCATATAATTTTACGATTCCTTCCGAAGAAAGTTCATGTTCAATAAAAAATTCAGTTGTTGCTGGAATCGGGTATATTTTTATTGATTCAAATGCTACAGTATTAGCATTCATATTTAAAATTATACTTCCAATATCATAGCTGTGCATAGACCTTCCAAAAGTTCCGGCATACAAAGTATTTGTAGGTTCATGTAACTTTAAATCACGAACAATATTGAGAGGTAAATTATTTCCTAAAATAGTCCAATTAGTTCCATCATCTTCTGAATACCAAACATTTAGATCGGTGGCGACAAATAAAATATTCCAGGTCGAATGTATAATAATATCATTGACAGGAATGCTTGGTAAATTTCCCGAAATATCAGTCCAGTTCGAACCTCCATCGGAAGTCTTAAATACATGAGCATCATAGTCTAAGAAACCGTAACCAGAAAAGGTAACATAGGCAATATTATCATTGTTCGGAACCGTGGCTATAGAAGTAACATATCTATCAGGTAGGCCTGCACTTATATTTGTCCAGGTGACTCCGCCGTCGAAAGTGACATTCACATTTCCATCATCACTGCCCGTATAAATTGTATTTAGATTGTTATAAGATGGCGCAATAGAAGTAATAGTTCCATAAGAAAGAGATCCACTTGGAGGCGGTCCATCTGTTAGATCCGGACTAATAGCAGTCCAAAAAATAGCTTTGTTTGAACTATATAATTTATTTGTTCCATAATACACGACTTCAGAATCGAAAGGAGATAATATTACTGGTGTGTTCCAATTGTTTCGATCAGCACTACTAATTCCGTCTGTTGCTCCTGTAAAATTAAATCCACCATCTGTTGATCTCCCTAAATTTCCATATTGCGATTCGGCATATACATAATTGTTATTGTTTGGATCTACATTTACATGAAATCCGTCTCCTCCCCAAATTGAACTCCAGTCATTGGCACCTGCGGTAAGGGTTCGTATAGTATTATTGTCCTGTGTGCCTCCATAGAGTCTTTGGGGTTGTGAATAATCTACTTCTATATTGTAAAATTGTGTAATAGGAAGGTTAGTAAATTTAGTCCAGTTGTTACCTCCATTTTCAGAAATATAGGCACCTCCATCATTTCCGGCCAAGAGAAAATTAGAGTTATTTTTTGAGTACTCCAAGGCATGATGATCTACATGCATACCGTTTATTTGTTGCCAGCTAGTTCCGCTATTGGTAGTTCGATAAATTGATTGTCCCAGTACAAAAACCTCGTTAGGATTTGTTGGGTGAACCCTTATGTTTCCAAAATACCAGCCAAAAGAGGAGTCCACACCATCTAGGTCTGCTAAGGTTACAAGCGTCCAGTTATTCCCATTGTTTGTAGATTTGTAGAGGCCGTTAAATTCATTTGTTATTTCATTAGTCGTATAGCGAGCATATATGGTAGAAGGATTCGATTCTGAAATTGCCAAACTCAGCCGCCCTGTTTGGGTGTCGGGCGCAGGAAGTCCGTTGGCAACTCCTAGTTCGGTCCAGGTATTTCCACCATCCATAGATCGATGAATAGCCGAAGTTACGCCCCCATAATCACGTTGCCAGGGCTTACG
>BS_KBA_SWE02_21mDRAFT_10000355_pt1 | contig 16811 bp, 27 predicted proteins | sample BalSeasSWE02_21m_FD_9196 | JGI IMG/M metagenome (IMG submission 9196)
GAAGGCTGGCGCGGGCAGCAAACAGAACTCCCGGACTGGCACTGATCATTTCTGACGTGGTCGGCGACGATCCCACCGATATCGCCTCCGGCCCCTGTGCGCCCGATCCCACCACCTGTGCCGACGCGCTGGCACGGCTGGCGCATTTCGGGATCGCGCTTCCATCTGGAGTCAGGCGCCATCTTGAAGCCTGTGCCGACAACCCGGCCTTGGAAACGCCAAAACCTGGAGATCGCTGTTTTTTGCGCATGCGGAATCACGTAATTGCCAGCGCGCAGGCCAGCCTCATGGCAGCGGTTCGTTACTTCGAGTCTCAGGGAATCCAGGCATTGCTGCTATCGGACTGCGTCGCGGGCGACGCCCAGACCGTCGCCCGACAGCATGCTGCGCTGGCCGCAGCGTGCTACGCCCGCCGGCCATTGGCCCTGATTTCGGGTGGCGAAACCACTGTCACCCTGCAACCTCGCCACGGCCGCGGCGGCCGCAACAGCGAATTTCTGCTGGCTTTGGCACTTGCTGCGAGAGAAAGACCCCTCTGGGCGATTGCCTGCGACACCGACGGGATCGACGGCAGCGAGGACAATGCCGGCGCACTGATCACGCCCGATACGCTTGCCCGTGCCCATGCGCTAGGCATCCATGCTGATACCCTGCTGGAATTACATGACAGCCATGGATTTTTCTCGGCCCTGGGTGATCTGGTTGTCACCGGCCCCACCCGCACCAACGTCAATGACTATCGGGCGCTGCTGATTGGGATGGTTTGAAGTAGCCTAATTGAGCCGCTGCACCTGCACCGGGTCCCCCACCTTCAGTCCATACTTGGACGCAGCGCTGCCACGGTTCACCGCAAGTTCCAGCAACCCGACACTGTTGATGAACCAGAACCCCTCGCCCTTGCCGACGAAACCGAAGCTATCGCCATGCCTGAACCGTTCGCCTGCAGCGCTGACGTGCGCATCCTTTGGCACATTCCTGACACCGGCCCAGGCATTGCCAAAGTGATCGACATAGATGACCCGGGGCAGGTCTCCTGAATCGAACTCGACTTCGAGCTTGTCCAGCGGGGTCAGCTTGTCAGTAGGGAATTCGCCACGTGCGATCTCCGCTGCGACCTGCGCGAACAGATCTCTGCCATGAAACGTTGCCGACAGGGATTCAGGCTTCCAGGTGATACGCCAGACCCGCGTGTCGGCATTGCGCGCAGCGGCGATGGAAAGAAGTCCGTTGTCCGGTCCGACAAACCAGCGGTCGCCTGCAAGAACGACCACTGCGTCGCGCGGGGTGCCGACGCCTGGGTCAACCACCGCCAGAAACACACTGCCCGGGGGGAAGCCAGGCGCAAAGGCTGCCAGCAGATGCGCGCCAGCATGCGGATTGAAATCCGGCACTTCATGCAACAAATCCACCACCTGTTGCGCGGGGGCGAATTCAGCAAGGCGTGCCTTGATCTGACCCACATAGGGGTCGCGCAGGCCAAAATCCGTAAAAAGTACGATCACCTTGTTTCCAGCTTTCAGTCAAACGTTGACTATGCCTGACAGCGCAATGCTGCCGCAACCCTGCACGAAGCGTTTTCCCGACCTGTCGAATTTACTGAAGCGTTCCGGGCAATAAAAAAGCCGGGGCGACCCGGCTTTTTATGCATCATGGAGGCGCGTGGCTTACTCGACCTCAACAGCCGCTGCATCGCTTTCCGGGCGATCGACCAGTTCGACCAGTGCCATCGGCGCATTGTCGCCATTGCGGAAGCCGTATTTCAGAATGCGCAGATAGCCGCCGGGACGGGTCTTGTAGCGCGGCCCCAGTTCGCCGAACAACTTGACGACGATTTCGCGATCCCGCAGACGGTCGAACGCCAGGCGATGGTTCGCCAGGCTGGGCTCCTTGCCCAGGGTGATCAACGGCTCGACGAAGCGGCGCAGTTCCTTGGCTTTTGGCAACGTGGTCTTGATGACTTCGTGCTTCAGCAGTGACACGCTCATGTTGCGGAACATAGCCAGACGATGGCTGGTGGTGCGATTGAGCTTGCGGTTGGATTGACGATGACGCATGGCTTGTCCTTTCAGTCAGTATTCTTGGGCAAGGTCGTCAGCCACGACGACCCGCACTTTATCATTTGGTTTTGTTAACAGTAGTTCAGGGACGCTCGAGACCGGCGGGTGGCCAGTTCTCCAGCTTCATTCCCAGTGACAGGCTCTTGGAAGCCAGCACATCCTTGATTTCATTCAGTGACTTGCGGCCCAGATTCGGGGTGCGCAGCAATTCCGTCTCGGAGCGCTGGATCAAGTCGCCGATGAAATAAATGTTTTCAGCTTTCAGGCAGTTGGCCGAGCGCACGGTCAGTTCGAGGTCGTCAACCGGACGCAACAGCAAGGGATCTACCTGAGGTGAACGCGGGGATTCGGACTCGGCCGGCGTGCCTTCCAAATCAGCGAACACCGACAACTGATTGACCAGAATTCGCGCTGCCGTGCGGACTGCTTCTTCTGGCTCGACAACGCCATTTGTTTCAATGTCGATGACCAGACGGTCAAGGTCAGTCCGCTGCTCAACGCGTGCACTTTCAACGGAGTAGGCAACACGGCGAACCGGGCTGAACGAAGCGTCAACCAGGATAGAGCCAACGGTACGCGACTCTTCTGACACCTTGCGCGCAGTCGCAGGCTGATAGCCACGACCGCTTTCGATCTTGATTTCCATGTCGAGCTTGCCGCCTTTGGTAAGGTGGGCAATCACGTGATCCGGATTCAATATTTCGATATCGTGTCCGAGCTCGATGTCACCTGCTGTAACTACGCCATCACCGGACTTGGACACTTTCAACACAGCTTCTGACTTGCCGTGCATCTTGAAAGCAATACCCTTGAGGTTCAGCAGGATGTCAACCACATCTTCCTGCACGCCTTCGATCGTCGAGTATTCGTGAACGACACCGCTAATGGCCACTTCGGTGGGCGCATAGCCCACCATGGACGAAAGCAGAATGCGGCGCAGCGCATTGCCGAGCGTATGACCGTAGCCACGCTCGAAGGGCTCCATAATGACCTTGGCATGCAGCGGGGAGGCACGATCGACCTCCACAATACGCGGCTTGAGAAATTCCGTAGCGCTTTGCATAGAGTGCGATTCCTTAAGACTGACCCAGCTTATTTGGAGTACAGTTCAACGACCAACGACTCGTTGATGGTTGAGGGCAGTTCGGAGCGTTGCGGTGCGGCTTTGTAGGTGCCTTTGAGAGCCTTGGCATCCACCTCGACCCACTCGGGATAACCACGTGCAGCTGCAGCCTCAGCAGCAGCCTTGACTCGCAAATGTGCCTTGGCTTTTTCAGAAACCTCGACCACGTCGCCGGCACGCACCTGGTAAGACGGAATATTGACGCGACGGCCATTTACCGTAATACCATTGTGGCGAAGAATCTGGCGCGCTTCGGTACGCGAAGCGCCAAAGCCCATGCGGTAGCAAACCGAATCCAGACGTGACTCCAGCATCGAGAGCAGGTTCTCACCCGTCACACCCTTGCGGCTGTCAGCACGTTTGTAGGTCAGGCGGAACTGACCNTCCAGAACACCATAAATACGACGGATTTTCTGCTTTTCACGCAGTTGCACACCATAGCCTGACAGGCGGGCACCGCTCTTTTGGCCATGCTGGCCAGGAGCATAGGGACGGCGCTCAATTGCGCATTTGTCAGTGAAGCACTTCTCGCCTTTCAGGAAGAGCTTTTCGCCCTCACGACGGCACTGACGACATTTGGGATCAAGATTACGAGCCATGATTTTCCCTAGAATTTAAATACGACGCTTTTTGGAGGGGCGGCAACCGTTGTGCGGAATCGGGGTGACATCCGAAATTGCAACAATCTTGAAGCCCAGCGCATTCAATGCACGCACGGTGGACTCACGTCCCGGGCCGGGGCCCGTGATCCGCACTTCAAGATTCTTGACTCCGTATTCCTGGGCCATCTTCCCTGCGTTTTCAGCAGCAACCTGGGCTGCAAACGGAGTGGATTTCCGCGACCCCTTGAAGCCCGCGCCGCCAGCAGTCGCCCACGACAGCGCATTACCCTGACGATCAGTGATCGTCACAATGGTATTGTTGAACGAAGCATGAATATGGGCGATGCCTTCCGCCACATTCTTCTTGACCTTTTTACGTACGCGCGTTGCTGTTTTCGTTGCCATGGTTAACCTTTATTTTCTGATGGCCTTGCGCGGACCCTTGCGCGTACGCGCATTGGTGCGTGTACGCTGCCCGCGCACCGGCAAACCCTTGCGGTGGCGCAAGCCACGGTAGCAGCCAAGATCCATCAAACGCTTGATGTTCATGGTGATTTCGCGGCGCAAATCACCTTCGACCGTGAACCGGGCCACGCCTTCGCGCAGGCGCTCCATTTCAGCTTCGGACAAGTCCTTGATTTTGGAAGCCGCGGCTACACCTACCGCTTCGCAAATCTTGCTGGACGTCGTCCTGCCAATACCGTAAATGGCGGTCAACGCTATAACCGCATGTTGATGATTAGGGATGTTTACCCCAGCAATACGAGCCATCTGCAAAGCTCCGAACGCAAAACAAAAAATTATAACACGTCAACCCATCTTTAGGTTGACTCGAATTCAAACTTGCAACGCGTGACGTTAACCCTGGCGCTGCTTGTGACGAGGGTCTGCACAAATTACCCGCACGACACCCTTGCGACGCACAACTTTGCATTTACGGCACATTTTCTTGACAGAGGCTTGCACTCTCATGGTTTTCTCCATTCACTCACCAGCAACATTCAGCCGGATAAAATTTACTTCGCCCGGAAAACGATCCGGCCTCTTGTCAAGTCATAGGGGGTGAGTTCAACCGTCACCTTGTCACCAGGCAGGATACGAATGTAATGCATGCGCATCTTCCCGGATATATGACTCAACAACACATGCCCATTTTCCAACTTGACACGAAAAGTAGCGTTCGGAAGGTTCTCAAGAACCTCGCCCTGCATCTGTATGACATCTTCCTTAGACATCAGCGACCCATTAAACCACTCTTAAAATTGGCCTTTTTAAGCATGCCTTCGTATTGATGAGACATGACATATGCCTGAACCTGCGCCATGAAATCCATGGTCACCACCACAATGATAAGCAAGGACGTTCCACCGAAATAGAAGGGTACATTCCATTTCAAAATCAAGAACTCGGGCAACAAACACACCAGCGTGATGTAAATCGCTCCCACCAACGTCAACCGGGTCAGAATCTTGTCGATGTAACGTGCAGTTTGTTCACCCGGTCGTATACCCGGCACAAATGCGCCACTCTTCTTCAGGTTATCTGCCGTTTCCTTGGGATTGAATACCAAGGCCGTATAAAAGAAACAGAAAAAGATGATTGCCAACGCATACAGCAATACATAAACAGGCTGTCCAGGCGACAAGGTAGACCCGATATCCTTCAGCCAACCCATGTTTTCGCCACTACCGAACCAACCCGCAAGGGTGGCCGGAAACAAAATGATGCTGGATGCGAAAATCGGCGGGATCACGCCAGCCATGTTCAATTTCAATGGCAAAAACGAACTCTGACCACCGACCACCATCTTGCCGACCTGGCGCTTTGCATAGTTGACCAATATCTTCCGTTGGCCACGCTCAACAAATACCACCAAGGCAGTAACCAACAACACCCCAACAAACAGCATCAACACCAGCGGAATCGAGAACGCACCGGTACGGGTCAACTCAAGCGTGCCCCCGATCGCATGCGGCAAGCCCGCTGCGATACCTGCAAAGATGATGATCGAGATCCCGTTACCCAGACCGCGCTCTGTAATCTGCTCGCCCAACCACATCAAAAATATCGTGCCCGCAGTAAGCGTGACCACGGCGATCAAGCGGAATGCCATGCCCGGATCCAGCACTAACCCGGCCTGAGATTCAAGGGCAATTGCAATGCCCAAAGCCTGAAAAACAGCCAGGAACAATGTCCCATATCGCGTGTACTGCGTAATCTTGCGCCGACCTGACTCACCCTCTTTCTTCAGCGCTTCAAGCTGAGGCGACACGGTCGTCATGAGTTGCACGATAATCGAAGCCGAAATGTACGGCATGATTCCCAATGCAAACACACTGAAGCGTGACAACGCGCCACCGGAGAACATGTTGAACATGCCCAGGATGCCGCCTGTCTGCGACTTGAACAACTGATCGAGAACAAGCGGGTCGATACCCGGAACCGGGATAAACGTGCCGATCCGGTATACCACCAACGCGCCAAGAAGGAATAGCAGGCGGCGCTTGAGATCGCCAAACTTGTTCAAGCCGGTTTTGGGCGTAGCCAAAGCGCGAATCCTCGAAATTTATTCGGCGACGGAGCCGCCGGCTGCCTCAATCGCAGCACGCGCACCCTTGGTCACGGCAACGCCGCGCAGCTTGACCGCCTTGGCGATTTCACCTGCGAGATAAACACGCGCTGCCTTTGCCGACGAACTGACGATCCCGGCTTGCTTGAGCACAAGAAGATCAATCTCATCCACACCGACGGAAGCCAATTCATACAGGCGCACACGAGCAGTATCCGCTTTGGTCAGGGAGACGAATCCGCGCTTGGGCAGGCGACGATGCATCGGCATCTGACCGCCTTCAAATCCAACCTTGTGAAAGCCACCTGCGCGTGATTTTTGGCCCTTGTGACCGCGACCAGCCGTCTTGCCCAGCCCAGAGCCGATTCCACGACCCACTCGGCGTTTGTCTTTTTTGGCCCCGTCTGCCGGTTTGATGTTATTCAGTTCCATTTAAGCCTCGCACTTCACCAGATAGGCGACTTTGGTAATCATTCCGCGGTTTTCCGGCGTATCCAGCACTTCAACTGTGTGATGCATACGACGCAGGCCCAAGCCGCGCACACAAGCACGATGGTCTGCTTTCGTGCCAATCAGGCTTTTGACCTGCGTCACCTTGATTTTTTTCAGCTCGCTCATGACTTACCCCGTGATGTCTTCGACAGACTTACCGCGCTTGGCCGCAATTTCGGACGGCGTCGACATTTTCAATAGTCCGTCTATCGTTGCGCGAACGACGTTGTAGGGGTTGGTTGAACCGAGGCACTTGGCCAGAACGTTCTGCACACCCATCACCTCGAATACGGCTCGCATCGCACCACCAGCAATAATGCCGGTACCTTCGGATGCCGGCTGGATCAACACACGCGAAGCGCCATGCTGGCCAATTACCGTGTGGTGGAAGGAGCCGCTCTTCAGGTTGATTTTCACCAACCTGCGTCGCGCCTCTTCCATGGCTTTCTGGACTGCCACCGGGACTTCACGGGATTTACCCTTGCCCATGCCGATTCCACCATCGCCATCACCGACCACGGTCAGCGCTGCAAAACCCATGATGCGACCACCCTTCACCACTTTGGTGACCCGGTTGATCGAAATCATCTTCTCGCGCAAGCCGTCGCCGCGCTCTTCGTTACTTGTCTGTGCTGTACGGGCCATCTTGATTCTGCCTCGTTAAAATACCAAACCGCCTTCGCGGGCCGCTTCAGCCAGGGCTTTTACACGCCCATGGAACTTGAAGCCAGCACGATCGAAGGCCACTTTTTCAATCCCCAAACCCCTGGCTTTTTCGGCCAGGCGCTTGCCTACAGCCGTCGCAGCCGCAACATTTCCACCGTTGGGTACCAGACTGCGCATCTCTTTATCGTTGGTGGAAGCACTGGTTATAACCGTGCCACCATCCGCAGAAATAATCTGCGCATAGATATGCGTATTGGTGCGGAGAATTGCCAGGCGAATCGCCTTGACGGCCGCGATTTTGGCGCGGGTTTTGCGCGCTCTGCGAATCCGTGATTGCTTGGTGTTCATTATCTGTCCTTAAGCCTTACTTCTTCTTGGTCTCTTTCTTGATAACCACTTCGTCGCTATAACGAACCCCTTTGCCCTTGTAAGGCTCCGGCGGACGATAAGCGCGCACATCAGCAGCTACCTGCCCAACGACCTGGCGATTAATACCCTTGATAATAATTTCAGTCTGCGTCGGGGTCTCAACCTTGATCCCTACGGGCATTTTATGCACGACAGGATGGGAAAAACCCAGCGTCAGGTTCAACGCGTCACCTTGAGCCTGCGCACGGTAACCGACGCCGACCAGGTTGAGCTTCTTTTCAAAACCCTTGGAAACACCCTGGACCATGTTGTTAACCAAGGCGCGCATGGTTCCGGCCATTGCGTTTGACTGAATGCTGGTGCTGGCGGGCGCAAAGGTCAGCACGCCATCTTTCAAAGCAACGGAAACGTCGTTCGACATTGCCTGATCAATGACCCCCAGCGGGCCTTTGACCGTGATAGAGCGTCCAAGCGTCACATCGACGCCTTTCGGCACAGTAATTGGGCTATTAGCTACGCGTGACATATCTACTCCTTCTTACGCAACCACGCACAAGACTTCACCGCCGACGCCCTTGGCGCGCGCATGGCGATCCGTCATGACACCACTTGACGTGGACACGATTGCAACTCCCAAACCATTCATCACACGCGGCAAGTCTTCTGCGCCCTTGTAAACGCGCAGACCTGGCTTACTTACACGCTCAATGCGTTCGATAACCGGACGTCCAGCGTAGTATTTCAACTGCAGTTCAAGCTCAGGTTTACCGGCTTCGCCACGAATGGCAAATCCATCGATATAACCTTCGTCTTGTAGCACTTTTGCAATGGCCACTTTGACCTTGGAAGAAGGCATCGTAACGATTACTTTCTCGACCGCTTGCGCGTTGCGTATGCGGGTCAACATGTCCGCGATGGGATCACTCATACTCATATCGTCTACCCCTTACCAGCTTGCCTTGACGATGCCCGGGATTTCGCCCCGCATCGCATATTCACGCAGTTTGCTACGTCCCAAGCCAAACTTGCTGAACACGCCACGCGCACGACCGGTCAACTGACAGCGGTTGCGCTGCCGAACTGGGCTGGAATTGCGCGGGAGTTCCTGCAATGTCTTGTACGCGGCCATGCGATCTTCATCGCTGGTTTTCACGTTGGCGATCAATGCCTTGAGCTCAGCACGCTTGGCAGCATATTTCTTCACCATGCGTGCACGCTTTTCTTCACGGTTAATCAAGGATACCTTGGCCATGCCTACCTCAATTCTTGAACGGAAAATTGAAGGCGGCAAGCAGAGCCCGCGCTTCATCGTCATTCTTGGCGGTGGTGGTGATCGTGATGTTCATCCCACGCAACGCATCAATCTTGTCGTATTCGATTTCCGGGAAAATGATCTGCTCCTTGACACCCATGTTGTAGTTGCCACGGCCATCGAAGGATTTTCCGGAAACACCCCGAAAGTCGCGAATACGCGGCATAGCCACAGTTACGAGACGGTCCAGGAACTCGAACATTTGCTTGCGGCGCAACGTGACCATGCATCCCACCGGATAGTTGTCACGTATCTTGAAGCCGGCGATCGACTTCTTCGATTTAGTGACCACAGGCTTCTGACCTGCAATTTTCTGCATGTCCGAGACCGCATGATCCATCACCTTCTTGTCGGCCACCGCTTCACCGACACCCATGTTCAGGGTGATCTTCTGAATACGCGGAACTTCCATGACGGACTTGTAACCAAACTGCTCGACCAGCTTTGGCACCACAGTTTCACGATAGATTTCTTGAAAACGCGCCATTATTACCCCTGTGCGTCAACCATCTCGCCATTGGACTTGAATACACGCACTTTGCGGCCGTCCTCCAGCACCTTGGAACCAACGCGATCCGCCTTCTTCGTGCCCACATTAAACAATGCGACATTAGAAGCCTGGATCGGCATCTCTTTTTCAACAATACCGCCCTGAATATTGCGCATGGGATTGGGCTTCTGATGCTTCTTAACCCGATTCACACCCTCAATAAGCAGATGACCATCGTCCAGCACGCGCAATACAGTGCCGAGCTTGCCCTTGTCTTTACCGGTTAACACGATCACCTGATCGCTTTTACGAATTCGTGCCATGATTACCTCTCACAGAACCTCGGGCGCAAGCGAGACGATCTTCATGAACTTCTCGTTACGCAACTCACGGGTAACCGGCCCAAAGATACGGGTGCCGATCGGCTCTAGTTTGTTGTTTAGCAATACGGCGGCATTACCATCAAAGCGCACCAGCGAACCATCCGGACGGCGAACACCCTTAGCGGTACGCACCACCACGGCATTGTATACATCGCCCTTCTTCACACGGCTACGTGGCGCAGCATCCTTGATCGTAACCTTGATGATGTCGCCCACACTTGCATAGCGGCGATGACTGCCGCCCAGCACCTTGATGCACATGACCGAGCGCGCACCAGTGTTGTCTGCCACGTCCAATACGGACTGCATCTGAATCATTTATTTGCCTCCAACTTTATCCACCATCGCGGCGGCCAGTTTTGGATCCCGTTCGGGAGAAAGCCCGCCTTAAGCGGGATTACTTNAGTCGGCGAACCGNACNTAAACCAACCGGCTCACCAACCGGAAAACCAGGCACTATACCGGGTCTCTGAACATCATGCAAGCCTTAAACGCGTGCGCGCTCAAGTAACTTGCTCACCGCCCAGGCTTTGGTACGCGATAACTTGCGCGACTCCTCGATCTGGACCATGTCGCCCTCGTGAAACTCATTGTTCTCATCGTGGGCATGATATTTCTTGGACAGGCGGATAACCTTGCCAATCAGCGGATGCTTGACACGGCGTTCAACCAGCACCGTCACCGTCTTGTTCATCTTGTCACTGACGACACGCCCAGTCAGGGTACGTACGGCCTTATTTACTTCAGTCATGCTTGACCCGCCTTCTCATGCATAATGGTCTTGACTCGGGCGATATCGCGGCGAAGCTTGCCCAAATCTGCAGTTTTGGTCGACTGTTGTGTGGCCACCTGCATACGCAGCGCAAAGTGGGCACGCAACAGGGATTCAAGTTCCTGTTTTAATCCTGCGGCATCTTTGCCGCGCATCTCTTTTGTATTCATCACTCAGCTCCCGATCATGCGGGTCACAAAGGTGGTCGCGATCGGCAGTTTTGCTGCCGCCAAACGGAACGCTTCGCGTGCCAGTTCTTCGTTTACACCATCCATCTCGTACAAGACCTTGCCCGGCTGAATTTCAGCCACATAGTATTCAGGCGCACCTTTNCCGTTACCCATCCGCACTTCCGCAGGCTTACGCGAAATGGGCTTGTCCGGGAAAATTCGAATCCAGATACGCCCACCGCGCTTGATATGCCGTGTCATCGCGCGACGCGCAGCTTCAATTTGACGCGCGGTCAGTCGACCACGACCTACGGCCTTAAGACCAAAATCGCCAAAACTCACGTCGGCACCACGGGTCGCCAGACCTGTGTTGCGGCCTTTCTGCTCCTTGCGGAATTTTCTTCTAGCTGGCTGCAGCATGTTTCACTCCCGGTTTCTTGCCGCGCTTTTCCTGTTCTGCGGCTGCAGGCTGTTCGCCACGATTCAGCGCGTCACCCTTGTATACCCACACCTTGACGCCGATGATGCCGTAGGTGCCGATGATGCCGTAGGTGGTTTTTGCTTCGGAAAAGCCATAATCGATTTCGGCACGCAGGGTGTGCAGGGGGACACGTCCCTCGCGATACCACTCGGTACGTGCAATTTCCGCGCCGTTCAAACGGCCTGAGCTCATGATCTTGATGCCCTGCGCACCCAGGCGCATGGCATTCTGCATAGCGCGCTTCATTGCGCGCCGGAACATCACACGCTTTTCAAGCTGTTGCGCAATCCCGTCAGCGATGATTTGCGCATCCGTTTCCGGTTTGCGAATTTCTTCGATATTGACGTGTACCGGCACAGTCATCAGGCGCGAGAGTTCATTTCTCAACACCTCGATGTCTTCACCCTTCTTGCCAATGACAACACCTGGTCGACCACTGAAAATGGTGATGCGTGCGTTTTTAGCCGGACGCTCGATCAGCACCTTGGAAACCGAAGCATGAGCAAGCTTTTTCTTCAGGAAGTCGCGAACCTTGATGTCTTCCAGAAGAGTGCTGGCAAAATTACGGTTCGAACCATACCACTTCGCCGTCCAGATACGCTGAACACCAAGGCGGAAACCGATTGGATGTATTTTTTGTCCCATGGCGCTTCCTTAATCCCCAACCGTCACGGTAATGTGACAGGTCGGCTTGCTAATACGGTTGCCGCGGCCTTTGGCACGGGCGGTAAAGCGCTTCAGCACCGCGCCCTGATCTATGTAGATCGTCTTTACTTTCAGGGCGTCAATATCAGCACCTTCATTGTGCTCGGCGTTGGCAATCGCCGACTCAAGCACCTTCTTGATGATTCCAGCTCCTTTTTTGGGGCTGAATGCCAGAATATTCAATGCCTTTTCAACGCGCAGACCTCGGACCTGGTCGGCAACCAGACGGCCCTTCTGTGCGGACAGGCGCGTACCACGCAAAATCGCAGAAACTTCCATCATGCGCTCCTTATTTCTTCGCCTTTTTATCCGCAACGTGCCCCTTGAAGGTGCGCGTCAGGGAGAACTCACCCAGTTTGTGGCCGACCATGTTCTCAGTCACAAACACAGGCACGTGCTGACGGCCGTTGTGAACCGCTATCGTCAGACCGATAAAGTCAGGCAACACGGTTGAACGACGCGACCAGGTCTTGACCGGGCGCTTGTCATTGGAGCCGCGAACGGCTTCAATCTTCTTCAGCAGATGCCCGTCTACGAACGGGCCTTTTTTAATTGAACGTGCCATATCTTTCTACCTCAATCAGCGCGCGTTACGGCGGCGGACGATCATGTTGGAGGTGCGCTTGTTGCTGCGGGTACGATAGCCTTTGGTAGGCGTGCCCCACGGGCTGACCGGATGACGGCCCGCTGCAGTTTTACCTTCACCACCACCGTGCGGGTGATCACAAGGGTTCATCACCACACCGCGAACGGTCGGGCGAATGCCACGCCAGCGGTTTGCACCGGCTTTGCCGATTGAACGCAGGCTGTGCTCTTCGTTGCCAGCCTCACCAAGAGTGGCGCGACAGTCAACGTGAACCTTGCGGATTTCACCCGAGCGCAGACGCAACTGGGCATAACTGCCCTCACGCGCCAGCAATTGGGCTGAAGTACCGGCAGAACGTGCGATCTGCGCACCCTTTCCAGGCATCATTTCGATGCAGTGCACCGTGCTACCCACCGGAATGCCACGCAAAGGCAAGCAGTTACCCACCTTGATGGGCGCCTCGATACCACTTAACAGTTGCGCGCCTACATCGACACCTCGCGGCGCAACGATGTAGCGGCGTTCGCCATCGGCATAACACAGCAACGCAAGATGCGCGGAACGGTTGGGGTCGTATTCCAAACGCTCAACTTTGGCAGGCACGCCATCCTTTGTGCGACGAAAATCCACCACGCGGTAATGCTGCTTGTGTCCGCCACCTTTGTGGCGAACCGTGATATGGCCATTGTTGTTGCGACCCGAACCGCGCTTTTGGGGCTCGAGCAATGCCGCAACGGGCTTGCCTTTATGCAATCCCGGGGTTACGACCTTGACGACCGCACGGCGACCGGCAGAGGTGGGTTTGACTTTAATCAGTGCCATTTTTTTCTCCCTTACTGACCGGACGCGAAGTCAATATCTTGACCCGGCTTCAAGGTGACATATGCTTTCTTCCAGTTGTCACGGCGACCCGTGACACGACCGGAGCGTTTGACCTTGCCCTTGACGTTCAGCACCTGGACGCCCGTCACTTCAACCTTGAACAGGTTGGCAACTGCAGCACTAATTTCCTGCTTGGTCGCGTCGCGCAACACACGAAACACAACCTGGTTCAATTTATCGGCTACACGCGTGCTTTTTTCCGAGATCACGGGTGCAAGGATGACTTTGAGCAAACGCTCTTGACTAATCTCAGGCATCACACCATCTCCTCAAACTGCCTGATCGCCGCCTTGGTGATCAGCACGTTACCAAACTTGACCAGGCTCCAGGGGTCAGCCTGATGCGGCTCAACCACATAGACGTTCGGCAGATTGCGGGAAGACAACCACAGATTGTCGTCCACGCTATCAGCTATGATCATGACCTTGCCATAACCCATCGACTTCAGTTTGTCCGCAAGCAACTTGGTCTTCGGAGAATCGATACCCAGAGTCTCAACAACCTTCAGCCTGCCGTCACGCGCCAACTGCGACAGGATTGTCGCCAGGCCCGCACGGTACATCTTGCGGTTCACTTTATGGGCAAAGTTCTCGTTTGACTTGTTCGGGTGCGCCACACCACCCCCACGCCAGATGGGGCTCGATGTACGGCCCGCACGCGCACGGCCAGTGCCTTTTTGACGCCACGGCTTGTGCGTGGAAGCAGTCACTTCGGCACGCGTCTGCTGGGCACGATTTCCACTGCGCGCATTGGCCTGAAAGGCAGTTACAACCTGATGAACCAGGGCTTCGTTGTAGTCACGGCCAAACGTCTCATCCGACGCAGCGACACTGGTCACCTGCTGGCCGTGTTCGTCAATAACGGTCAAATCCATTAGGCACCCCCTTTCACTGCCGGGCGCACCACAACATGACCACCCCTGGAACCCGGCACGGCACCCTTCAAGAGGACCAGGCCGCGCTCCGCATCGACGCGCACGACTTCAAGATTCTGCTTGGTACAGGTGACAGCACCCATATGGCCAGACATGCGCTTGCCCGGAAAAACACGACCCGGATCCTGCGCCATACCGATAGAACCCGGCACGTTGTGCGAACGGGAGTTACCGTGCGTAGCGCGCTGGGATTTGAAGTTGTGACGTTTGATGGTGCCCGCAAAGCCTTTGCCCTGCGTTACTCCAGTGACATCCACTTTTTGGCCAGCCGAAAACACTTCGACAGAAACCGCCGCACCCGCCTGGTATTGAGCAGCCTCATCAGCCGACACGCGAAACTCACGCATCAACTCAGCCGCATCCACACCCGCTTTAGCAAAGTGGCCTGCCTGTGCTTTGGTGACACGGCTATTGCGGCGACTGCCATAAGCAACCTGCACAGCGGAATAACCGTCATTTTCTGACGTGCGCACTTGCGTCACACGATTGTTTGACATTTCCAGCACTGTCACAGGAACGGACGCTCCGTTCTCTGTGAATATGCGGGTCATGCCGACCTTGCGGCCAACGAGCCCGATACCCATTTTCGTATTTCCTATCTCTAGCCAGCAGCCGAAACCACCGACAAGGGTTGTAGGTGCCGATTACTATTGACCGGCGACTTTTATTACAACTTAAGGGGGCGCATTATACTTGCGCCGCCCGCTTTTTACAACTTGATTTCGACGTCCACGCCAGCAGGAAGATCCAGTTTCATCAGGGCATCAACCGTTTTGTCTGTCGGGTCCATGATGTCCATCAGGCGGCGATGGGTACGAATTTCAAACTGGTCTCGCGAAGTCTTGTTCACGTGCGGTGAACGCAATACGTCAAATCGCTCGATCGAGGTAGGCAGCGGAATCGGACCTTTTACAACGGCGCCGGTGCGCTTAGCCGTTTCAACGATCTCGAGCGCGGACTGGTCGATCAGCTTGTAGTCAAACGCCTTCAGGCGGATGCGGATTTTCTGGTTTGTCATTTTGTGCTTACTCTTCGATCTTGGCGACGACGCCTGCGCCGACGGTACGACCGCCTTCGCGGATGGCGAAACGCAGGCCTTCATCCATGGCGATCGGCTGGATCAGCGACACCTTGATGCTGACGTTGTCGCCAGGCATCACCATCTCGGTTCCGGCCGGCAATTCAATGCTGCCCGTGACGTCGGTGGTGCGGAAGTAGAACTGCGGACGATAACCATTGAAAAACGGGGTGTGACGACCACCTTCGTCCTTGGACAGGACGTAGATCTCGGCGCTGAACTTGGTGTGCGGCTTGATGGAGCCGGGCTTGGCCAGAACCTGGCCACGCTGGACTTCTTCACGCTTGGTGCCACGCAGCAGGACGCCAACGTTGTCACCCGCCTGACCCTGGTCAAGCAGCTTCCTGAACATCTCGACACCGGTACAGGTGGTCTTGACGGTGGGAACGATGCCGACGATCTCGATTTCTTCGCCAACCTTGACGACGCCACGCTCGACACGACCGGTGACGACGGTGCCGCGACCGGAGATGGAGAAGACGTCTTCAACCGGCATCAGGAAGGGACGGTCGATGGCACGCTCGGGCTCGGGGATGTAGTTGTCAAGGGCGTCGGCCAGCTTCATGATGCTGGGCTCGCCGATGTCGCTCTGGTCACCTTCGAGGGCCTTCAGGGCGCTGCCGATGATGATGGGGGTGTCGTCGCCCGGGAAGTCGTACTTGGACAACAGCTCACGGATTTCCATTTCGACGAGCTCGAGCAGTTCGGCGTCGTCGACCATGTCGGCCTTGTTCATGTAGACGATGATGTAGGGCACGCCAACCTGACGGGCCAGCAGTATGTGCTCGCGGGTCTGCGGCATGGGGCCGTCAGCGGCGGACACGACCAGAACGGCACCGTCCATCTGGGCAGCACCGGTAATCATGTTCTTGACGTAGTCGGCGTGACCCGGGCAGTCGACGTGGGCGTAGTGACGCTTGGCGGTCTCGTATTCGACGTGCGCGGTGTTGATGGTGATGCCGCGCGCCTTCTCTTCAGGGGAGCTGTCAATCTCGTCATACTTCTTGGCAGCACCGCCAAATTTCTTCGACAGAATGGTGGTGATCGCCGCGGTCAAGGTGGTCTTGCCGTGGTCAACGTGTCCAATCGTGCCTACGTTTACGTGCGGTTTCGTCCGCTCGAACTTTTCCTTAGCCATTT
>BS_KBA_SWE02_21mDRAFT_10000356_pt1 | contig 16810 bp, 12 predicted proteins | sample BalSeasSWE02_21m_FD_9196 | JGI IMG/M metagenome (IMG submission 9196)
TGACGGGGTGATGCCACAAAATTGATGCCGAATCGGGCCAGATCGAAAAAAGGGGTTGCCAGCACATTTAAATCCGCTTCACAGGCATTGCAGCCTGCGGCGGACACCTGACGAAGCTGAAGTGATCTTCCAAAAAGTTTTTTGAAGTGCTGCTTTGAATGCTCGGCCAGAGAGGTAATCGTGCCGTCTGTCAGTAAATGTTTTTTTTCGGCAACGGAAATTTCAAAGTCTTGGGTAAAAGCAACAAATTGACCTTTAGAAATTCTTTCACAGGTTCCACAAAATATACAGCGACCCATATGAATTAATCTGCGTTCAGCGTCGATGGCATCTTGGGGACACGCCTTGGCACACTGACAAACCAGGTCCGCGGATGCGTTTTTATTGATCTGTGGCATCCCTCGGTAACGCTCCCATAATGCAATTTTTTCCAGCGGGTATCGGGTCGTTCTGCAGCCCTGTTCAAATCTATTTTTCAGTGTATTAAGCATGGTGACTTCTCTTTATTGCTGATATTTATTCGATATTATATATCTAACGGCTAATGGCTAATAGCTAATGGCTTTTTTTCCGTTACAGATCAAACCCGCAATAGGACAGGTTATAGCTCTTGTTGTTAAGAGGAAAATCAGAAATCCCCGTATCTCGCAAAGACATGGACAATCCGTTCCAGTTGTGAAACGAGGGGTCCTTAATTTTATAGCGGAGGATATGGTTTTCCGCATCTGTCAAAACACAGTGCGACACCTCGCCACGCCAGGCTTCATTGATGGTAACCACAAAGGATGAGGCTGCCAGAGAAAAATCTCCCGAACCAACAAAACTTGTTTCAACCGGATCGTTCATCATGGACTGAATAAGATCAATGGATTGCATGATTTCATCCGCCCTTACTTTTGCCCTGGCATAAACATCCCCTGTGGGCTCCGAATTTTCAGGGATATCCAGTTTGCTGTAATACTCAGTGGGAAAACAGCGCCTCACGTCATAGGGAATTCCGCAGGCCCGACCGGCTGGACCCACCAGACCCAATTTTTCAGCATCGGATTTGCTGACAGTGCCGCAATCTTCAAATCTGGAACGGACACTGGATGTGGAAAAAAGAAGATCGATCACATGTTTTATCTGTGGTTTAATCTCAACAATACGTTCTATCAAAGTGTTACGGATGTTATCGTTCATGGAAAAAACCACGCCGCCCGGTCGAATAAATCCCTTGCTGAACCTGTTTCCACAAAGGAGCAGCGCCATATTCAGAAAATCACCCCGCATGCGGCCACAGTAATTCGCGGGCGGCAGAAACGCCACATCACCGCTCAAAGCGCCCAGATCACCCACATGATTCTGGATACGTTCCAGCTCCAGGGCAATGGTCCGGATGATCCGTGCACCCGAATCCGGTCTAAAAGACGAAAAGGCCTCTATGGCCTGGGCCATGCACAGGCTGTGTCCAACCGTGGTATCCCCTGCAATGCTTTCCGCAAGCACCGGCAGCCGTTTGGCATCGACTTGAGTTAAAAGTGTTTCAATGCCCCGGTGTTGATACCCCAATTGGATTTCCAGATTCAGCACCCGTTCCCCGATGCAGTTAAACCGAAAATGTCCCGGTTCAATCACCCCGGCATGCACCGGGCCCACGGCCACTTCGTGGATTTCTTCTCCTTCCACGGCGTAGTAATCGTAATTGCCCGGAATGTCTTCATCGTAATTGTTCCCGAAAACATCCGGCACGTTCCGCCAGTTGGGGTGATAGCGAACCATTTTCAGCCAGGGATGGCCTTCGGGCCTTATACCGAACTGTTCTGCGATTTCCCGTTCAAACATGTGGAATGGTTCGCATTGAATGGTCAGCGACGGATAGGCCTCCGGCGCGTCAGAGCCTGCAACCAGCAGAGTGTCTGTCCTTAACACGGCCAGCAGTTTGACGGAACCGCCATCCGAATAAGCGAAATAGTGGACGACCTTGCCGCCGTTTCCGACAATATTCAGCGCTTCCCGATGAAAAGCATCAAAGGCAAGGTGCGGAATCTGTTCGCGGCGTATTGCCACCCCATTGGATATCTTTAAAAAATCCGTTTTCATTAAAATCCTCCACCGGTGGAAGTCACCGCATGGATAATTGTCTGGTACAGAGTGTCCGGGACCCAGAAGCACAACACGAGCGAGGTCAATAGCAACGTATATTGGGGCCAGACCATTCCGGGGCTTTCAGTCAATTGAATGGTTGTACCTGAATCATCAAAGGAAATTTTCAGGACCTGGTTGGCAAAACCGGCAAAAATGACGCACAGGCTCAGGAGAAATATCCCAACGCCCACATAATGACCGGCACGGAACGTACCGACGATGATAAACAACTCTCCGATAAAAATACCAAAGGGCGGAAATCCGGAGATGCCCGCAAATCCTGCGAAAAACGCCACAAAAGTCCTGGGCATGCGGTTAACCAGGTTTCCTGTCCCCTCAATCAGCCGACTGCCGTAGCCCAATAGAATGTTGCCCGAGGTTAGGAACAGGGAGGATTTGATCAAGCTGTGATGGATCAGACAGAGGATTGCCCCATACGCGGCGACCCCCCCGACACCGGTTCCAAAGGCGATAATCCCCATATTTTCGATGCTTGAATAGGCCAGCATGCGCTTGTATTCTGTCTGTTTTAGAATAAAGGTGGCTGCCGCTAAAATGGATATAAGGCCGAAGACCATGAGGATGGCGCCGGAAAAATCACCCAGGCCCGCGGCGACCATGATGTTGTTGGTCTTGAAAATCCCTAAGTAAGCGCAGTTAAGCAAAACTCCGGACAAGAGGGCCGATGCCGGACTGGGAGCTTCGCTGTGGGCATCGGGAAGCCACGTGTGCATGGGCGCCAGGCCCATCTTCGTGCCATACCCCACAAGAATAAATACAAAGCCGGCTTTCAGCCACATGGGATCAAGACCTTTGGCAACAGCAGTAAGGGCGGAAAAGGAGATCTGTGCATCCACTTTGCCCACATCCATGGCAACCGTAATCAGCACCGAACCAAGCAGTGCCATGGCGATACCCACGGAACAAATCAGGACATATTTCCAGGTGGCCTCAAGAGANGCGGAAGTCCNGTGNGTATAAATNANCGGTGCACTGGCCAGGGTCGTCGCTTCAATGGCAATCCACATCACCATGATATGGTCTGAGAGGGTTACCAGGGTCATGGTGGACAAAAACAACAGCATCGACCCGGTAAAAATGTTTTCGGACTGAATATTTGACGCCTTGAGATAACCGGTCGTGTAGATGGAAATTAAAAAAAACAGCAAAGATATCACAAGGAGCGACAACAGACCTTCAGGTGTTACCGCGAAGTATTCCGGGAACATGGACACAGGTCGACGAATCCAGATCAGGATGGACAGCAAAAGGTGAATGGCGCCAATGATGACCAGCAGCGGACGTCCAAGATTCCGGGGAAGAAAAAACGCACCTATACCTGCAATAAACGGGGCAAGAAAGACAAATTCAAGCATGAAATAACACCTATTCTTTTAATGTTCTAAGCAGTGCTGTATCCACATCATCAAACGTTCGTTTGATATTCTGAAGGATGATCGCCATGATCATAACGCCGGCCAGGACATCCAGAAGGATACCGAATTCCACGATATGCCGGGCATGAACAGAGAAGGTCGTTCCCACCAGATAGATCCCGTTTTCCATCATAATGTACCCCAGAACCATGGCAATGGCATTTCTCCGGGCCATCAGCAGAAACATTCCGGCCACCAGAACCGTGATGGCGGTGGGCAGCAGCAGCACACTATCACGGCTGGCTGGGACATCAAAATTACGACTGACAAACGTTGCAGCAACAATTAATCCAAGACCTGCCAGCATGGAGGCATGATACCCGACAATGGGCTCGACCTCCCGGTGGATAGCGACTTTTTTGATGGCCAGATAAATACACAGGGGGATTACGATGCCGCGAATGGTCAATGTAATGATGCTGAACAAGATTCCGCCGCCGGTCATGTCGTGGTCTATGAACAGAGGCACAATGGATACAACCACGCCTTGAAAAGCCAGGACTTTGATCAATCCCGGGAGACGGCTTGACCCGAATGAAAACAGACACGACAGCAGTACAAGGGACAATATGACATCCACCGGATGGTTCATTTTACAAACTCCAGGGTGATAATGGTTGCAAAAAAGGCCAGGGCAAAAGAGGTCAGTACAAATTTGGGAACTCTATCCATTCTGTAACGGGCCATGACCGATTCCATGACACCGACGGCAACGTATACAAGCAGGAGCGCCACAAAAAACATGCCCATATTCAATGCAGGGTGGCCCAATTCAAAGGGGAAAATCAGGCTGGCGACAATCGTTGCATAGAAAAACAGTTTGCAAAAAGATCCCATTTCAATAAATCCGAGATCCGGTCCGCTGTGATCCAGTACCATCACTTCGTGGATCATGGTCAGTTCAAGGTGGGTGGCCGGATCATCCACCGGCACCCTGGAATTTTCCGTCAAAAGGATGATGAAAAAGGAAATGACCACGAACAGCAGCGCTGATCCTGCCGCCTGCCAGAGTCCCAGGGGATGGCCACCGGAAAAATAGGCGGCTAATTGCAATTTGCCGGTGAATATATAGAACAGGATCAAGATCATGAACGTGGCGGCTTCGCATATTATGGGGAAATACGCTTCTCTGGCCGCACCCATGCCTTCAAAAGGAGAGGCGGTATCCATGGCCGCCACAATGGTAAAAAAGCGGCCCAGTCCCAACAGGTATAAGATGAAAATAACGTCGCCGGAAAAGGAAAAAATCGGCGGCTGTCCCGCAATGGGAAGAAACATCAGGGCCGTAATTGCCGCACACAGGGAGACCATGGGCCCCAGTTTGAAAAGGAAGGTCGTGCTGGTGCTGTAAACCGATCCCTTTTTGAAAAGCTTGATCAGGGTGTAGTAATTAATGAGGAGCGGCGATCCTTTTCTGCCACCGAAAAAAGCCTTGACCTTGAGGATGACCGCGGAAAAAAACGGCGCCAGGAGTATGGCGAGCGCCCAAAGAGCAATGGATTTTATCATAAAACTCACCTGTTACGATTAAACAAAAAACAGCAGCACCACGATCGCCAGCAGGATATAACCGATATACAGGTGAATATCTCCGTGCTGTATCCATCGCAGTTGGTCGAACAGCCACAGGACCGGTCGCACAATCACATTTCCCATGTGAAGCTCGGCAATATCATTCACATGACTGCGGTAATAGGTCTTATCCGGGAACCGGCCCCGTATCACCGGGTGATCTTCGTGCAGCGGGGCAACCGGTCTGAAAAACGCCAGGATTGAAGCCGCATAGGAGGAGCCTGTATACTGCATCTTCACTGTGGGTTGGGTGAAACCGCAGCCCCAGGTACCCGATCGGCCAACGGTCTTGCCCCGGTATAGAACCATACGAAGGACCATAATCAGAAGAAAGACGGCAAAGAAGACCGCCACGGCCAGCGCAATGTTTCCGGTCATCTGCAAAAACGGCGCAAACGAAACAGGCCCGGACGTAATTCCCAGGGATTCGACTCCCTTGAGGGCCATGAGAACAAATACCCTGGGGAATACACCGATAACGACACAGGCGCCGGCCAGCACCAGCATGGGGACCAGCATTGCCGGCCCTTTTTCATTTACATCTTCAGCCGCGGCGCTTCTCGGTTCACCCTGGAAGACCACACCCACTACCTTTGTGAAACAGGCCAGGGCCAGGCCGCCGATAACAGCGAGGCTGACAATGGCAAGAAGGCTCAGCACAAAGGCTGTTTTATCCAGTGCTAACCCCTGGAATCCGCCCAAATATACCAAGAACTCGCTCACAAATCCGTTAAAGGGGGGAAGTCCGGAAATGGCCAGGGAGCCGATAAGGAAGGTGACTCCGGTAATTTTCATGTTTTTCAAAAGTCCACCCAGGGCATCGATGGAACGGGTTCCCGTTTTTTGGATTACAGCCCCGGCCCCCATGAAAAGAAGGGATTTAAAAATCGCATGATTCAGCACGTGGAGCAGGCCGCCTGCGAATCCAAGCACTGCCATGATCGGGTTATTGAATGACACACCGATCATCCCGATCCCGATCCCGATCAGAATGATCCCGATATTTTCAACGCTGTGATAGGCCAGCAGTCGTTTGAGATCATGCTGGCCGAGGGCATAGACAACACCCAGTATCCCGGAAACCATCCCGGCGATCATAACGATTTCACCGAATAGCGGAGTGTGCAGATCCAGCACCCAGTATATCCGCACAATACCGTAAATGCCGGTTTTGATCATGACACCGGACATGACTGCGGAAATATGACTGGGCGCTGCCGGATGCGCGTGGGGCAGCCAGACGTGAAACGGGAATACGCCGGCCTTTGAGCCAAATCCGATAAACGCTAAAATAAAAACCAGAATTTTTGCCGTTTCGGGCAGAGCACCAGTGAATCCAAAGCTGCCGGTATAGCCGTACATGATGCCGAAGGCCGCAAAGATGAACATGGCGCCCACATGGGAAAAAACAAAATAGAGATACCCTGCTTTTCGATTTTCCGGCGATTGATAATCGTATATGACCAAAAAAAAGGAGGCCAGGGACATGATTTCCCAGGAAAACATAAATGCGATCATATTTTCCGCAGTCACAACCAACGCCATGGAAACAATCAACAGGCTGAAAAACAGGTAGTTGACGGCAGTTCGCAACGCTTTTTCCGGTTTATCCATGTAATGAAAGCTGTAGATAGCAGCAAGCAGTGAAACAGCGAAAATGGCGACCAGGAAAAAGGCCGACAGACCATCAATCTTAAATGACAGGGACAAACCATTCAGGTAGGTAATAGAAAATGAAACCTGTCCGGGATTAAACAGCTTGGACAAGGCATCGATCAATCCTAAAAAGCATCCGGCGCCGATCGCAAGAACACCGGCCGCCTTCATCGCCGTAAATCGGCGCCATAATAGGAGGGCAAAAATACCCCCGGAAGCAATGAACAATATCGAAAGAAAAAAAAGATCCATATATTTCTCTGCCGGTTGATCTGATCTGTTGATTTCAAGTTATAGAAAAAGGCGATTGACGCGCAATCGCCTTTTTCTATATTTATTGTACTTTCTTGTCACTCAACATGCGGTCCCACATCAAACAACGGCTCCATGATGACCCGCGCTGCAATTCCGTCAATGAGTACCTCCAATTTTTTCATACCAGCAGCACCTCTATCCCGGTTATTGCGTTACCACCGGCATTCCCATGATCGGCCACAGGACATAAACGGCAAATGCCACCACTGCCATCAATATAATACTGGCCGGAATTCCGTAAAGAAAAAATTCACCAGTGGAGAACTGTTTGGAATCATAGGCAATGGCATTGGGCGCCGCCCCCACCAGCAGAAGGAAGGGCATGCCCGCCGTAACGAGGGATGCGAATAGTATCACCTCGGGCGCCACATGTAGATAAGGAGCAATGACCAGGGCCACGGGCAGAGAAATGGCAATGGCGGCCACATTCATAATGAAGTTGGTCATCATCATCACGAAAAAAGCGATGCTCATAACAAAAACGAACCAGCTGGCTTCCTTGAACATGGTAAGCCAATTCACAGCGAGCCATTTGGCCGCGCCCGTATCCCACAGGCAAAAGCCTATGCTCATGGCCCCACCGAACAGAAGGATAATATTCCATGGGATCGCTTCAAGATCTTCCACCTCGAGGATTCCGGTAATGAAGAAAAGGATGGTGGACACCAGGATGATGGCGGTCTTGTTGATCGGCTGAAGGGCCGGAATAAAAGACTGAAGGGACATGACCAGAATAGCGCCGAAGACGATGACCGAAGCCAGAATTTCCTTTCTGGTGATACCACCGAGTTCCTCGTTTAGTTGTTTCGCCTTTTCCCTCAGCCCCGGAATGACTTTTTTCTCCGGTTTCATAAATATCATGAAGAAACCCCACAGGAGAAAGATCATGAGCCATCCGACGGGGAACATATAGTAACTCAATTCAAAAAAACTGATATTTTTGCCCACCACATCGTTATAAAAACCGATGGCCACCGCGCCCCTGGCAGCGCCCAGGAGGGTAATAATACTTCCGGCGCCCGCCACATAGGCCATCCCCATAAAAAGACCTTTTCCAAATTTCGTCTGTTTGTTCCCCTCACCATAAAGCGCGTAGATGGAAAGAAGCAATGGGTAAATGGTTGCAGCAACCGCGGTATGGGCCATGATGAGGGTCAGGGCCCCTGTTACCACGAAACAGCCCAGGTAAATCATACTGGTCTTTTCCCCCACAATGATCAGCATTTTATACGCAAGTCGTTTCGTCAAACCCACCTTTGTAAAGACCAAGCCTATCACAATGGAGGCAAAAATAAACATAACGGATGGCACCATAAAGTCGGTAAAGGCCACCTTTGCCGGTCGGATCAGAAACATGGCCTGGAGGACTCCGATGGCCAGACTCGTTACCCCGATGGGAACCACCTCAAATACCCACCAGGTGCCAGCCAGCAGAAACACGGCCAACGCTCCTTTCGCCTCTTTGCTGAGCTCAAAATGTTTTCCCATGGGATCAACGGCGTCCGGCCATTGGGATGACATGTAAACCACGACAAAAAGAAAAATTCCCACAAAAAGAAAGATGATTTTCGTCCAGTTGATCTTGGTTTTTTCATCTCCTTCAACAAGGTCATTAGACATAAAAGAAACCCTCCATCCGTTTAATATTCACCGTCTTGTAAGATAGAACCTAACGTCTGCAATTAGCTTTTGGCAATTAGCAGTTAGTTTAAAAATTACAAACATTCAGGCAACTTCATTCTGAATTCAAACTTTTACTTTTTAGTTCAACTGTATTTTCTGACAACCTTCTGAAATCACACAGCTAACCGCTTATTGCTTATTTTGGAGCGAATGCAAAGATCTGCCAGAGGATCAAAGGCCGCATTTCTTCATGGCCTGAAAGATAGCGTGAAACACATCCGTCAACCGCAAAACTCCCACTATTTCGTCTCCCCTGGTTATAAGCAGCGACTGATGGTGACCCATCACCAGCTGGTGGCAGGCCTTTTCCAGGGAGGCCTCTTCATTCAAATACTCTCCTTCACCCGGGGTATACATGAAATTCTTCACTTTGATCGTACCCGCATTCTTGCAGATATCTTCAAGCGGTTTTTCCCACAGATAGTTCTGCTCCATGATGGATGAAATAAATCTCCGGCTTAAACCAAATCTGGAAAGAGACTTGATATCCCCCATCTCCGCATACTTCGGCTCAAGCGCTTTTATCACATCCAACTGGCTGATTTTCCCTACAATGCGCTTCTCCGCGTTATACACCAGAATGGCGCGGTGTTTGTACGGTAAACTATCGAACTTTTCCTGCGCTTCCTCCAGAGCCAGAACGGCGTCGTAAAGAGTGGCCTCTTCCGACACCGTGGCATATTCATCCAAAGGCACCATCAGGTCTTTGACTTTCATAGTTTTCATATTTGTTCTCCTTTCATTTCCTTCCTCCAGTCACGGGAGGAGGCAAACAGCACCCTCTCTCGGGAAATTTGAGAATTTACTATAAAACCGATGAAATGCAAGCTTTTTTTGACGCTTTCTCCGGGTAAGCCTTAAAATACGTGAGCAGATAAAGATTTCTCGCGGTTCTTCAAATTACTGAATTTCATTCAGCAAGGTACCTATTGACACTAAAGAACATTTCCCCTATTGTTCGCTTCATGCCGCCAAATAGGAAGAATTATAAGCAAAACATATTGATTTAGAGCCTTTCAAGAAAGAAATGAGGTAAAATAGATGAACGAGAAATTCGTTTCCAAAATTTCGGACGAACTGGATTACCGGCCTGAGCAGGTAATGGCCGCTGCACAGTTGCTTTATGAAGGAGGAACCGTCCCCTTTATTGCCCGGTACAGAAAAGAGGCCACTGGCTCCCTCGATGAGGTCGCCATATCAAACATTCGAGACAGGATGGCCCAGCTGGAAGAACTGAGCAAGCGAAGAGAGAGCATATTGAAGTCCCTCCAGGAAAGAGACCTGCTTTCCGAAGACTTAAAAGAAAAAATAGATGCTGCGGAAACCATGACGGCTCTGGAAGACATTTACCTCCCTTTCAGGCCGAAGCGCCGAACCAGGGCCACCATAGCGAAAGAAAAGGGTCTGGAGGAGTTGGCTGTTATTCTCTTCGCGCAGGAGGAAGAAACAGACCCACTCAAGGAAGCATTGGCCTTTGTTGATCCGGAAAAGGGAGTGAAAACGGCAGAAGAAGCCCTGGAAGGAAGCCGGGACATCATAGCGGAATGGATAAATGAGAACCGGGAAGCCCGGGAAAAAATGCGCACTCTCTATTTCCAGAAAGGGAATTTCCAGGCTCATGTCGTTCCCGGAATGGAGACGGAGGGCGCCAAATACCGGGATTATTTTCAGTGGGAAGAAAAGGTATCCGGGGCCCCTTCCCACCGGGTTCTGGCCATGCGACGGGGAGAAAAGGAAGGTTTCATAAACCTGGAGATTGCGCCTCCCGGGGACGATGCCTTGGCCCTGCTGGATCGATTATTCATAAAAGCAGAAAACGGGGCATCGCAGGAGGTGAAGACTGCAGCACACGACTCCTACAAGAGGCTTTTGTCCATTTCCATGGAAACGGAAATTCGTTTGGAAACCAAAAGACAGGCAGATACTGAAGCGATCAAGGTCTTTGCGGATAATCTGCGGCAACTCCTTCTGGCTGCGGCCCTTGGCCAGAAGAGCGTTATGGCCATTGACCCGGGGATTCGAACCGGGTGTAAAATCGCCTGCCTGAACCCCCAGGGAAAACTGCTCCACACGGAAACCATCTATCCCTTCACATCCGATCAGGCAAGATCCGCAGCCTCCGGGATGGTCAGAGATATGGTCAAAAAATATGACATTCAGGCCGTTGCCGTAGGAAACGGCACCGCGGGAAGGGAAACAGAAACGTTCCTGCAAGAACTCCATTTGCCTGCAGCCATTCTCATTGTCATGGTCAATGAAAGTGGCGCATCCATCTACAGCGCCTCGGCCGTTGCAAGGGAAGAGTTTCCGGATCTGGACCTCACTTTTCGAGGGGCCGTCTCCATCGGACGGCGCCTGATGGATCCTCTGGCGGAGTTGGTAAAGATTGAGGCTAAATCGATAGGTGTCGGACAGTATCAACATGATGTAAACCAGCTTGCACTCAAAAAAAGCCTGGACGATGTGGTATTTAGCTGCGTCAATGGAGTCGGGGTGGAAGTGAATACAGCAAGCCGCCAGCTTCTCACCTATGTGTCGGGATTAGGACCTCAGTTGGCAGGCAACATCGTCGCCTATCGGGATGAACACGGCGCGCTTGAAACCAGAGCCGACCTCAAAAAGATTCCCCGACTGGGTCCCAAGGCCTTTGAACAGGCTGCGGGATTTCTCAGGATAAGGGGCGGGAAAAACCCTCTGGATTCCAGTGCCGTCCATCCCGAATCCTATGAAATCGTAAAAGCAATGACCAGGGATCTTGACTGCACAGTGACGGAACTCATGGAAAAGGAAGACCTGAGGAAAAGAATTGATCTCAACAGATACGTGACAGAACAAGTGGGAATCCCCACATTAACAGATATCCTCTCAGAACTGGCCAAACCCGGCAGGGATCCACGGAAGGAATTTGAAAGTTTCAAGTTTGAAGAAGGCGTTGAGAAAATAACGGATCTTCTCCCCGGGATGAAACTTCCCGGAATCGTAACCAATGTCACGGCATTTGGCGCATTTGTGGATATTGGCGTCCATCAGGACGGTCTGGTTCATATCAGTCAACTCTCCAATGGGTTTGTAAAGGACCCCAACAAAGTGGTCAAAGTAAGCGAGCCCGTAACCGTTACGGTCCTTGACGTAGACCTTGAAAGGAAGCGGATTTCGCTTTCCATGAAAACACAAACCAAAGGGGAAGAAAAGGAGCTCTCCCAACCGCTGAAAAGACCCGGGAAACCACAAAAAGAAAAAAAACCGGGGAAGATCGAACCCGCCCCTTTCAACAACCCTTTCAGCAGGGCGCTCAGGAAGTAAAAGGAATATTATGGAACAGAAGGACTTTTATGAGGTACTGGGGATAGACAGGAAGGCTGATCAGGGGGCGATAAGATCCGCCTACAGAAAACTGGCCTTTCAATATCACCCTGACAGGAACAGGGACAATCCCGGCGCCGCTGAAAAAATGAAAGAGGTCAATGAGTCTTACGCCGCGCTTTCCGACCCTGAAAAGCGTCGACGATATGATACCTTATGTCAAACACACGGCGCCTCAGCCAATAGCCGGTTCCGGCAGACATACTCCGAACAGGATATATTCAGAGGTTCCGACATTCAGCAGATCTTTGAAGAATTGAGCAGGGCCTTTGGATTGAGGGGTTTTGATGACATTTTCAAGGAATCTTACGGAACTCGTTACCAGACCTTTGAATTCAAACGCCCGGGGGTTTTTGGCTCTGTTTTTGTGGGGGGGGCCGGCAAAGACGGGGGCAATGCCCAGGCATTTCCGGGAGGCAAACACCTGCTCAGACTGATCCGGTATGGTCTCAAAAAGAAATGGGGAATAGAGCTGCCTGAACCGGGCAGGGATCTGAACGATGTCATTGCCATATCTCCGGCCCTGGCCCGAAATGGGGGCAAAATCAATTATTTCTGCCGAAAAAACAGGCGGGACCTCCTCGTGACTATCCCCCTAAACATCCGGGCGGGGCAGAAAATAAGGCTGAAAGGGATGGGAGAAGAAGGAAAGGGAGGTGCAAAATCAGGCGATCTTTATGTACTGGTTCGAATCAGAAATTCATGGCTCCAGAAAATCATGAATCTTGTTAAACCAAATACGGCGCCCACTGATTTGCCGTCTTGAGAATATATCCCGGCGGTAGATTCTCTACGATCCGGTTGTGCCCTGGAAGAAGAATGTCCACCTGCAGATCAGCCAGTGTCAGCAAAGATTCCTTGAGCTCTTGACCGCTTGCCCCATGAAGATCAAAACGACCGATAGCATAATCGGAATAGACGGTATCGCCGGGGATCAGGATTTTGCCGGATCGGTTGTAAAGGGCAATGCTTCCCCGGGAATGGCCCGGGATATGTAATATCTCCCACTTCATCCCCCCGATGGTGAGAAGGTCGCCACCCTTTAATTTTCTGTGAACCTTGAACGTAAATGCCCCCGGCTTCAACCCGTACTGGGCCTGGCACATGTTCTCGAACATGCTCATCCCGTAAACCGTCTTCTCATCTCCCTCTTCTAACGACGTCCCCTCGCTCTCATGCACCCAGATTTCGGCGTGGGGAATGGATTGCAGCATTTCGGACAGGCAACCAATATGATCAAAGTGGGTATGAGTCAGAATAATTCTTTTCACATCCGAGAGCTGGTAACCGGCATTCTCCAGAGATTGAATTTTGTATTTTCCTTTTCCCACAAGGCCCGCATCGATGAGGCTCAGATCCCCCGAAGACGGCTGACCGATGACAAATACATGGCTGTCAGGAATCATTTCATCCTGGCCTTTTATAAAATAGATCTCTTCCGTTACCTGTTTCATCCATTCCTTTCCCATGAGAATCCCAGAAATCTATTCTCATGAACCGTGACCGTTCACAGTTATCGGCCTGCCTGCGAATAAAAGCAGCCATGTTGTTTTGTCAATTTTTCGGGCTTGGTTCTTACTTCGCCCACTTGATCCAATTAGCCAAGAGTACGTTGTAAGTTCATAATCTTAATCGTAATCATAATCATACTCTTTTGCAGCCTATTTCAGAGCCGCTCGATTAAGATTACGATTAAGATTATGAGTAAGAAAATAAATCTAATGGACCACGTTAGAACCAAGCCCAATTTTTCTTTCTCTCAACTTGTTTTTTTGATATGGTGGCACTGTATCAATAAAAGGGACGTTCCACAATGGAAAATTTGAAAAAGGAGCAGGTCATTATGCCAAATTTAACAAGAAGATCTCTCATGGCGTTCTTTATGTTTTTTACAGCCTTCATTCTTAACGGTTTGCCGTGCAAGGCCGAACAGGGTACTGAAAAGACTTTTACCAATTCCCTCGGAATGGAGTTCGTTCTGATCCCGAAAGGGGCTTTTCTCATGGGCACGCCCATGGATGAACCAGGGCGGGAAAAAGACGAACTGCAACACAAAGTGATCCTGGAAAAACCGTTTTACATGCAGACGACCGAGGTCACGGTAAGACAGTGGATATCGGTCATGGGCAGGAGTTTCTTTGGCGGAAAAAAAGGGGAGGATGACATGCCTGTGGTAAAGGTATCCTGGCAGGACTGCGTCTCTTTCATCAAAAAGCTCAATGCCCTCAATGAGGGCGCCTATCGTCTTCCTACCGAAGCGGAATGGGAATATGCCTGCAGAGCCGGCAGTAAAACCGCGTATGGTTGGGGCAACGACATCGATTGCAGCAAGGCGAACTACAGCACGAATACGCTGAAATCCAGCGAATGCGTATCTTATGCCAAAGGAAGGGGACTTGAGCCGGACCAGCCGTCCCCTGTTAAATCCTATGCGCCAAACGCCTTTGGATTGTACGACATGAATGGAAATGTATGGGAATGGTGCCAGGACTGGTACGCTCCGTACGATGTGAATAAAACCACCAATCCCACCGGTCCGGAATCCGGATCGGACAAGGTGGACAAGGTCCGTCGAGGTGGCAGCTGGTATGGCGCGGGGCAGAGATGCCGCAGTGGAAACAGGAATTTCAGCCATTTCGCCAACAGATATCAAACCACGGGTTTCAGGCTTGTCAAAGAGATTAAATAAAGGAGAGCTTTTATGGTTTTGGAATATTCGATCAGCCCCGATGGGGAAGAATTTGAGTTGCCGGCAGAACAGGATTACAAAGATGAATTCGAAAGGTTAAAGCAACTTGCCGAATCCAGGCGGGCGGATGGTTTTGAAATCGTTGTCGTAATGGGACTGGGGTTTGTGGGCGCGGTAATGGCTGGTGTTGTAGCCGATTCCGTAAACAAAGCCACGGGAAAACCGGATAAATTTGTCATCGGGATGCAGAGACCGAGCCCCCGGAGTTACTGGAAGATTCCATTTTTCAATCGCGGCATATCTCCCATTAAGGCGGAAGATCCTGAGGTGGGGCTCATGATCGAAAGGTGCGTGAACGAAAAAAAGACGATGACCGCCACCTTCACTTTTGATGCCCTTTCATTAGCAGACACCCTTGTGGTGGATGTGCAGTGCGATTTTCTGAAACAGGAATTAGGGAATTTAAAAAGCGGTTTTGCGGACATCAGTGCTCTTGAGAGCAGCTATCACGTCATAGGGGAAAAGATTTCTCCCGATTGTCTCGTGCTTACGGAAACTACCGTCCCCCCCGGAACCACCGAATATGTGGCGTATCCGATCATTAAAAAGGCCTTTAAGAAAAGAGGGATCAAAAAAGAACCGCTCCTGGCGCACAGTTTTGAAAGGGTCATGCCCGGAAAAGAGTATGTGCGCTCCGTAAGGGATTTCTGGAGAGTGTGCAGCGGAATCAACCGGAAAAGCAGGGAAAGAGTCACGAAATTTTTGTCCGAAGTACTCAATGTGGAGAAATTTCCGCTCACAGTACTGGAAAGGCCCATTGAGAGCGAAACATGCAAGATTGTGGAAAACAGCTACAGGGCCACCATCCTGGCATTCCTGGATGAATGGAGCCTTTTTGCGGAAACCAACGGCGTAGATATGGTAAAGGTCCTCAAGGCCATCAAAGTCAGGCCCACCCACAACAACATCATCTTCCCCGGACCGGGTATCGGAGGATATTGCCTTCCCAAAGATGGGGGACTGGGACTCTGGGCCTACAAACACCTCATGGGTTTTGAAAACGACATCTTCAAAATCACTCCCCAGGCCATCAACATTAATGATACACGCGCGCTCCACGCCGCCCAGCTTGTTCGGGACGCCCTTAGAAATATGGGACGAATCGTGGCCGCATCTCAGATAACCCTCCTGGGAGCATCCTACAGGGAGGACGTGGGGGATACAAGGTACAGCGGATCTGAAATTATTGTGAGAAAACTGACCGAAATGGGCGCTGATGTAAAGGCCCATGATCCTTACGTACAACACTGGTGGGAACTGGAAAAACAGGATGAATACCCGGCAGTGGGGGCAAGCTGGTCCCGTTTTTTCCGAAACCAGGAGCACCTGTCCGATTTTTCCATGACAGAGGATTTAAAAGATGCCCTTCATGGTTCAGATGCCGTCATTTTTGCCGTCCGGCACGAACCCTATCTTTCCCTGAGACCTGAAGAGGTGGTGGAAATGGCTGGAGGCCCCTTGGCGGTGGTGGACTGTTTCGGCATCCTCAACGACCAGGATATTGAAACCTATTTTGAACTGGGCTGCGAGGTCAAAGGGATGGGCCGTGGCCACATTAACCGCATAAAGGACAGGGTAAGAAAACGCAAACTGGAAAAGACCTGATTTTGTATCTTATTCAAAAACCCTGGCATGAATGGAGTTACAGGGTCTTTTTTGCTGCCGCATCTTGGATTGACCTTCACCGACCGTTGAGAGGTCCTTTTCGGCTGGTACAACGAAACCTACTGCGTTTTCAACAACCTGTCCGTACCAGCCTAAAAGGACCGGTGCTCCACAGGAATCAGATGCTGCAGCAAAAAAGCTATGATGGCAAAACTCCGTTGGATTTCACGATATTGCCGCTACCGACGTTCCAGCTAACAGAGATGGCAGATTAGGTTTTCTCAGCACTCTTCTCATCCTTGCA
>BS_KBA_SWE02_21mDRAFT_10000357_pt1 | contig 16807 bp, 14 predicted proteins | sample BalSeasSWE02_21m_FD_9196 | JGI IMG/M metagenome (IMG submission 9196)
AATCATGAGTCAATTATTTATTCCAATCATCCTTTTTTTAGGACTAATCGTCTTAATTTCGTCCTTTTTCATAGTAAAACAGCAAACCGCAGCCATTGTTGAGCGCTTTGGTCGTTTCAACAGCATTCGTCATTCTGGTCTTCAATTAAAAATACCTTTAGTTGATAGAATTGCGGGTAAAGTGAGCTTAAAAATTACACAACTAGATGTTATTATTGAAACTAAAACTCTAGATGATGTATTTGTTAAACTTAAAGTGTCTGTGCAATATAAAGTTGTCTCAGAAAAAGTATATGATGCTTTCTATAAACTAGATTATCCACATGAACAAATCACGTCTTATGTGTTTGATGTGGTCAGAGCCGAAGTTCCTAAAATGAAACTTGACGATGTCTTTGTAAAAAAAGATGATATCGCCATTGCTGTTAAAACAGAACTAAACGATGCCATGATGGAATATGGCTATGATATCATTAAAACTTTGGTTACCGATATTGATCCTGATTCACAAGTGAAAGCTGCCATGAACAGAATTAACGCAGCAGATAGAGAAAAAACAGCGGCCCAATATGAAGGTGATGCTGCCAGAATATTAATTGTTGAAAAAGCGAAGGCAGAAGCTGAAAGCAAGCGCTTACAAGGTCAGGGTATTGCCGATCAGCGTAGGGAAATAGCCAGAGGTTTGGAGGAATCTGTTGAGGTATTAAACAGAGTTGGCATCAATTCTCAAGAAGCTTCAGCCCTTATCGTGGTCACTCAACATTATGATACGCTTCAATCTTTGGGTCAGGAAACTAATAGTAATTTAATTTTATTGCCTAATACGCCACAAGCAGGTAGCCAGATGTTAAATGATATGGTTGCCAGCTTTACTGCCAGTAATCAAATTGGAGAGGCCATGAAACAAGCTCAAAAAAAGAAAAACGGTAAATAATTTTTTATCACACCTAAATAAAACCTCTTAAAAGATTAAGGGGTTTTATTTTTTAAAAGGGCGTCTTTCCTCCCATTTCTGGGTAGGATTCATGAGATTGAATATCTGTTTTAAAAGGGCGTTCACAAAACTATTGGTGTATTTTAAATAGATAAACATGGTTTCTGGTTGGGCTCCAACAGAGCTTTTAATTTCCATAGCCGTACGGGCATACACGACCGACTCAAATCCATTATTAATAGCATACGCAGCCATATCATAAAGCATATTTAAATACAACTGATTGCTGTGTTGATGCTCTGAATCATACCCTAAAAAATAAGTTTCTAAAGCTTTATTATTTAAAATTAAAGTATAAAATCCAATGAGTTCATTATTTAAAAAATATCCAAAAACCTTAAAGTCATCTAACAGATACTCCTTCAAAATTAGAAAATGGTTTTTTGGCAATATAAACGTATTAAAAGAAGCATTTTTAGAAACGTTTTTATACAGTTTATATAAATCAATAGAGTGATTATTTATCTCCTCAATATTTAATTCCTTGACCATAACCGTTTGTCTTTTTTGCCTGGCCCGATTAAATCTTGATCTGTATTTCGTGGTCATATCAGCAACATAATCCTGAATACTTAACCAATTTTTTCTCGGTTTCATAATCATATTAGGTTGAACCTGCATTTTATAAAACTTTTTCAACTCAAAAACAGACTGAGCCAAATGAATGGCATCATTTTTAAAGTAATCTTTAAAAAGAATTAAACGTATTTTTCGTTTCCTTTCTATTCTTATCCACTTTGTTAATTCCTCACAAGCTTCAAATATTTTCTCAATAAACTGTGTTTGAGAAATTTTTGNTTGGTCAACAAAAATGCCATGTTGCCCGGTATGAGTTAAATTACCAACCACTAAAATATTCCCTTTTAAAAACTTTGAAAGTGTGTTTTGAAGCGCTTCTTTAAAACGAGTAGCGTCTTCGTGTCTGAACATGTCCTTTAAATACAATTGTACTCTTTGAATAACAGCGACGCCAACAAGCTCCTTTTTATTAAACACCCCAACATAATACACACATATGGTATTGGGACAGGCCTTTTCAAAAGCTTCTAAGTAATGCGTTTGTAAAAAAATGTCGTGGCGAGTCAATCCGTTCCACTCATTTTTTGGAAGGTCGACAGCCGATGTATATATTTTGAATACTATCAAATTAAAAAAATAAAGACTGAAAACTTAGGTCATCAGTCTTTAAAAATATTAAAAGGTTACAATATTATTTCCAACCACAAATTATAGCGCCCATCACTGTAAGCGTAAAAATCCAATAGCCGCTGTTAATTAAAATATATTTCGCGCCTTTACGTTCAAATAAGGCGTTAGTTCCTAAAATTGGAAAAGCAATAAACAGTCCTGCAATAAAACCATGAAGCGCCCCATGCTTAAAGGTTCTGAATGCCTCGCCATAATCAGCCATAAAAGCTTCATAAGATGGTAAGGCCGTTGTTGGATCTCCTCCAACCATACCCATAGCCCCCATTTGATGAATAACAATCGTTGGTAATATAAAAGCTAACAGAAATGCAAACAAAAGAGCCAAAACAAATATTTTAATCATGTTTCCTCCTTTGATTTGTTCTTCAGTAACGCCGGCAGCTTTCATCCAGGCATTTCCAAATACCTTTGGATTATACCAAATAAACCCAATAAACAACGCAGATACTGCCGCTACAAGAATAGCTAAGAAATTTAATTCCATAATATTTTCGTTTTAGTTTGAATTTAAATATAGTTAAAATTCTAATATCAGTGCTTTTTAGCTTTTTGAAAATCAACCCTTTAAAGCCATATTTCTATTTAAATAGCAGAAGCCTCAGCTACCAAAAGCGCATCTGTATCCTCTAATGCCTTTTGAATAAAAGCTTCAATTGCAGCATTTCTTTTTAGGCCGTTTTTAAGCAAAACTCCTAAAGTAATCATGGTGGCAATTCTGGTTCCAACCTTTTTAGCTGCCGTTGAAAACAAAGGCTCCAATTCCTCATAACTCACATTTTTAGCAAGATCCTGAATATCGGCTTTCGCTTTTAGTTGTTTGGCCTCGGGTAAATTAGTATACTTTTTACCTAATTGCTGAATGACATCTAAAGACTTTCTTTGTGGTTGATTCTGGGTGTTTTTTACTAGATTTTGACCGTCCTTTGGTGTTGATTTATTTGAAGTCTGACCAGATTCCTCCTGTTTTGTCCAGGTATCACGCAACCCAACCGTTTTATTAAATATTAATAATTTTTCATTAGAATCGTCATCAACATTAAAATAGCCTAAGCGCTGAAACTGAAACCGATCTCCAACCTTGGCTTCTGATAAACTTGGTTCTACATAAGCCTCAATAATTTTTAAAGAATCTGGGTTGATAAACTCCATAAAATTTTTATCCTGATGACTGTCCGGTGATTCATCCATAAACAATCTATCATACTCTCTTACCTCCGCTTTTATAGCGTGTTTTATAGAAACCCAGTGTAATGTACCTTTTACTTTTCTTAAACTAGCCTGAGTACCTGTTCCACTTAAACTTTCAGGATCATAAGTACAGTGAATTTCAGTAATATTACCTTTATTATCCTTTACAACGCTTTGTCCCTTAATAATATAAGCATTTTTAAGTCGCACTTCCTTTCCTATGGCAAGCCTAAAATATTTACTGTTGGCGTCTTCTTTAAAGTCCTCTCTTTCAATATATAATTCTTTTGAGAAAGGTACTTTTCTAAATCCTGCCTTTTCATCTTCCTGGTTATTTTCGGCTTCCAGCCACTCTTCTTTTCCTTCAGGGTAATTGGTAATAATTAACTTTACAGGATCTAAAACCGCCATCACGCGTGGTGCTATTTTGTTTAAATCTTCACGAATACAAAATTCTAATAAAGAAACATCTATGACATTATCCCGTTTAGCCACTCCAACGGTTTCCACAAACTTTCTAATAGCCGCAGGCGTATAACCTCTGCGTCGTAAACCAGAAATAGTTGGCATTCTTGGATCATCCCACCCTGTGACAACCCCTTCTTCAACCAATTGAAGCAACTTGCGTTTACTCATAATGGTATAACTAAGGTTTAAGCGGGCGAACTCACGTTGCTTTGGTCTAATGGTGTCTTTAACAACCACCTGGTCTAAAAACCAGTCATAAAGCTCTCTGTGAGGTTTAAATTCTAAAGAACACAAAGAGTGCGAAATAGATTCTACATAATCACTTTCTCCATGCGTCCAATCATACATAGGGTAAATACACCAGGTATCACCTGTTCTGTGATGGTGCTTCTTTAATATACGATACATGATAGGGTCACGCATTAACATATTGGGATGTTGCATGTCAATTCTTGCTCTAAGAATGTGCTCCCCTTCCTCAAATTCACCATTTTTCATGCGGTTAAATAAATCCAGATTTTCTTCAACACTTCTGTTTCTGTATGGACCATCTACTCCCGGTTGTGTTGGTGTTCCTTTTTGCTCAGCCATAGCTTCTGAAGATTGAGAATCAACATAAGCCTTTCCTTCTTTAATTAACTTAACAGCCCAATCATATAATTCTTGAAAGTAGTCTGAAGAATATAATTCTTTATCCCAGGTATAGCCCAGCCAAGAAATATCTTCTTTAATAGCATCAACATATTCCTGTTCTTCCTTCGCGGGATTAGTGTCATCAAAACGCAGGTTTACAGGGGCGTTGTACTTTTCTCCTAAACCAAAACTAATTCCAATGGCTTTTGTATGACCAATATGTAAATAACCATTAGGCTCCGGTGGAAAACGAAAACGCAACTTGTTTCTATCCATACCTTTTGACAAATCTTCTTCAATAATTTGTTCTAAAAAATTTAGTGGTTTTTTTTCTTCAGACATAAAATAATAGCTATTTGCTAGTTTATGATTTTAAATGATACCTATTAATCAAAAATATTGTGCAAAATTAGGTAATTTTGATGACTTAAAAAGCCATACTATGGGAATTATAAAGGTTGAAAATATAAGGGTGTTTGCACATCATGGTTGTCTTAAAGAAGAAACAAAAATAGGCAGTGACTATCGCGTGGATTTAAAAGTACATGCGAACTTACAAACCTCGGCTCAATCTGATACACTTATTGACACTGTAGATTATGTTTTATTAAACCACATTGTAAGAGACGAAATGGGTAAACCGTCTCACCTTCTAGAAACGGTGGGTAAGCGTATTTTAGATAGAATTTTTAATGAAGCCCAACTTGTAAAAAAAGTAACGGTTTGTGTTAGTAAATTGAACCCACCTATTGGTGGTGATGTTGAAAAGGTAACGATTAAAATGACCGATCAACGTAAAAAGTAAATTATAGTAAGAAAAACTCTATTTTTTTTTATATTTGCAGTCAATAAAATGGCGTTGTGGCCGAGTGGCTAGGCAGAGGTCTGCAAAACCTTCTACAGCGGTTCGAATCCGCTCGACGCCTCCAAAAACCTTCAGATTATGCTGAGGGTTTTTCTTTTATAATATTAATGTTTTCAAACTTTTCTTTAATCAATTCCTTTTCTTTAGGAAAAAAAGCTTGGACTAAAAGCAAAACACCAAACCCTAAAATTACTAAGGCTATAATTTTTTTGGTCTTAAAAATAATTCTTGGAGTTAATTTATTTTTTAATTTTTTTGAAACCACTATTTTAACAAGATCTATTAAAAAATAAACGATTAAAATCGTTGATAAAAAAACAATAACACCTTCTTTTGTGTCTGTTAAAGAATTAGCCAAAACAATAAAAGCAACCCATCCTAATAAGACACCAATATTAATAAAATTAAGCAAAAACCCTTTTAAGAATAACTTGCCATATTTTTTTTGAATGTCAATCCTATGATATTCCTTAACAATATCTCTAAAAGATTTAGATGTTTTTATAAATGAAATAAAACCATAAACAACTAACAATACACCGCCAAAAACTAAAAAATTAGGATCATCTTTTATTTTATCTAAAAGTTTATTGGTACTAAAAAAAGCCACAATAATAAAGACAATATCTGCAAACATTACGCCTAGATCAAATATTAAGGCGCTCTTAAACCCTTTGGTAACACTGGTTTCAAGAAGGACAAAAAAAACAGGTCCTATAGTGAATGCTAATATCACACCAAACGGAACGGCTCTTATAATATCTTCAAACATAAATTTCTATGCGTTTACACAAAGTAAAGAAATATTATATAGATTATTCCTGATTTGAATTTGAATTCATTTTATACTATTAAAAAAAGCCTGTTAAAAACAAGCTTTAAATTACATTTTATTTAAAAAGTTAATCCATTAGTTTAACTCTGCCTCCTAATACTTTACTTTCATTAACAGTTTCAGGATTACCATAAATATATACATCTCCCCCGGCTCTGATTTTTATATCAACCACCTTACTTGCTTTTACATAAGCTTCACCAGCGGCGTTGATAGATACCTCCGTATTTTCTGTCTCATTATGTTCACCCTTAAAAATCCCACCAGTTAATAAAGAAATATCTTGTTTTTTAGACTTACCAGAGACTTCTACAATACCACCTGTTACTGCTTTGACATTTAAATAAGACACATCACATACCGCATTGATTATTCCGCCCTCTTGTGATTTTAAATCAAGTTCAAATTGTTTTATCTCATCTTTAGAATAAATTTTCGCACCTTCATTAGCATCAAGAACATCAACAGTAGTATAATACAAAGTTACCTTGGTGTTGTTGCCGTCAAAAATCTTTTCAATATTCATTTTAATCTTTAGCTTACCATTTTTATTATTAACAACAACCTCCTTATTGTTTTTTCCTGAAATAGTGACTTTGTTTTCATTGGATTTAATCATCTCAACCTCTATTAAATCAAAAACTTTAAGTTCAGTAAATTCACCCACTGTTTTTTCAATGGAATTTTGCGCCATTGTGGTAATGCATAAACCAATATCAATACTGTAAATACATGTTTCATTTTTTTATTTTTTTATATATAACGTCATCATATCAATAATTATTCCTCTTTTTTCCCAATTAAATTAAAATCTAAATGCTTTTTAACTAAATCAGTATTTTTTACCTTTACAACCACTTCATCACCAAGTTGATATACCTTTTTTGTGGTTTTTCCAACTAAAGCATATTGGCCTTCGTCAAACACATAGTGATCATCTTTAATATCCCTAACACTAACCATACCCTCACATTTATTCGAAATAATTTCTACATAAATACCCCAATCTGTTACTCCAGAAATAACTCCTAAAAACGCCTCATCTTTATGCTCTTCCATGAAACGAATTTGCATATACTTAATTGAATCACGTTCCGCTTTGGTAGCTAAATTTTCCATATTACTTGAGTGATTACATTTATCTTCATAAAGATCTTCATTAACTGATTTCCCACCATCAAGATATAACTGTAATAAACGATGCGCCATCACATCAGGATACCGACGAATTGGTGATGTAAAATGACTATAATAATCAAAAGCTAAACCATAATGTCCAATATTATGAGTAGTATATTCTGCCTTACTCATAGTACGAATAGTTAAAGTATCCACAAGATTTTGTTCTTTTTTACCAACTACTTCCTGTAATAAATTATTTAACGAGGCTGTTGTTGTTTTTCTGTCTTTAAAATTTAATTTATAACCAAACTTTGATACCACCCCTTGTAATGTAGCAAGTTTACTCACATCTGGCTCATCATGAACTCTATATATAAAGGTTTTTTTTGGTGATTTTTTACCAATAAATTCAGACACTTTTTGGTTAGCTAACAACATAAATTCTTCAATTAAATGGTTAGCATCTTTACTTATTTTAAAAAAAACACCTATAGGATTAGCCTCTGCATCCAAATCAAATTTCACTTCAACCTTATCAAATGAAATTGCGCCTTCTTTCATACGTCTTTTGCGCATAATTTTAGCAAGTTCATCCAGCTTTAATATAGCTTCTTTTATCTCTGGATTCGTTTGATATGACACACCTGTCAAGGATACTTCTTGAGGAATATTATTTGTTTTTGTCTCAATGATAGCCTGCGCTTCTTCATAAGCAAAACGGGCATCACTATAAGTAACAGTTCTACCAAACCATTGTTCTTTTACTTCGGCTTTATTATTAATTTTAAAGACCGCAGAAAAGGTGTACTTTTCTTCATGAGGTCTTAAAGAACATGCGTTATTAGATAATACCTCAGGAAGCATAGGTACTACTCTATCTACTAAATAAACAGAAGTTGCCCGTTCATAGGCTTCATCATCTAAAATGGTGCCTTCCTGCACATAATGTGACACATCAGCAATGTGAATTCCTATTTCATAGAGTCCGTTTTCTAAAATTTCAAAAGATAAAGCATCATCAAAATCTTTAGCATCTTTAGGATCAATAGTAAAAGTTAATACTTTACGCATATCTCTACGTTTCGCTATTTCTTCTGCTGTAATAGAAGTATCTATAGTATCAGCAAAATTTTCGACTTCTTTTGGAAATTCGTGTGGTAAACCATATTCCGCAAGTATAGAATGAATTTCCGTATTATGTTCTCCTGGTCTTCCTAATACTTGTATAATTTTACCATTTGGTGAATCTGCATTTTCAGGCCAGTCTTCTAAGACAACTAAAACCTTATCACCATCCTTTGCATTATTAATTTTACTTATAGGAACAAAAATATCTTTATACATTTTATTACTATCCGCAATAACAAAGGCATATTTATCATGTAATTGAATAACACCAACATACTCTGTTTTAGCACGTTTAATAATTCGGGTTATTTCACCTTCCATTTTTCCTTGTTTACGCCGTTTGTAAACATAAAATTCTACTTCATCACCGTTCAAGGCTTTATTTATATTATTAGATGCTATAAACACATCTTCACTAAAATCATCACTAATAATATAACCAGATCCTTTTGCAGAGATATCTAAAATACCTACATGATATTCTGTATTTATTACAGCCTTGAATTTACCACGTTCTACTTCTTCAATTTCTTTTTGAGCTGTTAACGCATGTAATTTCTTTATAATTTGATTTCTGCTACTGGCATCATTAACTCCTAGTTTCGCAGCAATTTGTTTATAATTAAAACTTTGGGTTCTATCTTTTTTTAAAATACCTAGAATCGTATTTGTAAGGTTAGAAATCTTTTGAGATGATTTCTGTTTTTTCTTTCTTGTCATGTAATATTTGTAATCATTTTTATTTCCTAAGATACTGGAAATTCAGTTATTAAATAGCTCTTTTTAGGAGAAGATTAGCTACTTATTTTATACAAAGTTACACTTTAAAAGTTAAAACATAATTTTTAAAGGTTATGTTATGTTAAAATTAACTTATTCACATTATATATTACACTATTAATTTCTTTTTAAAATTTTAAAAAATAATGTTGATTATTATAGTCTGTTAATATCTAGTATAACTTTTTTAGCTTTTATTTTGATTACAATTTATTTACTTTCTATTAATAGTTAATTAACAGGTTATATATATTTAAAAGATTCATTTTAAGCCACTTTATATTTTATATTAACCGTTGTTAATAACTAAAAATACAAGCTATTTTGTTATAAGTAATTTTAATTTTTATGTTGGTACCGTGTTAAATTAGTTTTAAAACTTTTATATAAAAAAATATTAAAAATTAGGTCATTCTTTTTTAGTTTTTGATTGGAATTTTTTTTGAATTAATACTATTTTACTTTTAATAAATTATAAACAGTTATTAACAGATAATCAATAGTGTTATAAACTTTAATAATAAGACATATTTATTACCTTTACTTTTTAAAAATTAGAAATTATGACTATTTCAATTGGTAATGATCATGCTGGTGTTGAGTATAAATTTGCTATTATAAAACACTTGAAATCAAAGGGTTATTCTGTAAAAAATTACGGTACAGATACTTTAAATAGTGTAGATTACCCAGATTTTATTCATCCTGTTGCTAAAGATGTTGAAGAAAATAGAGCGGACTTTGGAATTATTATTTGCGGAAGTGGAAATGGCGCAAATATGACCGCTAATAAACACCAAGGCGTACGATCAGCATTATGTTGGAATAAAGAGATTGTAGCTTTAGCGAGACAGCATAATAACGCTAATATTTTAAGTATTCCCGCTCGTTTTACTGCCTTACCACAAGTTATTGAAATGGTGGATACTTTTTTTGAAACAAAATTTGAAGGTGGCCGCCATCAGGCACGTATTGATAAGATTCCTACTTCTTGTTAAATGAGTAATTTACACACCCACACCCATCAGCATAACCATAAACAATTAAAAGGAAGAAATCTTTTTATTTCTATTCTTTTAAATATCCTTATTACTGTTGCTCAGGTTATAGGTGGACTGGTTTCTGGAAGCTTAGCTTTATTAAGTGATGCCTTACATAATTTTACAGATGTCATATCTCTTATGGTTAGCTATATAGCGACTGTTTTATCTAAAAAATCAGCTTCGTTACATAAAACATTTGGTTATAAGCGTGCAGAAATTTTGGCTGCTTTTGTGAATGCTGCAACTTTAATTATTGTGGCTGTCATTTTAATTAAAGAGGCTATTATTAGAATTCAACACCCTCTTGAAATTAAATCAGGTTTGGTTATTTGGTTGTCCTTATTAGGGATTATGGTTAACGGTCTGAGTGTACTACTATTAAAAAAGGATTCAGAAAGAAACATGAATATGCGCTCGGCCTATTTACATTTATTAACAGATATGTTAGCAAGTGTAGCAGTATTGATAGGGGGTTTATTAATGAAATTTTATGAAATTTACTGGATAGACAGCTTTCTAACACTTATTATAGCATTGTATTTGGTATGGGTTGGTTTTGATTTATTAAAAGATTCTTTTCATGTGCTTATGTTATTTGCTCCAGAGAATATTCCAATTCAAGAGATAGTTAAAGAAGTTCAAAAACTTAAGCAAATAAAAAATGTGCATCATGTACATGTGTGGCAATTAAATGAAGACGAAACCCATTTTGAAGCCCATGTTGATTTTAATGAGAATATTACATTATCTCAGTTTGATGAGGTCTTGATTGAAATTGAAGAACTTTTATTTCATAAATTCAATATTAATCATGTTAATATTCAACCTGAGTTTGGAAAATGTGGCCCAAAAGATGTCATTGTTCAGGATTGATTATGGTGTTAATTTATAGGTTGTACTTATGATAGATATACAAATAAAAACGTTTGAAGAGCTTTCAAAACAAGAATTGTATAGAGTTTTACAATTACGCAGTGAAGTATTTGTGGTTGAGCAAGATTGTGTCTATCAAGATATTGATGGTAAAGACGAAAAAGCGCTTCATGTTATTGGTATAAAAGACGATAAAATTATTGCTTATACCCGTCTTTTTAAGCCTGGTGATTATTTTGAAAAAGCCAGTATTGGAAGGGTGGTAGTGGCTAAAGACCAACGCCATTTTAAATATGGATATGACATTATGAAGGCATCTATTCAGGGAATAAAGCAGTATTATAATGAAACCTACATAAAGATTTCAGCACAGGCTTATTTGAAGTCTTTTTATAATAATCTGGGCTTTAGTGAAGTTGGTGAAGAATATTTAGAAGATGATATTCCGCATATCGCTATGATTAAACCCTAAAACCTTTATCGCTTTAACGTAAAATGTCCCTTTATTACTTCACCTGTTTGAAAGGTAATGACGTACCAATAATCGTTTGTTTCCATTGGTTTCCCGTTGAAAGTACCATTCCAACCCACATTAGGTCCTAAAGACTTAAGTAACTTTCCATAAGGATCAAAGATAGCAATGTCTTTAATATTGTTTGTAAGATCTTTGACCATCCAAACATCATGATTACCATCATTATTAGGTGTGAAATATTTCGGAATATAAAAAGATTCTTCACTAATAATTACATTAAAACTGGTTTCATTACTATCACAAAAATTTTCGTTATAGATGTAAATAGTTTGTGATATTGAAATTACATCACCAGAATTTAACATAGTACCATTCCCACCAGATTGAGTGAAGTAATTACCATTAATTAGTGTTTGTAATCTATAAGGAGTTGCAGTAAAAACATCACTTAGATTGTCAACTTTTACAGTATTACCGCACTGATTTTGTGAGGACACGTAACCAGAAAAATTTAAAGGTTCCCAATTAATAGGAATATTTAAAGGGTTGTCTACAACCACGCAGCCTAAGGAACTGTTTAACCTAAAATCAGCAATTGCAAACGAGTTATTACCGTTGTTAAGATGCAGTCGGCATAAAGTATTATTATTACAATCAATAACGACCAAGGATGAATTTTTAGATAAATCTAATTCAGATAACTTATTTGAATAACAAATTAAAGTGCTTAAATTTAAGTTATTACTAGTATCTATAGCTGTTATTTCATTTTCTTCACATGAGATATAGGCTATATTTAAATTTTTGGAAATATCTAAATAAGTTAAAGTGTTTCCTCCACATTGTAGTCTGTTTAAAATGGGATTATTTGTTAAATCAATAGATGAAATGTCGTTTTTTTCGAATGCTAAAACAACTAAAGATGCATTTTTAGAAACGTCTAAACTTTTCAGCAAATTATTTCGGCAAACCAATGAAATGATATTAGGATTTTGAGTAATATTTACAATTTCTAATAAGTTGTTTTGGCACCATAAAATTTTTAAATCTTTAAGCATACTGACGTCTATACTTGCTATTTGGTTATTAAAAAAGTATAATTCTTTAAGATTTATATTTTGTGATAGATTTAAAGAGGTTAATTGATTAATTGAACAATCAAGAACTGTGAGTGCTGTAAAATCTTCAATACCAGTGAGATCTGCAATATTTTTTTCTGAAACATCTAAAGAAGTTAAGAGGTTAATATTACTGGTTGGAACCATCCCATCTAAAGGACCGCTATCCAAACCTAAGTCAATTAAAGCCTGTTCAAAATTAGCATCAGGAACAACGGTTTGAGACAAGCCACAAACACTTAATGCAAAGAGAAAAAAGAGAGATATGACAGAATTTTTACTCAAAACGAAGAGGCGTTTATATTATGGGTTTTTTACGTAAGTAATTAATATTTCAACCCGGCGGTCTTCCTTTGGATCGCCCCCCAAAGGAAACAATCGTCTTAATCCCACATATTTCATTCTTTTTGGGTCAATACCTTTTTTAACGAAATAATCATAAACAAATTTAGCGCGTGCCACAGATAAATTTCTTTTTTTCGTTTTTCTATCCACCGCATCCCTGCTATATTGAGTGCAGCAGACATGTCCCTGAATAGTAAAATAGATGTCTTTTCTTTCTACTAAAGATTTAGCAATAGCCTCTAATACGGGTTTTGATTCGGGCATCATGCTGCTATAACCGGTTTTAAATAAAATATTTTCGAATACAATTTTATCGCCAATTTTAAGATCTCCCTTAATCTGTTCGGGCACATCTTTCTTTATTACAGCCGCTTCCGTTTGTTTTTCTTCAGTAGTCTTAGGTGGTTTTGGGTTAATTATTATTTCAACCTTTCTGTTCAGGCCTCTAATTTTTAAGAGGTCCTTTTCATCAATAATTTTTAAAAGAATCTCGCCTTTACCATCAACATTGCTTATTAATGATTCGCTAATTTCGTTGTTAGCAAAAATGGCTTTTATAGCATTGGCACGGTCTTGAGAAAGAATTAAATTATATTCTGAAGCTCCTATATCATCACAAAAACCATAAATTGAAATGGATTCGATGTCAACATCTGAAAGGGAAGAAATAAACAACAAGAGTCGGTTTTCTTCGGTTATGGGCACATCATATTTGTCTGTTTCAAAATAAACTTCGTGGGTTAGTTTATTTTGAGAAACCGCAAATTGACAAATTAATATGACAGATAGAAACAGTTTATTCATTAATGAGGCACATAATAATTTTTAAATATACTATTTTTAATTATTCAATGGGTGCCCAAACTACCTTAAATACTCTAAGTAAGCGGTTGGGCTTCCAAGGATTTCAGTTGCTTTCTTTATTTCTGGATCGTGTTGTTTGAAATATTCATACAATCCCTCTCTGTATACATATCGCTTGACAATTTCTTCCGTTAACAGTTCTAAGAGGTAGTCTTTATTCATGTCTAAACCGGCAAGCTTCAATTTGTTTAAGTTAGAAAGCAGTGCATTATAATCACTGCTGATATCTAAATCTTCTGTTTTTGATTCTTCAAAGGCCTTTTTAAGTACCTTTTCGGTATTTGTTTCAAAAGAAAAACGCTTCGTTTTTAAAAAACTTTTAAAGTTGTCAAAATCTGAAGAGTTCAGTTTAAAATCATGAATATTTTCTACTTTATTTTGATAATAATAGTTCGTGGCATAGTCAAAAATCAGGTTGTCATTTTCTATGGCTTTAGTTAAAGCCGTATTTTTTGATCCGTTCATCTCTTCATCAGGAAACACACCACCACCATCAAAAACTTTACGGCCGTTTTTGGTTTTAAATTCATTATAGTTTTCTTGTTTTACACGTACCGCCTCCCCTTTATCATTTCTGTGCCAATAATCTAAAGCCTGAATACACCTGCCAGAAGGTGTATAATAGCGCGAAATGGTAATTTTTATCTGTGTGCCATAAGTTAATAGTTTGGGACGTTGCACTAATCCTTTTCCAAAACTTCTAGTTCCAACAATCACGGCGCGGTCTAAATCCTGTAAAGAGCCGGAGACGATTTCACTGGCCGAGGCACTATTCCCATCAATTAGAACAACCAAAGGAATCTCCGTATCAATCGGATCTCTTTGTGTAAAATAAGTGCGGTTGTATTTTTTAACTTTTGATTTTGTAGTAACCACCAACTGTCCTTTAGGAACAAACATGTTTACAATATCAATAGCTTCATTAACTAATCCGCCGGGGTTTCCACGAAGGTCCAGAACAAGACGTTTAGCTCCTTGGGCTTTTAAGTCTCTTACAGCATAACTGGTTTGAGAAGCCGCTTTTTCACTGAATTGACTTAAAACAATATAGCCCGTTTTTTCATTGATCATTGAAAAATAAGGCACCGCCTTTATTTCCACTTCAGCGCGATTAATAGTGGCTGTTTTTAAGTTGCCCTGGCGTTTATAGGTAACCTCTACTGCGGTTCCTGGCGCTCCTTTTAACAATTCACCGGCATCATCTTTATAATTTTCCAGAAGGATATTACCTACTTTTATAATTTCATCACCGGCTTTTAAACCCGCTTTATCTGCAGGGTAATCTTTATAAGGCTCTACAATAACTAATTTATCATTCAGGGTTCTTACTTTGGCTCCAATGCCAATATAATCCCCCGTATTGTTTATGCGTGCAGCTTCAACATCCTGTTCATTCATAAAATTAGTATAAGGATCTAAATCCTTTAACATACTTTTTATCGCTGTATCCATTAAATCACCAGGATTGGTGTCGTCAACATAATTCATATTAACCTCTTTAAAGAGGGTTGTAAAAATCTCTATTTGTTTGGCTATTTCAAAAAAATCATTTTGAAAAGCCGTTCCTGTTATAAAAACAGTAATGGCCAACAAAGGGATAACGATCTTTTTTTTAAGAATCTGTTTCATTTTCTAAGGGTGTACTATTTGCGGTTACTTTTGAAAACTTATCAAACAACAGGGTCATTTTATGTTCAAGCTGTTTTAACGTTGGTATTTCTTTACCAATATACAAAATCATAAACGCATGTGGCGTTGAAATGTTGTGAAAACAATGGGCTTTGTTTAACCTAAAGGCTTCACGAAGAAGGCGTTTGATTCTGTTTCTGTCAACGGCCCGTTTAAAATGTTTTTTACTAACAGAAACCCCCGTTTTAAAAAGCGCTGCATCATCAAAATGAACAGAGGCGTAAACCAGGCGTAAAGGAAAAACACTTACTGATTGCCCTTTAGAAAACAAGGTGTCAACGAGCTTTTTACTTTTGAGCTTTTCTTTTTTATTAAAGGTGAATTTCAATGGAGTTGTTTTAAAAGCCAAAGGTAGTAAATTATAAAAGTTACTTAAAGAAACCTATAATTTTTAGAAGTATTCGTTTAACGGTTGTTAAGGACTATATTCTTAGGTTTAATAATTTCCGTTTCAATATTGAATTCAGAATTTTCCGATTTTTCCGATTTCTTACTTTGGCCAGAAAAGACGATTAAAATTAAAATTAAATTATTGATTTTCTCATTGTCGTACTCGAATTATGCTAAGGTTTGGTATATGAACTGTGGCGTGTTTTAAGCACTAAGGTTACCAAACAAAACACAGATAGAAAGTCCGCGAGGATTTTCGTAAATTGGCTAAAACCAAGCAATGAATTATACACGGCTTAAGTTTGTTTTTTGTTAATTATTAGTGAATCCATAACTTTTCTCAATTGCTTTAGATTAATATCATTTGCAATTACTGTCCCTTTTTCATCTACTAAAACATTAAAGGGAATCTGAAATATTCCATATTTGTTAGCCAATTTTCCTGAAAAACCTTCAATGTCAATCACGTTATTCCATTTTGGTTTTTCCGTTTCCATTGCTTTTTGCCAATCATCTTCTTTCTCATCTAAAGATACACCGAGTAAGGTTAGTCCCTTTTCTTTGAAGTCATTGTTTATTCCTGTCAATTCTGGAAATTGGTCTCGACAAGGTTTACACCAAGAAGCCCAAAAATCAATAAATAATATTTGTCCTCTAAAATTTTTGGTGCTGATTAAATGATTCTCTTTACTTGGTAAAGTAAAATCATGAATTGAATCTCCTCTTTTTATTTTGTATTGTGGAAAAGCTTTAAACTCAATTCGTTGAATTGAAAGCGGACTTTGAAA
>BS_KBA_SWE02_21mDRAFT_10000358_pt1 | contig 16776 bp, 15 predicted proteins | sample BalSeasSWE02_21m_FD_9196 | JGI IMG/M metagenome (IMG submission 9196)
CATGCTGTATTTTTTTTTAACCCTTTTTCCCAGGCACCTTATAAGCTCTGGACGGTCCCTCATGCAACGTTTCTCAAATGCCTGAATTCAAATGGGAGTATTGCTGTGCTGTGTGCGGATTTTGTGGCATTTTGAGGTTTGAAGAGAACGTTGAGGTCCATCCATAGCTAATTGCCCACATGTCGGCTAGGGGATGGGAGTGACGAGGTATTTGACAGTTATGGATGGTACCTTTTGCGGGAATGGCCCTGGCCCTCGAACAATGACTCCTGTTGAAAAAGGACTTATCTTTGCAAGTGACGATAGTGTTGCCATTGATGCCGTTGCCGCCAGGATCATGGGGTTTGATCCCATGAACATCCCTAATAGCCATCCATAAAGGAGCTTGAAGCAATGGATGTATTCCTCACAATTGATGTCGAAACATATACGGGTGACTATACATCGGATGTGGATGGGCACGGAAAGGGACTGCCTTATATTTTGGAGAGACTTAACGAGTTTAAAATTGGCGCCACTTTCTTTGTCGAAGCACTTGCTGCCACTCGATGGGGCATCGAGCCTATTCGAGATATGTGCGCTTTAATAATGGATTTCGGTCATGACATTCAACTCCATATCCATCCTAAAGTTTCAAAAATTGATAAAATTCGAATTATTGATGACAAGCTGTGGAAATACAATAAAGATACTCAAAAAAGACTTATTGAAGTTGGGCTAGGAATTCTTGATAAATGTGGGGTCGAAAATCTTGTGGCCTTTCGCGCTGGAGATCTCGCAGCAAATATCGACACTTTGGCTGTTATGGAGGAAGTTGGGTTGTATCTTTCTTCTAATCGAGATCTTGACATGAAAAGCTCAATTCATACAAGGATAAATGACCATTTTCCGATCACAAATGACATATCTAAACGAGGTAATATTATTGATATACCGGTCACGGCTTTTAGAAGTGCATTCCCATTTATTGATGGGCGTTATCGGCATTTTGAGATTTGCGCGTTAGGTGCTGGTGAAATGAAAAATGCTTTGTCGAAAATGGTGAAGGCAGGATACCGATGCGCCACGGTGTTGACGCATCCGGCCGAGTTTTTTCACTCATCGGGAAAGGGATCGCAATTTATTGAGAAGAACTGCCGGCGTTTTGAAGAATTGCTTAGTTGTATTCCTCACAATTGATGTCGAAACATATACGGGTGACTATACATCGGATGTGGATGGGCACGGAAAGGGACTGCCTTATATTTTGGAGAAACTTAACGAGTTTAAAATTGGCGCCACTTTCTTTGTCGAAGCACTTGCTGCCACTCGATGGGGCATCGAGCCTATTCGAGATATATGCGTTTTAATAATGGATTTCGGTCATGACATTCAACTCCATATCCATCCTAAAGTTTCAAAAATTGATAAAATTCGAATTATTGATGACAAGCTGTGGAACTATAATAAGGATACTCAAAAAAGATTTATTGAGATGGGGCTAGAAATTCTACTCAAATGTGGGGTCCAAAATGTTGTGGCCTTTCGTGCTGGAGATCTAGCAGCAAATATCGACACTTTGGCTGTTATGGAGGAAGTTGGGTTGTATCTTTCTTCTAATCGAGATCTTGATATGAAAAGCTCAATTCATACAAGGATAAATGACCATTTTCCGATCAAAAATGACATATCTAAACGAGGTAATATTCTTGATATGCCGGTAACGGCTTTTAGAAGCGCATTACCATTTCTTGATGGACGATATCGGCATTTTGAGATTTCCGCGTTAGGTGCTGGTGAAATGAAAACAGCTCTGTTGCAGATGTTGAAAACAGGATATCGATGCGCTGTGGTATTGACGCATCCGGGTGAATTTTTTCGCTCCTCAGAAGGAAAATCAGAATTTATCGAAAAAAACTGCAGACGTTTTGAAACGTTGCTAAAATACCTACATTGTGAACCCGAAATGAACGTGTTACGCTTAAAAGAACACTCTCCAACAATTGTGGTACCGGAGAAATCCCCCTCCGATGTATGGCTTTCACTTCCCTGTAGTTTTATTAGAGTTTTTGAACAGAGCTTTGATCGGATTTTTAAGAAAAGAAAAGCGGCAAAACGAAATGCTTTACCCTGGAAATGACCTCAAAAAATCAACCAGGACCTGCCGTACCATTAAGAGCATCCTTTTTCTGGGCGGTTTGGGACCTGTTTTTTTGGCCTTTGCCAGAAGCTGTTCAGCGCAAGGAATTAGGGTCTATTTACTTGATATTTCCAATAAATTTAGCTACTCCAATCTTTATTGTAATTCCGTATCTGGCTGCAAGCCTATCAGCCCGGATTTGATTGGCACGTCAAAAGGGATCAGCAGAATTCTTGAATATATTGATTCGATTTGTGCTGAGGCTATAACAGCGGCTGGGGATTCTGAGCTATTGTGGCTGGCGCAAAACCGTAACCTCTTTGCTGAAAAATGTAAGGTTTTGATACCGGCATTTTCGACACTAAAACTGCTGGCTTCCAAAAAGGACCAGATATCACTCGCGGAAAAAGCCAACTTTGATCTTCTCCCAACGTGGTATCTTTCTGAGCCTGAAGATTACAAAGAAGTGCCTGTTGATAACTTTCCCATTTGTATTAGACCATCCATGGACGGGACTGTAAAGCCTGGGCTTAAGGCAAAAGTGATCTCCTCCCCAGGTAAACTCTTTCGTTTCTTAACGCGCCTAAAACTCATCAGTGCTCCAATTATTGCTCAGCCATTTCAAAATTCGCCGAGTCTAATTGTTCATGGCGTTAGATCCGAATCGGGGCAGATAATTGCGTTGCGCGCTTTTTCTGTGCCAAGAAAATTTGAAGGCCTTGCACTGGTTCTAAATGAAACGACATTGCCTGAAAAGATAAGAAAGCCCTGTGAACAATTTGCTCATGATTCCGGTATTACAGGGGCCTTCCACTACGATTTAATTTTTTCTCCGAATCGTAAGTTTTTGTATTTTTTGGAAATAAATGTCAGATTCGGTGGCACTACTGATAAAGTCTTGCGCATGGGTTTTGATGAACCGGCATTGATGCTCGCAGCATATGGATTGAGAGGTAGTTCCAATGAGAAATATCGTGGTGGCAAACATTCACGGATCGTTAACAAGAGGGCTATTCTTAAGCATATGCTCTTTGCTGCGGGAGGGAAGCTCTCAAAACTCGACTATCCGCCTGTTGGATTTTTCAGGCATTTTTGTCTTTCACTCAAAGACTTGTTGTTTACCCATGACTCAATTTTTGATTGGAAAGACCTTCTTGCCAGTTTATATTTTCATTTCCGAAGGTCATAATGTTTTTAGTTTTAAATGAAATTCCAAATTGATGGAGTGCGCTTTATGGAAAGATTCAACGAAAATATGATTCAAGCCTTTTCTGAAGAGCATGCAGACATGCACCCTGATGCGCCAAACAGATACTTCGATGATAAGGTAAGCCATCTATATTCATATATAGATTTTGATTTTTTAAAAACCCACGTACTCTCTAAATTACCATTTCCTCAAAAAGAGTCGCCAAACATACTTGATGTCGGTGCCGGAAATGGACGAATGACACGACAATTTATTGCGGTAGCCAAACATTGTGTTGCAATTGAACCTTCCTCAGTTTTTTATAAAACACTATATAAATCAACCCATTCTGTTAGGAATCTTGAAACATATCAATGTACACTATTGGAATATATGAAAGTTGCGGAAAACCATTCTCGATTTGATGTTATATTTATAGGTGGCGTATTTCCCTACTTGAACAACAAAGAGATCCATGAATTTTTGATTTGTGTGCGCAGGCTGCTGCAACCTTGGGGACTGGTTTTTGTGCGAGATTTGGGGACCTCTTGTGATTCCTTGGGTGATGAATGTCAGTCTGGGGGAGAGATAACCAGGTCTCCTTCCGCCATCAAACATATCGCAACCAGGACTGGCTTTGAGTGCTCCTACTGGCGGCGCGCATATCCAATAAATATTCCTTGGATATTATTCAAAAAATGGCCTAATCCAATTTCTGAATGGGTGTGGTATGCAACAAGTGCCCGTTGCTTTTATCCATTGTGGAGGATATTTGCGGAACTAAACCGCTATAGAGTCTATAAGAAGGGAAGATGCTTTCTGTTTTATATCTTATCCATCCCCCCTGTGTCAGGATAGTTGTCATCTCCAATTCGTAGTATATGCATAGGAGCGTTGCCTGTAGCTGGGACTACTCGGATCTGACAGAAACAATCAAAGAGTACATCCTGACCGCCAGCGAAAACGATGCTGTTGGCAACATCTTTGACCCCGCTCACGGGAAATATTGGAGAATGTATAATGAGTTGGAAACAAGGCAGTTGAAAGGATCGCTATAAAGATGTTTAGTTCTGTTTCCAGCGCGAATATTGCTGAATCTGCAACCGAAATACTTTATGCCTAAGCCTCTGAAATTACTGAAAATGGACATCTGTATCCATGTGCGGAATCTGCGGCATCCTGAATTTTGAAAAGAACAATCAAGTCGATCCATCCCTGATCACTCGCATGTCGGCCACCCTGACCCACAGGGGACCCGGTGACGCCGGAGACTACGTGGCGGGCCGGGTTGGCCTCGGCCATCGGAGGCTCTCCATCATCGATATCAAGGGTGGACATCAGCCCATGAAAAGCGATGACCGTGAGTCTTTACAGGTGATTGTTTATAATGGAGAGATTTATAACTACCTGACGCTCCGCGGGCAACTGAAGGGCTTGGGCCACACTTTCAGGACCGCATCCGATACGGAGGTGCTACTGGCAGCCTACCGGCAGTGGGGTCATGCGTGTGTGGATCATCTGAGAGGCATGTTCGCCTTTGCCTTATGGGACGAGGCATGCCAAGTTCTTTTTCTCGCCCGGGATCGGATGGGCATCAAACCCCTTTATTATTATTTGGGCCATGCTGCCTTTGTGTTTGCCTCCGAGATCCGGGCCATCCTGGCCTCTTCTCTGGTCCGAAGCGATCTCGAAAAAACCGCGCTGGACGCTTTCCTGACTCTGGGATACACACCATGCCCCATGACCATGTTCAAAGGCATCCTGAAACTCATGCCGGGACATGCCATGACCGTTGAGGCAAATGGCAGGGTGAAGACGTGGGCCTACTGGAATTTCAACCAGGTGGCGCCTACTCTCCTTACATTTGACGATGCAGTGGAAAGACTCAGGGAACTGTTGCGGGAATCCGTTCAAATGCGGCTCATGAGCGAAGTGCCGCTGGGGGTATTTCTCAGCGGGGGGCTTGATTCCAGCGCCATCACGGCCATTATGTGCCGGGTGAGCGGGCAACGGGTAAAGACCTTTTCCGTGGGGTACGAAGGGGACGACGGCTCCAGCGAGCTTCCCTTTGCTCGGAAAATAGCGGATCTTTTTGGGACCGAACACCACGAGTTTATCCTGAAACCCTATGATTTTTTCGACTCTATCCCTCAGCTGGTTGAAATGGCCGAAGAACCCCTGCTGGAAATTCCGGCCATTCCACTGTATCAGATTTCAAAAATGGCGAAGCCCTATGCCACTGTGCTGTTGTCGGGGGAAGGGAGTGATGAGGTATTTGGAGGCTATGGGCTTTACCAGAGAATGCTCGCTATGGAGAGGCTTGGCGGGATAGCAAAATTTTTTAAATTGATTCCTGATAGCTGTTTGCCCGGAGATAAGCTTAAAAAGTATGCCAACTGGGTTTCGAGCTCTCTTTCGGATCGGTATAGGGGAACATCATGCGATTTGACGGAACGTATAAAACGTTCATTTTACTCTCCTGAGTTTCTGAAATACACCCAAGAGAACAATTATTTGGATGAAACTTTTTTACGATGGTTTAGGGATGTAGAGGAACAACCTCCTCTATCTCAGTTACTCTATGTTGACTCAAAAAGCTGGCTGCCGGACGATCTCCTTTTGAAGGCTGATAAGATGACCATGGCAGCGTCCATTGAACTACGCGTTCCATTTTTAGACCATAAGATCGTTGAATTTGCTTCTTCACTGCCTACTCACTTCAAGATAAAGAATGGAGAAGGAAAATTCATTTTAAAGAAACTGATGGAAAAATACCTGCCAAAGAAAATCATCTATCGAAAGAAAATGGGTTTCACGGTTCCTACGAAACGCTGGTTTGCGGGTGATCTCTTGGAGCCCGCAAAGGATATTGTATTCAGTAAGAGGCTCATGGATACAGGTTGGTTTCAAAGGAAATATCTGGAAAACATGTTTGACAGGCACAGCAAAGGAAAGGAAGATTATAGTCGAAGGATTTTTTCACTCTTGGTTTTGTATCACTGGTTGGAGATCTATACATAATCCAAAGATTAAACCACGAATAACACAAATTGTACGAATACGTCATGGCACTTCACAGAAGTCAACACAAAGTGTTTCAACAAAAAGGAGGCAGTATGACTAATTACGAGGAACTTTTTCAGGATCAGATGCAAAATCCACAGTTTGTCAAGGCCTATTATGAGGCCCGCGTTGAACGGATTTTTGATGAGATGTTGGAAACTTTGAAAAACAAAATTGTTCACAATGAACCAAGAGAAAAAGTGATTCTGCTGATTGATTCTTTTCAACGGCAGATTCATACGATTGTTCCTCAAGAATCAGCGCGGTATTAGAAAGAATTGGCTGGTTTTTGACAGGATTGACTGGATTATCCGGATGAATAGAAATGTTTTCCGCTAATATTTCCAGATAAGGGAGGGAATAAATGGAGGAATATGCAACAATCCTAATCGAAAAAAATGGTCTATCAAGTTTGCAGGAAAGTATAAATATTGGTAGGCAAGTGTTGCAAGGAAAACTGTCTGTTTACAAAAAGAAGGCAACAAAATTTGAACAAGCGAACGGGATGGATACCGAGACTTTTAGCCTGTCATTTAATAAAGGAGACCTCGGTGATAACAAAGAGTGGCTTGAATGGGATCATGTCGCGACAGTCATAAGTTTGTTGAAAAAGAAATTGAATGATCTTAAGAATCTGAAATATGAATGTTGAAAAAGAACTGAAGGAAATCAGAATCGCCTGTATGATCTCCGACTGGTTCAGCGTCGAACAGCACGTCGATTATGATTTTGATCTGTCTTTACCATTAAAATACAACTTCAAACCACGAATCATACGAATGACACGAATAGCAAAGGGCGTGTTTACCATGTGAGAGAGGCTTTCCAGCCTCGACCATCGTCGCAACATGCCTCTCCCACAAGCCATTTTCACCTGCTGGGGTGAGAACCCCCTTTTTCATGAGCGTTTAGGCGTGCTGTTTGTGGAGGGCAAAATTGTTTTCTATAACGGAGATATCCTTGAAAGAAAGATCTGTTCCCCAAGTTATTTCGCCAGTGAACTTTGCCCCAAGTACGATTCACACCACCTACGAGGCAGGCAGGATTTACCCGATTTTCAGCATACCTATAACCTTCTCCTTTATCCAGTTAATCCTGTCAGAGTATTGAGGTCTAGTGCTGGAATGTTTAATGATTAAGTTGGTTTCGGTTATCATTCCATCTTACAACAGAAGGCACGATTTGTGTCGATGTATCGATTCCGTTTTGCAGCAAGAGTATGAACAGATAGAAATCATCGTTGTGGATGATTGCAGTGAAGATGACACCAAAGAATTTCTCAGCGTAAATTATCCTGATGTTCGTTTGATCTTATGTGACTGTCGATATGGACCTTCCCATCTCAGGAACCTTGGTTTGAGGGCGGCAAAAGGGGAATTTATACTGTTTTTGGACAGCGATGTGATACTTCCAGAAAAAGAGATTGTTTGGCGAATGCTCGAAAGGTTATCCCATGACAGGAGCGTTGGCGAAATAGGGGGTGAGATTCCTGTTTACCGGAACATCATGGATGAAGCCATCGGAAAACGGCGAGATTTCTTCGGTAAAAATAATGACGTTATTTCAAAGAAAGATGAAAAGGTCGAGATTCAACTGAAGGAATGTACCTACCTTGCCACTTGTAATTGTATGCTTCGCAAGGAAGTGGCGTTCGAGGTTGGGGGATTCGACCCGTATTACAAGTTCGGAGGAGAAGATGCGGATTTTGGTTATCGTATTCTGAAAAAGGGATATAGCAACAAGGTGGAGTTCAAAGTGGGCGTTCATCATCATCGGTCAACTGCGGGAAGGTATCCCGACGAGACGTATCGATATCATTCGACCCGCGTCAGATTTAATCTGAAGCATTTATCTGTAATGAGGAATGTCATCATTTTCCTTATGGACGTTTTTAGCTTCATGGCCTTCTATCTCATTTTCGTACCGAAAATATTTGTTAAGAAAATCAAGAATGACGAATTGGTCCCTGAGAATTATCTGGGTGGTTTGTATTTAATGAAGGCATATAAAGTTAATCTGGGAAAGTTTGCTGAAATCAAGAGACTGAGAGGCGTAAATTTTTTGAGTAATGAGGAAATGGATAAGTTTGAAGCTGATGGTCATCAAGGGTGAGAATTGATATAGCCGCCCCAGATAAATAAAGGCAAAAGAGATTTAACGGGGTGAACAAAAAGGCGCAAAATACGCAAGATGAATCGGTTGCATCAAGAAATTGGCCACAGACCTACACGGACAGACACAGACGAGGAAAATTAGTTATTACTTTCATGGTTTTTCTTGTGGTTCAGAATAATCTGCGGATCTGGTGTTTTTATTTTGCTTAATGTGTTTGAACTCCTCTTTAGCCTTGATTGATTCACATCGTTTGCGGACATCACATAATTTCCGTGATTTCAAGTTTTTTGAAGCCCTCTGCTACTCCGTGGACTCTGTGAGAGAACTGTTTTTCTGAAATGATCGACAAGAAAAGACTATTTTCAAAACTCCCCCATTTTCTCCAGCTTCCGGTTGCGAAAGCCTATTGCAACCAAAAGAAGAGATGGATCCAAAATCTGCAAACACCTGCAGCCTTAATCTTTTTCGTCACTTCCAGATGTAATCTTCGGTGCAGCCATTGCTTTTACTGGCAGGAACTCAATGCAAATGAAGATGAACTAAGTATTAACGAAATAAGAAAAATCGCATCGTCACTCAAACATCCTGTTTCGTTATCATTAACGGGAGGGGAGCCGTTTATTAGAAAAGATGTGAAAGAAATCATCGAAGCTTTTTGCCAGGGTTGTAGAACAAAAGAAGTTGGAATTGCAACGAACGGGACTCTCACGGAAGCTACTATTGAAACCATTCATTCTGTTCTTGAAGCAGGTTATTTGTCCGGCTTCAGTGTTCAGATTTCACTGGATGGCTTGGAAGGAACTCACGATGCAATAAGGGGTGTTAAAGGTTCCTTTCAAAAAGCAATGGCTACGATAACAGAACTGAAAAAGATTGGTGTGCATTATCCTGGTTTTCAGTTAAAAACAGCTTTGGCTGTTCAAAAGAGTAACCTCCCAGAGCTTAAAGAGTATGTTAAATATCTTTCGCCATTAAAGATCCCTCTACGGTTCAATATTGTCAGAGGAGGGAATTTCGGGGTTTTTGGTCTGCCGAAGATCGCTTCCAGCGGCTTTGATCCTAAAGATCAAGGCAACGCATTCCTTTCATTGGAAGAGATTAAGCATGCGTATACTTTGCTAAAAGAAATGAGCGATGAGAACGACTTTCATTTCTGGCCATCTCGCCAGCAACGAATATGGGAATTGTCGATCAAAATGCTTGCGGAGCAAAGGTCTGAAATCCCATGTTATGCACGTTTTATGGAATCGGTGCTGTATGCAAATGGAGATGTTGCATTTTGTGAATTATCAAAGCCAATTGGGAATATTCAAGCTTTCGGTTATGATTTTGAAAGATTATGGAAATCTGAAAACGCCGAAAAGATGCGGAAACTGATCAGCCGATGTTGTTGCATTCATGGCTGCAATCTTACCACGGGCTTGACTTTCGAGCCGGAAACTGTCATATCTGTTCTGAATACAAACTCAATATTCTGACAGGATCAACGGGATTACCGGGATAAAAGAATAGAGTTATAAGTATCCTGAAAATCATGTAAATCCTGTCTACCCAGTTAAATCCGCTGTTGCCTTTATTTAACCGGGGTCAAAATAAGCCGGTAAAAATATAGAATTCCCTCTATTGCAGCAGGAGAGAAAAAATGAAAAAAGTAGACGGAGAAAGTAGACTGGACCGTATAGAGAGGGGCTTAGAGTTGCTTCTTCAAGGCACCTCTGAATTAAGGGAGTCTCAAAAGAAGACCGATGAACAGATTTTGGATCTGAAAGAGTCTCAAAAGAAGACAGATGCACAACTCAACAGGACCGATGCACAGCTCAATAAGACCGAAGATCTGCTTGAAAAAACGATAAAAAAACTGGATGAAATCGGGCGACAGTTGGGTGATCTTGGACTTGTACAGGGAGAGGTAGCCGAGGATCTGTTTTACAGAAATGTCCGCAGTCTTTTCAAAGAAGATCGGGATATGATTTTTGTCGACGTGAAGAGAAATTTGAAGAAGAAAGGTGTGGGCGAGTACGATATTGTGGCCGTAAATGGAGGGGCTGTTCTGGTTATTGAGGTCAAGAACAAATTACAGAATCGGATGGTGGACGATTTTGTTGGGAAGAAACTGCCCAGGTTCAAAAAAATCTTTCCTGAATACCAGGATCGGAGGGTTTTTGGTGGCATCGGGGCCCTGGTTGTAAAAGACGCTGTGGTTCGATATGCTGAGAAGGCGGGGCTATATGTGCTTACACAGACCAGTGAAGGCGGCGCTGCCCTGGTCAATCGCAAAAACTTCCGGGCAAAGGAATTCAGTTGATTAATCTTCTGCAATTCTCACATTTTCAACAAATTTGTGCAGGATTTGCCTTTTCCTGATCGGTTGTACCCTGATCCGGAAAAAAACAAAAACCCTCTTAGCCTGCCCCGTGAAATTGACGTAGTCACGAGCGAAGTGGATTTAACTGGGGCGATCTTAGCATATTCGCGGTTTACCCAGCCTGCCCAATGGAATCTGCTTTTTCCCTTATTCCATCGGGGTTCAATTTTTATCCCGTCAATCCTGTCTAAAAAATGAGTTTCGAATGAAAGTTCTCCTCATATCTAATGCATTCCCAAATTCTGCTGAGCCGGTCAGAGGTATTTTTACCTACCAGATCGTAAAAGCGCTTCAAAAGATGTGTGATATACAAGTCATTGCGCCTCTACCGTGGGTTCCGACCCCTTTAAGAAAAAGGAGTAAGGGGAGATATGCTCATGCACAGGTCCCGGTTGAGGAAAATATCGGCGGATTGGTAGTCCATCACCCCCGATATGGGGTCATCCCAAGGGTACTGGGTTTTATGCACCCCGTATTTATGTTTATGCCGCTTTTAAGGCTCATGAAACGGCTGGACCAGCAGGAACCGATCGACGTTATCAATGCCCACTGGATATTTCCGGATGGCGTGGCAGCAGGCTGGGTGGCCCGGAAGTTGGGCAAACCGATTGTCCTTACGGCCCTTGGATGCGACATCAACCACTACCCGAGCCTTCCTTTCCGAAAAGGTCTGATTCAGGGGGCATTGCGCATGGCCGACGTAGTGACGGTCAAGGGTAACGGCCTCAAGGAAAAGGCACTTGAGCTGCAGGTTCCGGATAAAAATATTTTTGTAATCCCAAACGGCGTGGACCTCAAGCGTTTTCGCATTACGGATAGGAACGAGGCTCGCCGACAGTTGGGTATCCAGGGTAGCGGTCCTTTCCTCCTGACCGTTGGAAGTCTTGACGAAGTGAAGGGGAGCCGTTTCCTGTTGGAAGCACTGAAGGAAATGGCCATCCACGGAGTGACCTTACCGCACCTTCTCATTGTAGGAGAAGGGCCTTTGAAGCAGGATCTTCTCACTCAGGCCCAAGGTTACGGTATATCCCAAAAGGTCACATTTCTTGGGAAAAAGCCACACCATGAAATTCCACTATGGATGAATGCAGCAAATCTGTTCTGCCTGCCCAGCATCAGAGAAGGTCGCCCTAATGTGCTGATGGAGGCTCTTGCGTGTGGCACACCGGCTGTAGCTTCAGATGTAGGCTCTGTTTCGGAAATCATCCAGGAAGGAAATGGCCGTATGGCACTGCCGGGCGATCCGGAGAGTTTCCGCCTTCAGATTCTTGCCTGCCTGAATCGAAAATGGGAACGGAATGCCATCCGGAAAACCGTGGGCGGATATACATGGGATGAGTGCGCCGCAGGCTATCTGACAGTTTTCCAACAGGTCCTTCAGAAACACACCGACCATGGCGGGCAATACCTATGTGCGGAATAGCGGGCATCTGGACGTCAGAAGGGAAGCAGGTGAGCCGCGGGAGGCTCCAGACCATGGCTGACGTTATGGCCCACAGGGGTCCGGACGATGAAGGCTTTTTCCTGTCGCCAAATAGACGGGTGGGGCTGGCTCACCGGCGTTTGAAAGTCATTGATTTGGCAGGTGGTCAGCAGCCCATAAAGAATGAAGATGGCTCAAAGGTCCTGGTGTTTAACGGAGAAATTTACAACTACCTGCCCCTTCGGCAAGAGTTGATGACACAGGGACACCGGTTTGCATCCGATTCTGATACGGAAGTGATTGTACACCTTTATGAAGAATATGGAACCGAATGTGTCCACTACCTGCGCGGCATGTTTTCATTTGTCATCTATGATGAAACAGAAGATCTTCTCTTCGGCGCCGTGGACAGGATGGGGAAAAAACCTCTTTATTATTGCCGAAAAGACGGTTTTTTCTTCTTTGCCTCCACGTTTGAATCCTTGTGCACCATGCCCGAAGTCCCAAGGGAACTGGACCCTGTAGCCTTTGATCAGTTTCTTTCTCTTACCTACATTCCTGCCCCCAACACGATTTTTGTCGATGTAAAAAAGCTTGCACCGTCCCATTCCTTTATCTGGACCAAGGGTAACATGTCGGTCCGCCGGTACTGGGATATTCCGGTGGGTCCTAAAATCGATGTTGATATGGCCGAGGCTAAGGCCCTGACACTGCAGAAAATCGAAGAGGCCGTCCGAATCCGGCTCATGAGTGATGTACCTCTGGGGGCCTTTCTTTCCGGAGGCCTCGATTCCAGCCTCATCGTGGCCCTGGCTTCTCGACATGTGCCTGGTGGTCTTGACACCTTTTCCATTGGATTTGAACACCCCGACTACAATGAACTTCCATATGCCCGTGAGGCGGCTCAGGCATTCAACACCCATCATCATGAATTTATGGTGACGCCCATGGAGGTGGATGTACTGCCGCAACTGGTGCGTCATTTCGGTGAACCTTACGGTGATTTCTCATCTCTTCCCATGTGGCGCCTTGCCCGGGAAACCCGAAAGCATGTGACAGTGGCCCTTTCCGGAGATGGGGGGGATGAACTTTTTGCCGGCTACGGGCGACATGAAATGTTTCGTCTCTATAACGCTTTCAGGCTTGCCATCCCCGAAAAGGTTGTGGCTTTGGCTGGAAAGGTCCTTGGCCTGCCACATTCAGGTATTCCTTTGGCACGACGCGCACAGAGGTTTTGCCAGATTATCCATCAACAGCCCGGCAGGATGTTCGCGGACTTGAATACGTTTTTGAAGCCATGGGAAAAGAAACTGGCATATTCAGACGCACTGAAGAACCTCCTTTCTGCGGACGCGGAAGACCGACTGGCAGCCATTTTTGACAGTCGGGATGGCACAGACATTGACAAAATGCTGTACACAGATGCGGTAACATACGAAGTTTGCCAGTTGACTAAGGTGGATGTCATGACCATGGCTTGGTCTCTGGAAGCCCGTTGCCCCCTGGTGGACCACGAGCTGGTATCGCTGGTTTTCTCCTTTCCGGACAGAATCCGGGTGGAACTCGGCAGCGGAAAGCGAGTCTTGAGAGAAATAGCGAAGGACCTGCTTCCCCGCAGCATCATTGAACGGACCAAGCGGGGCTTCACTGTACCCCTGAAGTGGTGGTTCCGGAATGAGCTGAAACAGTATGCAAGAGAACGCATTCTTCAAGGCAAGCTGATGGAAAGCGGTTGGATCAATAAACCATTTCTGGAAACAATCCTCAATTTGCATTTTGAAGGTAAGCGAGATTTTACCTATACCATGTGGAATTTACTGATTCTATCTGAATGGATGGAGATCTACTGCTGACAACTTTCCCGGTATCACCTGACTGCTCACGGTGCATCCTTCTTTTTGCTGAGAGTAATCATACTGTCGGGATACAACCGCAGGCTGTCGGATAATTGACATATTCAAAGCGATACATGGCAAAGAGGAGTTTTTACGCTTTTCAAGGCGCAGTATCGACCCTTGTTTGGCCCTTGTTTTATTTTCGAGAGCGTTTTTTCCCAGGGAATCAAGCCAGGATACTCATGTATCACAGCACTTGCCAATTCCCGTATGAAAGGGACATACCCTATGACAATGTTTCTCCAGCCCTTTTTGAAACGCACATGCGAATTTTGAAGAAAGGCAGATTTCATGTCATACCTCTCAATCAATTGATTTCCCTGATGCGCAAAAATGCGAGCATTCCGCCACGAACCATCGTCATCACTTTTGATGATGGATATAAGAATAACGTACTGAATGCCTTTCCCATTCTGCAACAGGAGGGATTCCGAGCCACCTTTTTTCTCATTGCCGGAGCAATCGATACGAATCAATCTTTTCGTCATCTTCTCTGGGATCCAGTCTCAAGGGACTATCAGAAAAAAAAACCTTTATCGCGAATGCCCATGAACTGGGATGATGCCTGTAAACTGGTTTCAGACGGTAATGATCTCGGATCTCACGGCGTGACCCACAGGTCTCTTGGTCGTCTGACGCCGAAGGAGTCCTCTGCTGAAATTCTGGATTCCAAAAGGATGATTGAAAAGGCAACAAACTCTCCAGTAACCTCCTTTTCCTATCCTTTTGGGTCATTGATTTACGGGGATCTGAATGAATTTTTCCAGCGTTCTATCGCAGAAGCCGGATATCTGTGTGCATGTACAACTGAAATCGGGCCTGTTAAAAGAATGGACAACCATTATGAGCTTAAAAGAATACCCGTGCGAGAACAGGATGCCACGTTCATTTTTAAGCAGAAGCTGGTTGGCGCTTATGATTGGGTGAATATGGGAAAGCGTTTTTTTCAGAGCCGTTTTCCAAGAATAGACAATGTTTGTTGAAACATCATGAAAGTGCTTATTCTTGACGGCAACAGAAATGCTTCTCTGGCTGCGGCGCGGAGTCTGACGTCCAGAGGTTTTTCCGTGACCTGCGCATCTGAAAGTCTCTTTAGCAAAGCGCTTTTTTCGAAAGCCTGCAATCGAAGATTTATCTATACGTCTCCCAGAATAAGCATTCGAATGTTCCTTGAAGATATCTTGCGCGAAATTGAACATACCAAATATGATGCCATACTGCCCATGACCGAAAGCACTATTTGGCCTATCTCCATGGCTCATGGTCGATTTGAAAACAAAACGATGGTTCTCCTCCCGCCCCATAACATTCTTAAAAAGGCTCTGGATAAAGAAGAAACAGTTCGCATCGCAGCCGAAACCGGCCTTCCCATTCCAGATACCTGGAGACTGGGCGCCGGCGAAGATCCGGCCTCCCTGGCAAAAAGAGTATCCTATCCCGCCGTGGTAAAACCAAAACAAAGCGAGAACATTTTGGGAGACAGGGTCGTGGAAGGCGGTCGACCTGTTTACGCCGATTCGGAAAAGGAACTTCTGACAGCTTTCAGTAAATTTCATCGTAATCATGTGACCCCGATCGTTCAGGAATTTATCCCGGGAAAAGGGTTTGGCATATTTACCTGTTTCCACCTGGGAGAACCGTTGGCATGGTTCGCCCACGAACGGTTGCGGGATGTACACCCCACCGGGAGTGGGAGTGCTCTGCGTCGTAGCTGCAAGGCGCCCGACGATCTGAAAAATTATGCCGATGCTTTATTGCGGGCCTTTAAGTGGCAGGGCGTTGCAATGGTTGAGTTCAGAAAAGATGCTAGCACGGGCATTGTTAAAATAATGGAAGTCAACGGCCGATTCTGGAATTCTCTGCCACTGGCTATTGCTTCCGGTGTTGATTTTCCCTATCTTCTTCTCTCATCCTTTATGGGGTTTAAGGTCAAAGCTCTGAAGAACTACGGGGAAAACGTAATCTGTAGATGGTTTCTGGGGGATGTCAGCCATCTGGGAAGAGTCATGCTGGGAAGACCGAAAGGATTTACGGGCGATTTTCCTGACCGAAGACAAACAATCCTTTCATTTCTGAGGGATTGCATGAAGCCGAATATGCACTATGATGTATGGTCTTTGAAAGATCCTCTTCCTTTTTTTGTCGAAATATTCGAGGCTGCTTTACGATCATTGTTTAAGAGATAGACGTTTGTATGGCAATCGAAAACAACAGAAAAAACCCGCGCCGATTTCAAAAGGGAATCGCCCATTTGCACACCACATTCTCCCATGACGGCGAAATTTCCCTGGAAAGGCTTGCAGCAATCTGCAGAGCCGGGAAAATAGATTTTGCATTGATTTCAGAGCATGCGCAGGATGTGGATGAAAAAAGATTCGCCGAACTGATTAAAGGCGCCGATCGGCTCTCCGGCAATGGGACTCTGCTGGTTCCAGGGCTGGAATATGAAGGAGAACAAGATGTTCATCTGATCGCCTATGGTATTACATCTTTCATAGATCCGAAAAAAAAACTGAGCGAAATAGCAGAACAAGTGCATAAAAACGGCGGGCTAAACGTTATTGCCCACCCAAAAAGGAACGGTTACGTTGTTCCACACGATCTGCT
>BS_KBA_SWE02_21mDRAFT_10000359_pt1 | contig 16765 bp, 16 predicted proteins | sample BalSeasSWE02_21m_FD_9196 | JGI IMG/M metagenome (IMG submission 9196)
CGTTGGAGTCCAAAGCTTCAGCTTTGGCAACGCCGTCTTACCTTAGCCAATCTCGTCCAAATCTGAAGGTTTGGACTCCAACGCGACTTAACTTAATGGCATTGCCCCTCTAGCCCCAACACCATTAAGTTAAGCTAAGGTTACGGCGTTGGAGTCCAAATCTTCAGATTTGGCAACGCCGTCTTACCTTGACCAATCTCGTCCAAAGCTGAAGGTTTGGACTCCAACGCGACTTAACTTAATGGCATTGCCCCTCTAGCCCTCCTGGCGAAGGCGGGGGGAATCAGGAGTACAAAGCGAAGCTTTGTTACAAAGCAAAGCAACCAGGAGTACAAAGCGAAGCTTTGTTACAGGTAGTCCCTACCAACTGATGGAGGTATTAACCACAGCAGTGGTGTATGACGCTTCGCTTATACACCCTACCGCTACTACCGCTACCGCTGCTACCGCCGGGGTCGCCAATACCTAAACCTGGTAAGTGCTGAGTTTCCTAAACCTCAAAGGTTTAGGAAACTTTGAACCTGGGTAACTCATTGAATATTAAGACCTCCATGGTCTTGGAGGGACTACCTTGTTACAAAGCTTCGCTTGGTACTCCTGGTTGTGGTCCCTGAGTTAACTTTCATTTTTCCCTCTCCTTTTCAAGGAGGGGAGAATCGTTTTTTGTGATAGGATAATAATTGTATGCAAATCAGAAATCATAGATGGTTTTTAGTTATAGTTATTATGCTCTGGTCAGCAGCAGTTTTTTCTTATGCTCCTGACCCTTATCCTTCTTATCCTGATACTTCCACGGAAAAACCAACGAAGGAAACTGGCGATGATAAACCGGCACCGGCAGATAATCCGAGTAAGAAAGAAAAAGAAAGTGAGCCTAAACCAAGTCCAGAAAAAGAAAAAAATAAGTAATTAATAATTTTAAGTAGTTGGGAATATTCAAGCCGCACGGCAATGGAATAAATTCCGTACTCCTTTTCTGTTTTCCTCTTCAACGTTCTCGTAAAGCGGTTTCTTGAGCTTTTTTAATTGGTTTCAGTAAATAACTCAGTAAGGTCTTTTTTCCGGTTAAAATGTCCACGGTCACAGTCATTCCTGGAATAATTGGCAACAGTTTGTCTTTAGTGCCTAAATAATTACGTTCAGTGCGTACTCGGATTAGAAAAAAGGCTTCGCCACGTTCATTTAGAATGGTATCGGCGCTGATCTGTTCTAATTTGGCTTTGAGTCCGCCAAAGATGGAAAAATCATAAGCGGTAAATTTAATCATCACAGTTTGTCCTGGGTGTAGAAACGCAATGTCAGCAGGTCGAATTTGTGCTTCAACTAATAAACTGTCTTCCAACGGTACAATTTCGACTAAATCCATTCCCGGTTGTACGACTCCGCCAATGGTAGTGACTTTAAGTTGTTTAATAGTGCCTTTAACCGGGGATCGTACCGCGGTTCGAGTGACGCGGTCTTTAATGGCTACATCTGATTCCACGGCGCGAGAAGATTCGGCTTTGACTTCATTTAGTTCAGTTAAGGCTTGGGTGCGAAAATTGACTTTCAATTCGGCAATTTTGTGGTCGGCTTCGACGGCGGCGGCTTCGACGCGAGGTATGCTTAAACGAGTGGTATCGAGTTCACCTTTGATGCTACTGATTTCGCGTTGCAATCGTAATAGTTCCAATTCCGACATCACCCCTTTTTTGACTAACGGTGCGGTGATTTGTAATTCTTTATTGGCCAGTTCATAATTTTTTTGCAATTGTTGTTCTTTGGAGCGCAATTGATTAATTTCTTGCTGTTTTTGATTTTTTTGTTGATTTAAAATATCGATATTGGCTTGCAGTTCATTTTGTCGGGCTTGAGCCAGGGCTTGTTCATTTATAAAGAGTTCTCGCTCTTCTGGATGTTTTAAATTATTGGGAATTTTAAGTGGTTGGTTTTCTACTTCGGCTTTAAGTCTGGCGATTTTGGCTTGTAAAGTATTTGATTTAACTTGACTTTCTCGGTAGGAGGAAACAAAACGAATATCATCAATTTTTAATAAAATTTGTCCTTGATTTACGATTTGTCCTTCTTTGACTAAAATTTCTGACACAATGCCTCCTTCTAAATCTTGAACAACTTGAACGTGTCGTGAGGGGATAACTTTACCGCTTCCCCGGGTAACTTCGTCTAACGTGGCATAATTGGCCCAGGTAATGGCAATGGTTACTAAAATAGCGGTTAACCAGAGAATAAGATGACTCAGTAGTGGGGGACGAGTGTTTAGAAGGTATTGGTATTCACGCATGGTGTAAAGTTTAAGATTTGACAACTTTAAAAAAGTTGTCAAATCTATTCCGATATGGTGTAAAGTTTAAGATTTGACAACTTTAAAAAAGTTGTCAAATCTATTCGTAAAGTTTAAGATTTGACAACTTTAAAAAAGTTGTCAAATCTATTCCGATATGGTGTAAAGTTTAAGATTTGACAACTTTAAAAAAGTTGTCAAATCTATTCCGAATCTATTCCGATTTAGTGGATGACAACAATAGTTGCGGTTCTCCTAACCAATGGCCTTGAACATAATCAATATTAATTTCTTTAAGTTTTTCAATTGTTTGTTGGTTTTCAACATTTTCGGCAATGGTTCGCAGGTGCATCAAATGAGCTATTTGATTAATTGAGTTTACTATAGCATAATCGATAGGATCGTCAGCAATTCTTTGGATAAAAATGCCGCTAATTTTTAGAAAATCGATGGATAAATTTTTTAAAGGTAGAAATGAAGCCATGCCGGTACCAAAGTTGTCAATCGCAATTTGACAACCTAATTTTTTCATGGCGGTAATAAATTTCACCGTGCTAGTCAGGCTGGTAATGGCCGTAGTTTCATCGATTTCAAAACAAAGTTTATGTAATGGAATCGAAGTGGTTTGAAGGTAATTCAGTACTGTTTCCAGAAAGCTATTATCGTTGATGGAATGAATGGAAATATTAATCGAATTAAAAGTCAGTTGCTCTAATTGCTGAGGGTGAGAGTTTAACCAGGTCAGGACTGTGCGAATGACCCAGAGGTCCAAGTTGGGCATGAGATTGTAACGAGCGGCGGCCGAGAAAAAGGCGCCAGGGCGTACCAGTTGACCTTGAGTATTATTCATTCTTAATAAAATTTCATAGTGAATGCCACGGTCGTGCTGATTGCACAGAGATAGAATCGGTTGGTAATATAGTGAAAATCCTTGATTTTTTTCAAGATTATGTTGTATTAAGGAGACCCATTGGATATTTTGGTCTTGGGCAATCAAATCGTTATCTTGGTAAACATAAACACCATTGCGACCGGCATTTTTGGCGGCGTAGCAGGCAGTATCAGCCATTGCTAGTAAAGTTTTTGGTGATACGGTTTGAGCGCTGGTAAAGGGCACGAGACCAATACTGATGCCGATGGTAAATAGGTTTTTCTGATTGGAGTTACCCCAAAAAAATCTAATTTTTTTTATTTGGTGACATAACATCTGCGCGGTAGTCATAGCGTTGGCGAGAGAACATTGTTCCAATAGTAAGGCAAATTCGTCTCCTCCAAGACGAGCTAAAGTGGCGCTGGCATAATGAGTTTTATCTTCATCAAGGTTTTTTTGTAATAACTTGGCCACATCTTTTAGCAATTGGTCGCCGGCTTCATGACCACAGCTATCATTAACGATTTTGAATTGGTCTAAATCCATGTAGAGTAAAGCATATTCTACGGTCGTTGGGTCTTCTTGGGCCAATGGTAACCATCGTTTGAGTTGTGTTTCAAATTCATGACGATTGTATAAGCCGGTCAGCGCATCGTGTTTGGCTTGATAAGATAATTCCTGAGTCAGTTTGCGATTTTCAGTGACATCATGGAAGACTAAGACGAGGCCAATGGTGTTACCATTACGGTCGCGAATAGGGGCCGCAGAATTTTCGATGGCAAAGCGTTGTTTCTGATCGCAATGGATTAACACGGTATGACTAGAAAGTTCCCCTGTCGGCTGGGCTTCCAAATGGTGGTGTAGCGGAAATGTCAAAGGTTGTTTAGTGTTTTCATCAATGATGCGAAAAACTTGAGGAAGAGGTAAACCATAAGCCTCATCAAGTTTCCAGCCGGTGAGTTTGGTGGCGACTGCGTTCAAATATTCGATTCGACCGCTCGCGTTGGTGGTGATGACTCCATCGCCAATGGAGGCTAAAGTGACTTGGGCTTTTTCTTTTTCTTCGAAGAGTGCTTCTTCGGCTTGTTTAGCTTGCAAAATGTAGTGAATACGATTGCGTAACACGTCCCAATTGACTGGTTTAGTGATGTAATCAGTGACGCCGGCAAGATAGGCGCGGTCCACCCATTCTCGTTCCACAAATGAGGTGACCATGATAATCGGGAGGTGTTTAGCTTGAGGCAATTCACGAATGTGGGCACAGGCGGTGACTCCATCCATGATGGGCATATCCGCGTCCAGGAGAATTAAATCTGGTTGTTGCTTGAGCACATAGTCAATGGCTTGTTGACCATTTTCCGCCGTATCTACTTCGTAACCATATCGTTGTAGCACTTGTACCAATAAACCGCGGATGAGAGGCGCATCGTCAACTACCAGAATGTGCGATTTTTTGCTAGGGGTGTTCATGGTTATTTTCCTGTATTATCAACTGGCTAGTTTGGACCAATTCTTCTTGGAGGGTGGCTAAACAGATTTTAAGTGCGTCTAATTGACCGGTCAAGGCTAAATTTTCTATTTGTTTACAGAGTGTACCTACTCGTGTGGCACCTAATTGTAAACTTTCTCCTTTAAATTGATGTGCTTGTCGGCGTAGATTTTCCAAGTCTCCGTGGTTGAGCCACTGTTGCAACAGGGCGAGTTGTTGGGGAGCATAGTTGATAAAATGTTTGAGCAGACAAAGAGTCATTTCCTGGCCCATCACGTCTTGCAGTTGTTTAATGGTGTGAGCATCTAACGTGGGTATCTCCGTTTGAGTAGGCGTGTGTTGGTTGATAGGTGCATTGATTGCTACCCAGCGATTTAAGATGGCCTGTAACGTTTTCAGGTATACCGGTTTGGTCAGATAATCGTTCATGCCGGCCAGTTTACTGGCTTGTTGATGTGCAGGAGTCATTTCCTGCGCAGTTAAGGCTACAATGGGCACCGCAGGTCGCTGTTGTGTGTGCTCTTGATGGCGTATGGCCTGAGTGGTGGCATAACCGTCCAAGATTGGCATATCGCAATCCATTAGCACGAGGTCATAACTATTTTGTTGTAAATTTTCCAGGGCGCATTGGCCATTTTCTACCGTCTGTACCTGACTGCCCAGGGTTATGAGCATATTGGCAATGACTTCACGATTTAGCGGACTGTCTTCAACTAGCAAAATTTTCACGTTTGTGTTCAAGTAGAGTTAGAGGTGGTATGACTGGCAGAAGTTCGATTGACCAACTGAAGTTGGTCATTTCGAATTTACTGCAAAATTAATGCTAACTTGACCCATGGAGCTGTGTCATTTCAAGTGACAGACAGGACAATGTGGTCTTTTGGTTAATTTTACTTTGTACCATTCCATATTTAAAGCATCTAGTAATAATAATCTGCTACTTAAAGTTTCACCCATTCCTAGTAGTAGTTTTATAGCTTCTAGGGCTTGCATACTGCCAATGATTCCTACGAGGGGGGCTAAAATTCCGCTTTGGGTGCAGGTTTCAGTTAAATTTTGGTCTGGGCGGTATAGACAACGATAGCATGGATTGTCCGGTAAGTCAGCACGAAATACTGCGATTTGTCCTTCGAAGCGTATGGCCGCACCTGAGACTAAGGGTTTAGCGGCTTGCACCGAGGCTTGATTAATCGCCATGCGGGTGGTTAAATTATCACTACAGTCAAGGATGACATCAACGACGGCCATCGTCTGGCGTAAAATATCTTCGTCCATTCGTTGGTGTAGCGGGGTTATTTTAATTGAAGGATTCAGGGTTAACAGTGTTTCTCGCGCGGTTTCTACTTTAATTTTGCCGAGGTCCGCCGTGGTGTAAAGGATTTGACGTTGTAAATTGGAGAGGTCGATGTGGTCGGAATCACAAATAATGAGGTGGCCGAGGCCAACGGCGGCCAGATACATGGCGACCGGTGAGCCTAAGCCGCCCAGGCCGATGATTAAGGCGGTGGCGTTGGCCAAACGCTCTTGGCCGGCGATGCCAATTTGAGGTAATAAAATTTGACGGTTGTAACGTAATAGTTGAGAGTCATCCATTGGAGTTTATTAGGAGTTGATAATTTTTTGTAAGATTTGAGAGTTGACAACTTTTGGAAAGTTGTCAACTCTATTCGGTTTTTTTAAGTTGTCAACTCTATTCTTTAAATTTCCTCAAATTGTCCAAATTTCATAAATCGTTGGTAGCGTGCTTCTAGTAGTTCATTTAGTGGAATTTTAGTGAGTAAAGCTAAGTTTTCCTGAAGGGCGAGGGATAGATTATTGGCCATCGTTTCTATATCTCGATGCGCACCGCCCAGTGGCTCTGAAATAATCACTTCAATGAGTTCTAATTCTTTTAGACGTTGCGAGGTTAGATTCATAGCTTCGGCGGCATCAGCGGCTCGATCGGCACTTTTCCATAAAATCGAGGCGCAACCTTCGGGAGAGATAACTGAATAGGTGCTGTATTCTAACATGCCGATTTTATCGCCGATGCCAATGGCTAAAGCTCCGCCGGAGCCGCCTTCTCCAATCACTGTGCAAATAATAGGTGTTCTCAAAGTTGACATGACGTAGAGATTACGGGCAATGGCTTCGCTTTGGCCTCGCTCTTCAGCGTCCACGCCAGGATAAGCCCCAGGAGTGTCAATAAAAGTGAGAATCGGTAATTTGAAAGATTCCGCCATTTTCATTAGACGTAATGCTTTTCGATAGCCTTCGGGTCGTGGCATTCCAAAGTTGCGTTGTAATTTTTCTTTAAGGTCTCGTCCTTTTTGTTGACCAATTACCATGACGGGTTGTCCTTCTAATCTGGCTAATCCACCGACCATGGCTGAGTCGTCCCCAAAGAGACGGTCACCGTGAAGTTCTTCAAAGTGGGTGAAAATTCGTGGGATGTAGTCCAGTAAGTAGGGTCGTTGTGGGTGTCGGGCCAGTTGAGAAATTTGCCAAGCGGTTAGGGAGGAAAAAATGGAACGAGTGAGCTCTTGGCTTTTGAGTTGTAAGCGGGTAATTTCATCGCTGATGTTGATATTGTCATTGCTGACATAGCGCAATTCGTCGATTTTGGCTTCTAATTCCGCGATAGGTTGTTCAAAGTCAAGGAAATTAAGATTCATTATGGTGTTAGTTTAAAGTTTGAAGAGTTGACTGTTGAAGAATTGACAATTGTTTAAGATTTGACAACTTTCAAAAAGTTGTCAAATCTAAAACCTATTCAAGTTTGTTCTGGTTTAGGTTCACGAGATAGCAAGGTTTGTACCGCTTCCATCGGGGTATTGATTCCGTTGAGGACATGATTAACTTGTTCCACAATAGGCATATCGATGGCTAATTGTAGTGCTAATCGGTTGACTTCATTAGCCGCTTGAATGCCTTCTATGACTTGACCGATTTGGGCCTGGGCTTGTGGAGAGGAGAGTCCTTGAGCGAGGGCGTGGCCAAAACGACGGTTCCTGGATTGGTTGTCAGTACAGGTCAGTACTAAATCTCCCAGTCCTGCTAGCCCCATAAAGGTTTCTCGTTGTCCACCCAAGGTGGTGCCAAAGCGTACCATTTCGGCTAGGCCGCGGGTAATGAGTGCGGCCCGGGTGTTGGCACCCAGTTTTAAGCCATCGACAATACCTGCGGCAATGGCGATGATATTTTTAACGGCACCTCCAATTTGGACTCCAATTAGGTCTTGACTGGTGTAGGGTCGGAAGTGTTGATTATGAAATAAATTGGCTAATTCTTGAGCATAATGAGGATCGCTGGCGGCGATGGTGACGGCGGTGGGTAAGCCGGCGGCGACTTCGATGGCAAAGGAGGGGCCGGATAAAACGGCTAGGGGGCGTTGTGGGCCTAATATTTGCGCTGCTACTTGATGTAGTAAATAACCGGTGTGGTATTCTAGTCCTTTAGTCGCCCAGCAACAACGGGCCTGGGGTGCTAGGTGGGGACTTAGTTGCGTTAACGTGTCACGAAAGCTATGACTGGGGACTACCACGAGAATATCTCGTATTTGCCGCAGGTCATGGGTTAGCGCAGAGAGGGGGTACAAATTCTCTGGAAAAGGAATATTGGGTAAACAGCGGGAATTTTGGCGCGTGACTCGCATTTGTTCGACATGTTCTGGAGTATGTCCCCAGAGCCAAACCTGGTGTCCGTTACGCGCCAGTATCAGTGCCAAAGCGGTGCCCCAGGCACCGGCCCCTAAGACCAAAATAGGAGGTTGTGTCTTCATTCACCTAACTGGTTAATCGGTTAACTGGTTAATTGGCTTGATTAATTGGCTTTTTTCTTGGCTTGTTGTTGTATCCGTTGCATGTACATGGCTTCAAAATTGGGTTGTGGTAGCAGTAGCGGATGGAATCCTCCATGTAGGACCATATTGGAAATGGTGGCACGGGCATAAGGAAACAAGACGTGCATACAAGTGGTGTTGAGGATGAAGGAAAGTCTTTCTTGATCCAGCCCGGCTATCGTAAAAATACCTGCCTGGTGAACTTCTATTAGAAAGGCCGTTTTGTCTTCGACCGAGACCGTCGCCGTGATATTTAAGACGGCTTCGTAAGCATTTTCTTCCAATTGCTTGGCTTCATTGGTAATTTCTATTTGTAGTTGTGGTTTCCATTGCTCGCGAAAAATATTGGGAGAATTGGGGGTTTCGAAAGAAACATCTTTCACATAAATGTGTTGGATTGCAAATTGTTCTTTGTTGGCGGAAGTAGCGGTTTGAGTGGTTGGGTTAGAATCGGAATTGGTAGGCTTGTCTGCCACAGTGTTAATCCTCTAAATTATGTTGAATAAAAATAGGCGGTGTTGAAAACCGCCTTTAAATGTTGAAAAAATTAGGTGCAATTCCCAATTTTATTTCTAATTTCAATTAATTTTAATTAATTTTAAATTAGTCTTTTCCTTTGGCTAAAGGAAAGTTGCCATTTTGCCAGGCCATGAGTCCACCTTTAAGGTTGTGTACTCGTTCAAATCCTTTTTTCTTCAATATATTGCAGGCTTGTGCTGAACGACTACCGGTCATGCAACTGAGAATAATCGGGCGTTGCCGATATTTTTCTAATCGACCTATTTTATCAGAGAGAGCACTGGAAGGTATATTGATGGCATTGATAACATGTCCTTGAAGGTATTCACTCTCTTCACGTACATCTACGATTATCGCGTCTTCATGATTAATCAGTAAAGTGGCATCTTGGGGTAACAGGTTGTGAATGCCTTGAAGTGCATCCCCAATGAAAGTCCATATTAACAACACTGTCACCGTGACAAAAGCCATGAATAGGGTAGAGTGATGACTTATAAATTCAATAATCTGTTCCATAAACTAACTTTGTACCTGACAAGCTACCCCCCCTTTTTGGGATTCGGTGGGTATGCCTGCTTTTTTCAACATGATAGCCAGTGGGCAAAAATTAGTGAGACCACTTTGGAATAAATTGAAACCAACAAATGCGGTAAGCCATAGCCAATAAGGTGAGTGTAATTGACTTAAAGCCAGAGAGAGTAAAATGAAACTACCCGCGGCTGTAAATACGATTCTTTCAACAGTCATAGTAAATTTAATCCTTAAAGTTGTCAAAAAATGTTGTTAAAAACCCGTTTCTTAAAATGGGGATGATTGACGATGATTCAAGTCTAGCTACAAAATGAACAGAAAACTTCTCTCATCATACTTATTAGACGTAATGTTCGAGCATCGCTAACGCGGTAATATACTCGATTAGCATCTTTGCGTGAAGATAGTATACCTTTATCACGTAAAATAGCTAAGTGTTGAGATATATTGCTTTGTGAGGTACCTACTTGTTCAACTATATCTTGAACACTATATTCTCGCTCGCCAAGAGTACAAAGAATTTTAAGTCGCAATGGGTGTGACATGGCTTTGAGTGAGCGCGCTGCACGTTCAATGTCTTGGTCGTGGGTAATCAAGGCGAAGGGTTGATGGTGACTACTCTCCGCTGGGATAACAGGATTGGTTGACATAGTGCTCATTCCAAATTCGCTAAGGTGGTTTGTCATAGCTTTTAAAATTAGGGGGTGGTGATTTTTAATTGTAATTGATTAGTATATAGTAATAAATATATCATAATTTAAATTTTACTGGCATATCTTTAATATTTCTAATGAAGTTTAAGCCAGCGTAGGGTGCGTTAGGCGCGTCCTGTTGCGCCGTAACGCACCTTTTTGTATCTTCAGATTATTTTTTGCACTACGACGCACTTTTGGTAAATTCTCCCGTTACTTTTTCTTGGTGGTTTTTTTTGATAGTTGGTTTATCCTCAAAAATGGTGCGTTACGGCGCAACAGGACGCGCCTAACGCACCCTACGCTGGCTTTTTCTTGGTGGTTTTTTTATCCTCAAAAATGGTGCGTTACGGTGCAACAGGACGCGCCTAACGCACCCTACGCTGGCTTTTTCTTGGTGGTTTTTTTTGATGGTTGATTATCCTCAAAAATGGTGCGTTACGGCGCAACAGGACGCGCCTAACGCACCCTACACTGGCTTTTTCTTGGTGTTTTTTTTGATGGTTGATTATCCTCAAAAATGGTGCTAACGCACCCTACGCTGGTTGAAGTTTTTTTGGATAGAATATTTTTTGATAAAAGTCTTGCAAAGTAATTAATACCTGCTACAATAAGATTGTATAGGAATTTATACTCTATAAGTTAGCGGGCCTGTAGCTCAGTTGGTTAGAGCATCCGACTCATAATCGGTGGGTCGTAGGTTCAAGTCCTACCAGGCCCATATTCATAATTCTAGTCTGGACTCTCCCATTTTCCCCCTTTATTACCTACCACTAAAATAATCTAAAAAATTGTGATCTTACGTTCATTGTTTATTTTATGGCTATTGTTGGCTGGCCCTGTATTAATGCTGATATTTGGCAATTTGAATTTGGAAGGTGATTGGAGTAATACTAATCGTCGTAGTGCTAATATTGCGCCTTCTCCTGAAACACCAGAGGCAATCATTCAACTCTATTCTGCTAGAAATTGGAATTGGCGAGGAGCCTTTTTTGTACATACCTGGTTTGCTTCTAAACGTAGTCAACAGAAATTTTATAATGTTTATCAGGTCGTAGGCTGGCACTCTGCCGGTAATAATTCTATGTTTAAAATAGAGAAAGATATTCCAGATCGTTATTGGTTTGGGCAACGTCCACAATTAATTAAAGAAATACGGGGCGGCAAAGAAATTGACCAATTAATTGATAAACTTGAAAAAGCGGTTGCTAAATATCCTTATCCTAATACTTATCGGTCTTGGCCTGGGCCCAATAGTAATACGTTTACCGCTTATATAGCGCGTCATTTGCCAGAGTTACGTATAGAGTTACCGCCGACGGCGATTGGTAAAGATTTTTTACCGAAGAATGGGATTGTTGCTGTTTCACCCAGTGGCACGGGTGTGCAATTGTCGTTGTATGGGGTAGCGGGAGTGATGATAGGTTGGGAAGAGGGAATCGAACTGAATATTTTAACCCTCGATGTGGGTGTTGATCCATTGGGGTTGGCGATAAAATTACCGGGAATTGGGCGAGTGGGATGGACCTAGCCTTGTTGGGGGTAGATTTGACAACTTTCGAAAAGTTGTCAAATCTGAAGTCAAATCGGTTTGCTGTTTAGATTTGACAACTTTCGAAAAGTTGTCAAATCTGAAGTCAAATCGGTTTGCTGTTTAGATTTGACAACTTTCGAAAAGTTGTCAAATCTGCGGTAAAATCGGTTTGCTGTTTAGATTTGACAACTTTCGAAAAGTTGTCAAATCTGCTTTTCGGTAGTTACTACTTCATCCTACTATACTCCTTCCGCAATACCTCATACCGCTCCTGATATTCACTGGCCGCTTTTAATTCCACGGTATGTGTATTAATTTCCTCTAGGGATTCCCAATCTTGGGTTAAAATCGTCTCAATTTTTTGGAAAATACCGCTACGTTTGCTTAAACCATCCATCGATAATTCTAACTCTAACAATTTCATAATCATCGGTGCCGGCGCGGCAAATTGTTTCCCTAACTCTTCCAGTAAATCGGCATCTGGTTTAGTGAAACTACCCGCATCGTTTTCGACCCATTCTAAATCCTGGCCATAGACTTCGCGATAAATGCGCGGTAACGAATCAGTCCAATCTGGCTCGTTGGGGTCATTAATCCATTCCTTTCGAATTTGGTGCAATTCCGGCGCGGTCATTAAAGTCAGCGCATGACCGTCTTGTTTCAACTGCTTTTCCAGCATTAATAATTCTTTTAACCACTGTTGCCGCTGTTTGAGCCAATAAGGGCCCGGAACATGTTTGGGGTCTTTAATTTCTTTGGGGTCTTCACTGCTGAAAGTGCCGCGAATATAAGCCACTTTACCCGTGCGCCGTTTGAAATTACGATATTCATATTTTTTATCCGGGTCAGTCGTCTCAGCTAACTGATTACGAAAGTCTAATAATGGTTGCATCCAAGTTTCACCGCTACTAATCAAGCCCTCCATCGCCCGGTCTTTCTTTACTACTGTACAAACCCAGCACCCAAAGCGTGAATTGCCGCAAGACGGCGTGGAATTATCAATAACCAATGGACATTCACCCGCATTCGAGCCTTTATATAATTCAAACAGAGCCAAATTATCGCCTCCCCAGGGCCGGGGTGCCGATAATAGAAATTCCCAAACTTCTTCACTGCTCCAAGTTTCGATCGGCGTGTAAATGTAAGCACTCGGCAAAGTAGTGTGCCGGGCTAATCGGGAGCCATCGATTCGATGTTTTTTCAAAATTTGAGCACGAGTATTACTTTCTTGGATTCGTGAACCGAGTATTATAATAACTTCTTGATATTTAGTAATTTTATCCAGAATGAAACGATTAACTGGAAAAATTTTCATTCGCTCTGTACACCAACGAAAATGTGAAGTCGGTGCGGGATAACCTTTACCTAATAAACTGACCCAAAAACTGTCTTTAACCTCTGGATAAACTTGATGCGCCGTCATGGGTATTCCAACTTTAGTGGCCACTTCATTGATATTATTCAACATCTCTTTAATCAAATTGACAACCACCGGTGTTTCGACTAAAGTATCAGAGGACACCACAAATAAAGGTTTATGCCGTTTTGGCGGCGCCAATTGTAAGATCGCGGTATAAACCAACTCTAAGACCGCGGTAGAATCTTTACCACCGCTAAAACCAATCACCCAAGGTCGGTTATCGGCACAGTAAATGCGTTGAATTTCAGCAAGTAATTCAGTCAATGGACCTTGGTTAAAGGAAAGAGATTTCACCATTTCGTCGACCGAATTGAAAGTGAAGGGTTGTTTTTTCATATATCAATGACTGAATAACTCACCTTACGCACAACCACCCCTAGCCCCTCCTTGCTAAGGCGGGGAATATCCACTGCGATTTAGGGGGTGCTTACTCCCCTCCTTACTAAGGAGGGGTTGGGGGTGGTCATGTGTAAAGTGACTGAATAAAATTGTAGAGTGCGTGCGTCCCACGCACCATTTTAAAAAAGTGTAACGGTGCGTGGGACGCACCCTACACATATTATTTTTCAACATTAACTCAATAATTTAATGTCTCACACTATCCTACTTCTTTGCCCAGACTATATCACCGAGCGTATGGCAGGCCCTGCTATCCGCTACTGGGAATTTGCGAAAGCCCTGGCACCATACCACCAGGTCACTTTAGCTGCTCCCAATGACATCCCTGCCACTTTGCAAACCACTATGCCAGCGCGGTTAATACAACACACCCAGGCCAATATCACCGAATTAGCCAATAATCACGACATCATTATTTTTCAAGGCTATATTCTTGATTTATATCCGTTACTTCGTCAAAGTTCGAAAATTCTCGTCGCCGACCTGTATGACCCGGTACCCTTGGAAGGATTGGAGCAACATCAAGGGCAATCAACGGTCACTGAGATGGACTCATTAAAACAACAAGTGCGCACCATGAATGACCAACTAAAATTGGCTGATTATTTTCTATGCGCCAATGAGCGGCAACGTGATTTATGGCTAGGACATCTATTAGCATTGGGTCGTATCAATCCATTAACTTATCAACAAATTCAACAACGTGTACTTACCGTCCCCTTTGGCCTACCAGACATACCGCCACAACGGACCGGTCTAGGCTTACGACAATTTTCTAACAACGAAGATTTTATCCTACTCTGGGGCGGAGGTATTTGGGAATGGTTTGACCCATTAACTTTAATACGTGCGGTCCATAAATTGGTACCAAACTACCCCCAGTTAAAATTAATTTTTCTCGGTAGCCAACATCCAAATACCACTATACAAACCATGCCTATGCAACACCGGGCCGAAGCACTGACTCGTGAATTAAAGTTAACCAACACCCATGTTATTTTTCAAACAGGTTGGGTACCTTATAATAGTCTATCGAATTATTTACTAGATGCCGATGTGGGGGTAAGTAGCCATTTTGATACGCTAGAAACGCATTTCTCTTTTCGGACCCGTATTTTACATTATTTATGGGCCGGTAAACCGATTATCACCACCCAAGGGGATGTGTTAGCGAAAGCGATTGCGGACCATAAAGCCGGTATTATTGTCAATCCACAAGATGAAAATGGTTGGGTGGCTGCTATTGAAAAGCTACTCAATCCCGTTTATTATGCGACTTATTTAGCAGGTGTCCATAGCCTAGCCCAACATTATCGTTGGACCAGTGTCACTGAACCCTTAAAAATATTATGTGCTAACCCAGAAATAGCCCCAGATATGTGTTTAAACAATGGCTTGAGAAAATCTCGGCATTGGGATTGTGAAGCAGAATACAACGCGCTAAAATGTTACCTAGACTTTATAGAGCGGTCTAATTCATGGAGAATTACTGCGCCATTGCGGGCAATACGGCGTTGGGTAACGTAGGCGTATGATTATCCTAAAGGGGTTTAGGCTTATGAATGTCCATGAAATTACATTAAAAATAAACAAATTACCTATTTATGTAATACCTGAATTGAGTGATTATGTTGATTTTCTGTTAGGCAAATATGAGAAAAAAACACCTCTAAAACCTCTTAAGTTTGAGTGGGAAGGGGGACTTTCCGCGCTGAAACAGGAGTATAATGGAGTTTCACTTCAGAAGAAAGCACTAGAATGGCGTTAAAATCCTTGTTAGTTGATACCAATGTCTTTCTTGAAATTTTACTTCAACAAGAAAGAAGTGAACTTTGTAAGCGATTTATTACCAACAATCTTGAGAATATTTGCATCAGTGATTTTACCTTACACTCAATTGGTGTAATTACTTTTAGGAAAGGTCAAGCAGAATTATTTACTCGATTCACGCAAGAGGTTTTACCCTCTGTTAGTGTTCTCACTTTACCGAAGGGGAATTATGCACAACTGGATGCTATCAAGCAATCATTTCGTTTGGATTTTGATGATGCCTACCAATATAGTCTTGCAAAATCGTATGATTTGAAACTGGTAACATTAGATAGAGATTTTAATAATTTAAATTCAAACGAAGTAAATGTGGTGTTTTTACACCTGGTATAGCCATTAAAATAGTTGTAAGAATACAACGCGCTAAAATGTTACCTAGACTTTATAGAGCGGTCTAATTCATGGAGAATTACTGCGCCATTACGGGCAATACGGCGTTGGGTAACGTGATGGATTAAATGGACCATCTATAGTGATATTCATTTCTATTGGTACCATAACTGGTAGGGTGGATTAAGCGAAGCGTATCCACCGAAGCCCTGAAAAATGGTGGATACGCTTCGCTTAATCCACCCTACTTGAAAAATGAATGGTACAAAAATAGAGATGCCGCAGGACTTGTATATAACGTTGACCACCGAGCGTGGGAACGAGAAACGAAAAAAAAAGTGAACTATAAGTGTATTATTCAATAATATAATTATGGTATTATATTTGCCTAAATCTCAACTTAGTAGTATTATATTTTAGCGGTGACAAATTTTAGTTTGTCAAAATGGGCAAACCAAAGTTTTTTACGCCATAAAAGTAATGTTGTATAAAAAACTCACACTGTTGTATATTGACAAATTCAAATATCTTAGATAATATCCCTGCTAGAAGTCTTTAAATCTAACAGTCTTTATGTGAATATTTTACTAATCAATCAATGACTGTACAGTGAATTTTACCATGGATAATGAATTTAATTATCATAACCTGATAAAGACGTTTTAATAAAACATTGAGGAACTTCAGTTATGAAGAAAATCAACCAATTAGCTGCGGCGGTGGCGGTAGCACTGAGTATGACTGCCACGCCTCAGGTAAGTGCGGAGATAGAATTTCATCCCAATGGTCGAGGGGATGCGTTGCTGTTTCCCGTTTTCAATGGGTATATTGAAAACTACTTCACCATTATGAATAGCCATAATAAGTATATTCAAGGACATCTTCGTTTCCGGGGAGCCGCTTGGAGTGGTGAGTTACGAGATTTTGATGTGATATTGTCCCCTGGTGATGTGTTTGTGTTCCGGGTAGCCGATATTGATGGCGATGGCATCTGGGAAATCGACCAAAGTTTGGATATTAAGAATTTCCAATACACCGGGTTGGGTGGT
>BS_KBA_SWE02_21mDRAFT_10000360_pt1 | contig 16753 bp, 14 predicted proteins | sample BalSeasSWE02_21m_FD_9196 | JGI IMG/M metagenome (IMG submission 9196)
TGGAAAAGTTGATAGGTTTGGGCAACCCATAACTGGTAATGTTGATCAAACAACTCACACTGGAGTTGAATTTAGTTTTATCTTTAAACTAACAGAATATTTTGAATTATTTGGTAACGCAACCTACAGCAGTAATAAGATCAATAATGGTAAGTACTTTTTAAATGAGGACCAATTGATAGACATTTCAGGTAATAAAATTAGCGGGTTCCCTGATTTTCTTTCAAATATTGGCATACAATTCCAATATTCTGATATATTACTTAAGTTAACTGCAAAGTATATCGGTGAATTTTATTCGGATAATTTTGACGATAATTTGAATGATTATTTGATCACTTATCCTGATTTTGTTGACTATACTGATAATAAAAATGAAGCTTATTCTACATTAGATATTTATGGGAGTTATGAATTCAATTTGTTTAATGGTTTGACAGAATCGAAGTTATTTTTTCAAGTGAATAATCTCTTTAATAGATTATATTCAGCTTACGCAATTGGTAAAGAGTTTTTTCCAGCGGCTGAGAGATATTTTATAGCAGGAATTCAAATAGGGTTATAGAAATGAAAAAATGTATAATAATTGCTAACGGAAAATCGCCATCTAAAAAAGTAGTTAATTACTTTTTTGAAAAAGGATTTAAAGCAATTATTTGTGCTGATGGGGGAGCAAATTCAGCTAAGAAACTTGGAGTTATACCAAATTTTATTATCGGAGATCTTGACAGTATAAATACAGAAGTTATCAAATATTTTCGATCGAGATCTGAAATTATTCAGATTAAAAGACAAAATGACACTGATGTTGAAAAGTGTTTGAAGTTTGCAATTAAAAAAGGTTTTAAAGAAGTCATTCTTCTTGGAGTTACAGGTGACAGACTGGATCATACAATTTGCAATCTAGGGATAGTAATTAAATTCTTTAATAAAATAAAAATTCATATCTCAGCTGAAAATTCTTTTCTCTCTGCATTTAATAAATCTATTATAATTAAAACAAAGATAGGTCAGACTATCTCTCTATATGCTTTTGATAATAGAACTTTCATTACTTCAAAAGGATTAAACTATCCTTTGAAAGAATCTAATTTAGCATTCGGTGAAAAAGAAAGTACATCTAATGTTGCAGTTTCAGAAAGTGTTGAATTAGACATCTCAGGAGGAATCATTTTCATTATCCGTGACTTTAATTTTATGAAAAGAAATGATCTCTTTTAGCACGCTTGATATAGTAATTATCATTTCATTCTTTTGCTTACTTCTATTAATTGGATTTCTTTCTTCCAGAAAAACTTCATCATCACCTGAAGATTATTTATTATCCGGTAGAAAAATTGGATTGTTTCTTTTTGTTCTAATTAATGTTTCTACATGGTACGGTGGAATTATCGGAGTAGGGGAGTTTACGTATCGTTACGGTGTAGTTAGTTGGTTAACGCAAGGGTTACCATATTACTTTTTTGCTTTTTTATTTGCATTATTTTTTGCTAAAAAAATTCGTGCTGCATCACTATTTACTATCCCTGATAAACTAAAAGAAGTCTATGGCAAAAAAGTTGGATTACTATCAGCACTTATCGTATTCATTTTGGTTTCTCCTGCACCGTATTTATTAATGGCTGCAAATCTTATTTCAATTGTATTCGACATCAACCTAGTATTTTCCTTGCTAATTGCGATTGTACTTTCCGCATCGTACTTAATTCACGGTGGATTCAGATCCAATGTTTATGCAGATGCATTCCAATTTTTTGTAATGTTTACAGGTTTTATAATAATATTTGTTGTAAGTGTTATTTCTTTTGGTGGATTTGAGTTTCTTCAAACAAATCTTCCCTCTGCACATTTAGCTATTACAGGTAATACTTCACCAGCATTTATAATTGTGTGGTTCTTGATTGCATTATGGACATTTGCTGATCCAGGATTTCATCAGCGATGCTATGCTGCTAAATCTGGTGAGATTGCAAAGAAAGGGATTTTAATTTCAATAATCTTTTTTGCTCTTTTTGATTTTCTCACTACTTCAACCGGATTATATGCGAAAGCACTGTTGCCCAATTTATCACAACCTATGATGGCTTATCCATTATTTGCAGAAAAAGTTTTAGGTCCAGGTTTGAAGGGAATATTTTATGCTGCAATGTTTGCCACAATTATATCAACACTTAACAGTTTTTTGTTTTTAAGTGCAACTACTATTGGCAGAGATTTTATATTCAGAATTAAAAAAAATTCTAAGGAAGATAAAATAAAAACTTATACAATAATTGGAATAATATTATCTGGTCTTATTTCAATTGGAATTGCATACCTAATACCTTCTGTTGTTGAGATATGGTACACAATTGGTTCGCTTTTTATACCAGGAATAATTCTTCCGGTTATTAGCGCGTATTATCCAAAACTAAGGGTAGCCCCAAAATTTATTATTGCAGAGATAGTACTTGCATTAATCTCTTGTATTATTTGGTTTGATCTTGGGAAAATACTAAGCGGAGGATTGAGTGAGATCGAACCAATGATCATAGGTTTACTAGCAGCAATAATAGTTCACACATTTGGATTACTTAGAAAATCTTTTTCGCTTGATAAGAGATAATAAAATTGACCCGCCAAGAAATAAAAGAATAACAGCCAAAGACATTTCAGTTGGAATCTTATAAAACTCTGAAATCAACATTTTTATTCCAACATAGAATAGAATTATTGCAACTCCATATTTTAGATATATAAATAAATCCACTAACCCAGCTAAAGCAAAATACAAAGCCCTTAACCCAAGTATCGCAAAAATATTTGATGAAATAATTATAAAAGTATCATTTGTAATCGCAATAATGGCGGGGATTGAATCAACTGCAAAAACAATATCCGAAGATTCAATCAGAAGTAAAGTTAAAAAAGTAGTTGTGATATATGTTTTCTTATCAAGTTTTATAAAAAATTTTTTACCTTCATAAGCTGTATTTAATTTAAAATACTTTCGTGAGATTTTGATCAACCAATTATTTTCAACATCAATCTTTTGTTCTCCTCCAAACGCCATTTTATAAGCTGCTAAAAGAAGTATTATAGCAAAAACATAAATGATTGGATGGAAAAGATTTATTAGCCACCCCTGCAAATATGAAAACTATTCTGAATACGATAGCACTTAAAATTCCCCACTTAAGAATATGCGGTTGATTTTCAGGTTTAATATCCATTACACTGAAAATCATTAGCGCTTTCTGATGTCCGTTTTCAAGATAGAAGTATAGAAAAAGATTAAAAAGTAAAGCGGTGGCAATCCACACACCGCTCCAAATAAGGCTGGCTTTTAAGGTAATTCTTCCGCGTCGGTGGTCAGTAACATATAAATCAATAAATAGCATTACCGCAATTATTGCGGAAAATATAAATAGAAAAGTATATTCAGTTAACAATTAATCTTTCTGATTATGGAAGAAAAACGCCGCAAGCTATTACGGTTGTCCACAATCCGTTTCTATCACCTTCTGCAGATTGCGTAACATTGAAAGAGCGAACGATTTTGCCGGACATTTTATAAATATCTTCTCTTTCGCTCCAATCCTTTTCAGGATCAAATTCAACTCCTAAAGTTGATGCTAGCATTGTAGCCGCTAAATCTTCAGCATATTCACCACAAATTTTTTCAGGTTGTCCGTAAGGATGATGCTCTGATAAATATCCATAAGCACTTGTATCAGCGGGTATTGCAACTCCTATTGATGCAGCAATTAATCTGTTTGGTTCGTTTGTAGAATTACGAGCCATAACACAATGCGTTATTTGACCAGGAGTAATTAATTTAACTCCTTCATCAATTGAAACACGTTTACAACCGATTGGAAAAATACTGCTTACTGTAACAAGATTGCAGATTTCGATTCTTGCATTTCTTAGGGCAAGTTCAAAAGAGCTTAAATACTCTTTGTGCCTTCCAACACCTTTAGTGAAAAATAATTTTGTTGGTAGATACAATGGCGTCCCTTTCTGATACTAAATTAAATGAGTTTTATGAATTTACGTTTACCAACTTTAAGAATCATTCCTGTCTTTACAGAAATACTACTTTGAACATCACTTATTTTTTCTCCATCAATAGAAACACCGCCTTGTGTCAACAATCTGCGTGCTTCACCTTTAGATGGAGCGAAATTTACTAAAATTATTAAATCTAAAATATTGATTTCTTTTTTATCGCCTACATTGAATTCTTCAATTTCATCCGGCAAACCTTTGTTGATGAAAATATTGTCAAATTCAAGCTGAGCAATTTTTGCTGATTTCTGGTTGTGGTACATTGTTACTAATGTTCTTGCAAGCTCACGTTTAATATCTCTTGGATTCGAACTTCCATCAGAAAGCTGAGATTTTATTTCTGCAAGTTTCTGACTGGATACATTTGTTGCAAGTTCAAAATATTGGTAAATGAGATTATCTGGAATTGATAAAGTTCTTCCAAAAATTTGTGAGGGTTCATCAGAAATTCCTATGTAATTGTCGTAAGATTTGCTCATCTTTTCGACACCATCGATTCCAACTAATAATGGCATTGTTAAAATCACTTGTGGTTCAATTCCATATTCACGTTGTATATCTCTCCCAACAAGTAAATTAAATTTCTGATCAGTTCCACCAAGTTCAACATCACTTTCAATCGCAACAGAATCCATTGCCTGTGCAAGCGGATAGAGAAATTCGTGAACACTAATTGGTTCACCGGCTTTAAATCGCTTTGTAAAATCATCACGTTCAATCATTCTTGCAACTGTGTATTTTGAAGCAAGTTTGATTACATCTTCAAAAGACATTTTGCCGAGCCACTCCGAGTTATAAACAATTTTAGTTTTTTCTTTGTGTAAGATTTTTGACGCCTGTTCAAAATAACTGTTTCCATTTATCCTTGTTGCTTCCAGAGTTAGGGCAGGGCGAGTTGCATTTCTTCCGGAAGGATCACCAATCATTCCGGTAAAATCACCAATAATTAATATTGCCTGATGCCCAAGTTCCTGAAACTGTGCAAGTTTTCTGATTACAACGGAATGTCCAATATGTAAATCGGGTCTGCTTGGATCGCAGCCAAGTTTAATGTTTAATGGTTTTGATGTCTTTAATGATTTTTCAATCTTTTTAACAAGTTCATCTTCGGGAATAATCTCAACGACTCCTCGTTTTATGATATCCATTTGCTCATTTAATGATGGAAATTTTACAGCACTCATTTTTAATTCTAATCTTTCAATCTTTTAATTTTTCAATATTTAATTTTACGTTCCTGATCTCTTTGAAAATCTCTTTTAGCAATATCTGCTCGTTTATCATAAACTTTTTTACCTTTGGCAAGAGCAATTTCAACTTTTACTTTACCATTTTTGAAATACAGTCTTAAAGGAACTAAAGTCAAGCCTTTTTCTTTTGTTTTGCCAATCAGCTTTCTTATTTCAGATCGGTTCATTAACAATTTTCTATCACGGGTTGGAACGTGATTGTTAATATTACCCTGCTTATACTCGCTTATGTGCAAACTTAAAAGCCACACTTCATTGTTCTGAATCAATGCATAACTATCAACAAGATTTGCTTTCCCTTCACGTAATGCTTTTACTTCCGTACCGACCAAAACAATACCTGTTTCAAAAGTCTGAATAATAGCAAATTCGTGTCTTGCTTTACGATTAACCGCAATATTTTTTTCGTCAGTCTGCTGTTTCATTTTGTTCAAATTGGAAAACAAAAATCAACTTAAATGTGTTAAAATGCAAGAAATTAGCCTAACAATTATACCTGGCAATATTCATAAATATTTCTGCTGAAGAAATAAATTATTTATCTATCTTTGAAACCAAAAAATGAATAGAACAGTAATTATTCTAATAATCTTTGCAATCCATAATTTGTTTGCACAAAATTTTTCTATAGAACGAATTGAACCGCCAAATTGGTGGTTTGGAATGAAGAATGATACAGTTCAAATTATTATTTATGGAAATAATTTATCAAATGTTGAAATCTATCCCCAACACGGACCTATTGAAGTCGTAGCCGTTCACGAAGCTGAAAGTCCTAATTATCTTTTTATTGATTTGTTTGTCTCTCCTGAAATAATATCTGACTACAATTTTGAAATTGGATTTTCAAAAGGGGACACTGATACTGTAATTTCTTATCCAATTCTTGCGCGCGAATCTTCACAAAATAAATTTAAAGGATTTGATCAATTTGATGTAATGTATTTAATTATGGCAGATAGATTTTGTGATGGAAATCCTTCTAACAATAATATTGGCGATAGTTTAGACAAGTTTACTTCTAAAGATTTAGATGGAAGAAAAGGCGGTGATATTGAAGGAATCACATCTAAACTTGATTACTTAAAAGATCTTGGTGTTACATCCGTTTGGATAACTCCAATGTTAGAGAATAATATGTGGATGAGTTATCACGGTTATGCCGCAACTGATTTGTATAAGATTGATCCACGTTTTGGAAGTAATGAATTGTACAAAAAACTTGTTAATGAAGCTCACGAAAAAGGTTTGAAAGTAATTATGGATCATGTTTCAAATCATATAGGAATAAATCATTGGTGGATGAAAGATCTGCCCTTTGGTGATTGGATTAATGGAACTCCTGAGAATCATCTTCCAGCAAATCATAACAAAATGACTTTTCCCGATCCGCATAGTCCGGGTGAATCTGTTGACTTAACATGGGATGGCTGGTTCACTGATTATATGCCGGACTTAAATCAAGCTAATCCCTTCTTAAAAAAATATCTTATCCAAAATTCAATTTGGTGGATTGAATACTTGGGAATAGATGGAATACGTGAAGACACTTATCCTTATTGCAATCAATATGCAATGGCTGATTGGGCAAAAGCAGTTTTAGAAGAGTATCCGAACTTAAATATTGTTGGAGAAATTTGGACTGGTGAGCCAGCCTACCTTGCAGCTTATCAACAAAAAAATAAATTTGGTGTTCATTTAGATACTCATCTTCCTTGTGTAACAGATTTTGCATTATCCGATGCATTGCGTGAATACTTAAGCAGTAAAAAAGGTATGGAGGGAATTTTTAATACGCTCGCACAAGATTTTCTTTATTATGATCAAAATAATCTCTTAACTTTTTTTGATAATCATGATATTTCTCGTGCATTGTTTGTTGCAAATCGTGATATGGAAAAATATAAAATCGCACTTACAATACTTTTAACAACTCGTGGTATTCCAAAAATATTGTATGGATCAGAGATAGGAATAGTTGGGGACAATATTCATGGAACAATTCGTTCTCCATTTCCTGGTGGATTTAAAGATGATACGCACGATGCATTTTCAAATTGTGATAGAAATGACTATCAGAAAGACATCTTCAGCTTTACACAAAATCTTTTGGAAATAAGAAAAAATCATAAATCGTTATCACAAGGAAAGCTAACACACTTTTATCCATTCGATAATGTTTATGTTTATTTCAGAGGAACGGATGATGAATCAACTATGATAATCGTAAACAACAACGATAAAGATTTTGAAGTTGATTTAAACAAATACAAAGAAACTTTAGCAAAGATTTTAAAGATTGAGAATATCAAAACGCATGAAGTGACCGATATAACTCAAATCAAAACAATAGCAATTAAAAGAAAATCAGCAGAAATATTTTTGTTGATAAAATAGCACACTAACTAAAGGCAAAATTTATGTTAGAAATTCAGAAAAAACTTTCAAACTCATTTTATGCGATGCTTGCACTTCCTGCAACAGCCGTTGGCTTTGCGTTATCAACACAAATTGCAGCATTAAGTTGGATACTAAGTAAGAAGTTTGGATTAAACATTCACGAAGTATCATTTGTTTGGCTTGCTGGTCCGTTAGCAGGAATATTTGGTCAAGTAATTGTTGGAATGATTAGCGACAATGTTTGGTTTATGGGCGGACGACGAAGACCATTTATAATGATTGGTGGAATTATTGGTGCATTAATGTTTTTAGCTTTGCCGCAAATCGGAGTTATCTCTGAAGCCACAGGAATCACTAGTATAATATTAATAGCATCAGTGATAGCACTGATGTTAGATTTATCAATCAATGTAACATTCAATCCAGCAAGATCAATAATTGCAGATTTAACTCCTGAGGGTAAAAAACGAACAACCGGATTCGTTTGGATGCAGGTGATTTCGGGAACGTTTGGGGTTTTAGCTTATTTTCTTTCTATGGTTTTTGGAAATGAAACACTTCTTTTGATTGCGGCTGTATTTGTTTTTGCATGTTCCGTTGTTCCAATTTTATTTATTGAGGAACCGAAAGATTTAAAAGATCAAACTGAAGAAAATTCTGAGAAACATACATTTGCTGATATTTTTAAATCAATATTTCCTTTATATGGATTTTTAGTTTTTGGTGTTTTTAGTTTGATCTTTCATTTTTATCAGAATGAATTACGTTTCATACACAATCCTTTGTTGATACTAAGTTTAGCTTATACAATCATAATAGGTTTTTGGATAATTGTTCAAGGTAGAAAATCTGAATCTGATAAAAATGAATTTCAAAAAATTATGCTCGCACATACCTTTACTTGGATTGCATTTCAAAGTATGTTTGTTATGTCAGGATTTTTTATAGATAAGCAGATTGTGCCAAACCTGGATCTCTCTAATGTATTTGCAAATAAATTTGCTGAATTTTTAACTTCATCAATTCAGAGCAGAGATGCCACAACCGGTAATATTGTTTCGTTGGGGTTCTTGATTTTAAACGCAGTTGGTGCTGTTTTCCCATTTGTTTTATCTCTTATCGCAAAAAAAATAGGACGAGTAAAAACTTACACTGCAGCTTTAGCGTTTAGTGCTGTTGGATATTTTTATATTGCATTTTTAGGCAAATATGAATTCAATTTTTACTTAGGAATGTTTTTAACAGGCATTGGATGGTCAGCAGTTATTTCGATAGTTTTTTCCATAATGACCGAAAGAATCAATCAAGCAAAGATGGGATTGTTTATGGGAATATTTAACCTGGCAGTGGTGTTACCACAAATGATGAGTCAAGGTGTTGCAAATATTATTTCCGAAACTCAAAACTATCAACTGCTATATATATTGTGCGGAGTCTTTGTTTCTTTTTCAGTCTTCTTTTGGTTTTTTGTAAAGGAACCAAGATCAACTGCTTTGGAAATTGAACATCCTAAAGGCGGGCATTAATTAGATAACTTTTTCAAATCAATAATTTATACAAGAGGCAGTCTTAAATGTCTAATTTAAGTGTCATTCACGTAAAAATGGGAATCCAAGCACTATAGAATGAAATGGATTCCCACTTTCGTGGTAATGACAATTTAGTAAATATAAATTTCAAGACCGCCCACTGTAATACTTAAATTTCAGTAATTCTATCGGGAAATATTAAATGCTTTTTTTAATCCTTGCTATTATCTGTTCCAGTAGCTTAGCGTTAATNTTAAAACACGGACACATTAAAAATGCAAATATTGTTTTGCTCATAAATGGAAATTACGCTACAGCGTCATTCTTCTCTTTGCTTTTTATAATTTTCAAATATGGATTTCATTACTCACTAGAAGTTATACTTTTTGGCTCTGCACTCGGGATTCTTTTTGCTATAACTTTTGTCCTATATTCTAAAGCTATCCAGCTTGCAGGCACGGCTCTTGCAACAGTTAGTGCAAGATTATCTGTACTTATTCCTGTTCTACTTTCAATAATTATATTTGGAGAAAGCCCAAATACTAAAATGATCTTTGGATTTGCTCTTGCGCTTACTACACTTTACTTATTTTATCTTTCGTTAAAAAATCATGGTCCTAAAGCGGAAAGGTTAGGGAAATATTTTTATTTGTTTGCACTTTTAGCTGGAATTGGATTTATTGATTTTTCATTGAAAATATTTGAACAGAATTTTCCGCTAGATGAAAAGGGAGTATTTGTTTTTTCAATATTCTTCTCAGCTTTTATATATACACTTGCTTACATAATTATAAAGAAAATAAGTTTTGATAAAGGCACATTTAACTTAGGATTAATGTTAGGTGTGCCAAATGTATTATCAATCCATTTTTTACTTGCTGCACTTAGTGTATTACCTGCAATAATTGTTTTCCCAATTCAAAACATTGGTGTTATCGTAATTACAGCAGTTGCAGCATATTTGATTTGGAAAGAAGAGATAAATCTATATGGTAAAATTGCAATTGCAGTTGGAATTGCTGCAATACTTTTGTTAAAATTGTAATGGTAACAAATCCTATTTCTTTAAGGGATTGGGTTTGTTGCTAATTATCCATTATTGCCCGCAGTATAATTTTATTTACTTGACAATGATAAAAAATTGATGAATTTTATATCCATATAAATTCTCTCTACTCCGAGAGGGCTAAACTTTAGAGCCACTTTACCGTTAAGTCCTGAGACTACATCTCGATAACTCTCCCGAAGCAGAAATGTTGATAAACATTTTTAATTCTTTGGAGGACCGCTATGAAAACTTTTCTTCAGATTTTGTTTTTCTTTTTGTTTGTGTCACAAATAACTTTTGCACAAGGCTCTTGGACAAAAATCGGGGATATGCCTGAGATTCGTTATGCACACACTGTGGTTGAGATAAATGGAAAAATTTACATAGTTGGAGGAATGAGCACTGAAAGTTTCAATATTCCGACTACAGCATTAATTTATGACACGAATGACTCATCATGGACGCAAATGCCCCTTCTGAATAATGAAGCTAAATGGATGCATACCAGTTGCGTTGTTGATGGTAAATTATATGTAATTGGTGGTACAGCTATAAGTGGATCCACATATGCTTCTATCCATTCAATTGCTAACGTTGATATGTATGATCCTAATACAGGTCAATGGGTTTCTAAAAGGTCAATGCCTGCACATAGAACTAATCTTGCTTGCGCATCAATTGATGGTAAAATCTATGTAGTGGGTGGAATGCAAGTTAATAGTGGAGTAGACAATTATGCAGGGTTTAAAAAAATGGAAGTTTATGATATATCTACTAACACCTGGACACAATTAACAGATATGCCAACGGGAAGATGGGGACATAGAGCACTTGCATTCGATGGAAAAATATATGTTTTTGGTGGCACAGCAGATGCTGCAATTACTGTTTATGCATCTGTTGAAGTGTATGATCCTCTGACGAATACATGGACTACTAAATCAAGTATGCCAACTAAAAGATATCAATTGACTGTCTGTGTACTAGATAATAGTAAGTTTGCGATTAACGGGTGGTTAAATAGTGGCCTTGGACCTATATATGATAAAGTTGAGGTTTATTATCCCGAACGTGATGAATGGATAACGGAAAGTCCATTTCCAGTTGCACGTGCTGTACAAGCCAGTATTGTAATTGACAGGAAAATATATGTTTATGGCGGATCACGAACAAATCATCCTTTAATGGGTACTTCAGCGATTTATGAATTTTCACCGGTTACTGGGGTTGAAGAAGAAACAATTGATAATTTACCAAAAGAGTTTTTACTTACACAAAATTATCCTAATCCATTTAATCCATCTACAAAAGTTAGTTACAGTATTACAAAGTTAGGTTATGTAACACTTAAAGTGTACGATGTACTCGGAACTGAAGTAGAAACTTTTGTCAATGAAGAAAAGCCTGTCGGTACTTACGAGTTAAACTGGAATGCCGCCAATCTTCCAAGCGGAGTTTATTTCTATAGATTACAAGCAGGAGATTTTGTTCAGACAAGGAAGATGATTTTATTAAAATAAAAAGTAAGAGAATTAATAATTGTAGGGATCGATCTCCCGATCGATCTTAGGATACAGTAATAGTAAATAATATTTGTTTAAAATGTTACAAAAAATATAAGATCATTCGGAACGGACGGAAGTCCGTTCCCAACAATTAATCAACATCATCCACGATCAATGTAAACAATCCCGCAATTATCATTGACGCACCGCCAAGAAGAAGCGCATAAATGGCTTCACCGCCAACAATGTTTTTAACAAAGAAACCGAGTATTGCCGCGGCAGTTATCTGAGGAATTACTATGAAGAAATTGAAGATTCCCATATAAACTCCCATCTTTTCTGCTGGAAGCGAGCCAGCAAGAATTGCATAAGGCATTGCAAGAATTGATGCCCACGCTAAACCAATTCCAAGCTCGGAAATTAAAAGCATATTTGGATCTTCTATAAAATAGAAAGATGCGAATGAGATTCCACCTATAATTAGAGCAATCATATGAACAGTTTTTCTGTTTGTAAGCTTTGCAACCCACATAATCGCAAAAGCCATAACTGCAGCAAATCCATTATAAACAGCCATTAAAACTCCAACCCAATCCGCGCCTTGATTGTAAAGTTCGGAAGAAGGATCAGTTGCACCATAAATGTGATGCGTAACTGCCGGAGTTGTATAAATCCACATTGCAAAAAGAGCAAACCACGAAAAGAATTGAACTACTGCAAGTTGCTTCATTGTTTTTGGCATTTTGTAAAGATCATTTAAAATAGAAACTAATCCGCCGGAAGTTTTATTTTGATTAGTATATGATCCGGCAGCCAATTGAAGCAATCCAAAAATTATCGAGCCAACAAACAAAACATAAAGACCATAATCAGTTTCGTGAAGAACAAAGTAAAGAATTGCTGAACCAAGTAATCCAATAAAAATCCAAATCAATCCATTTTTATTAAATGATTTTGCTGAAATTGAATTTGAATCAAATGTTTTTAATTGAGAAAATTTCTTTTCATCATCTGAAAACTTTTTTAATTCTTCGGGTGAATATTCTTTAGTTGAAAATACTGTGTAAAGAACTGCAAGAAGAAAAACTGCACCTCCGATGTAAAAAGAAAACTTAACAGAGTCGGGAATTTCTCCAGCGGCAGCAGTGTTAGCAATTCCAAACCAGTTTGTCATCATATAAGGCAAAGCAGATGCAACAATTGCTCCTATTCCGATGAAAAAACTCTGCATAGAAAATCCAACAGTACGCTGTTCTGATGGTAGCATATCACCAACAAAAGCACGGAAAGGTTCCATTGAAACATTTATTGATGCATCCATAATCCAGAGCATTCCGGCAGCCACCCAAAGAACAGGGGAGTTTGGCATAAATATTATTGCTGCAGAAGCGAGTATTGCTCCAACTAGAAAAAATGGTCGTCTTCGCCCAAGTCTATTCCAGGTTTTATCGCTCATAAATCCGATGATTGGTTGAATGATTAGTCCTGTAACTGGAGCGGCAATCCAAAGAATAGGAATTGCATCGATGCTCGCGCCGAGGGTTTCGAATATTCTGCTTACATTTGCATTCTGAAGAGCGAATCCGAATTGAATGCCAAGGAATCCGAAACTCATATTCCAGATTTGCCAAAAGGAAAGACGAGGTTTGCTCATAAATGTTCCTGAGTATGATTAAATTAACGCTGTTGAAAAATAACAAATGGTTTTTAATTTAGATAATGTAAACGTAAAAATTTAGGGATCGCTCTCCTGACTACTCCTTCAGGGATCTTTTAAGTGGATATTGTTTTGGTAAAAGATTTTAATAAATAAAAATAATTCGGAACGGACGGGAGTCCGTTCCATACAAATATGAAGATATCAGAAATAATAAATAAAGTTACCAGCACACCAAATGCGGCATTCTTTTATACTCCACCGATATATGGTAAGAGTGATTCTTATCTTTTCTTAAAACCAAAAGAAATTGTAGTTATAAAGTCACTTAGAAACCTGAATCAAAAATTAGAGAGAATAGATGAACTGATAGAAAAAGGATTTTACGGATATTCGTTGATGAATTATGAAGCTGGATATTTGTTTGAAAAAACACTAAACAAATTTCTACCAAAGAATGAAAATCTAATTCAATTCTTTTTTTATGATAAAAAAAATATTCATAGGATAAAATCATTTGAATTAGATTTTGATGAGTCAGAAAAGTATAAGATTAAAAACTTCAAACTAAACACCTCTAAAAATGAATTCACAAAGTCAATCTGCAAAATAAAATCCTACATAGAAGAAGGAGATACTTACCAGGTTAATTATACTATAAAAGGTAAATTCGATTTTGAAGGTTCGTACACAGGGTTATTTAGTAACCTTGTCTTTAATCAATCAGCCCATTACATAGCTGTAATTAATAACACAGACAAAGTAATAATTTCACTTTCTCCAGAAATGTTCTTTGAAATGAAAGTAAGAAAAATTATCTCTAAACCTATGAAAGGTACTGCCAGAAGAGGAATAGATCATTCAAATGATGCGTTTATTAAATACGAGTTAGAAAGAAGTGAAAAAAATCGTGCTGAGAATGTAATGATTGTTGATTTAATTCGTAATGATTTAGGAAGAATTAGCGAATACGGCTCTGTAAAAGTAAATAAACTGTTTGAAGTTGAAAAATATGAATCAGTTTATCAGATGGTCAGTACAATCGAATCGAAGTTGCGAAAGAATATAAAAATATCAGATGTGCTGAGAAATATTTTCCCTTGCGGTTCTATTACAGGAGCTCCTAAAATCAGTACAATGGAAATTATAAATGGTTTAGAAAAAGAAGAAAGAGGAATTTATACGGGTGGCATAGGTTTGATTGGTAAAAAGAGAATTACATTTAGTGTACCCATAAGAACTTTAATGATAGATAAAAAGTCTAAAAAAGGAGAGATTGGTTTAGGTAGTGGAATTGTTTGGGACAGCATTGCAGAAGAAGAATATGAGGAAACAAAGCTAAAAGGAAAATTTTTAACCAACCCAATTAAACCATTTGAGATTATCGAAACGATGCGAATAGAAAACGGAAAAATATTTTTGCTTGATGAACACTTAGATCGAATGGAGAAAACAGCTGATTATTTTTTGTTTTGCTTTAATAATAAAAAAATCAAATCGTACTTATACAATATTATTATTGGAAATAAAAAAAATAGTTACCGCTTAAGAATTGCTTTAGATAAATATGGAAATCTTTCTCATAAAGTATCAGAGATACCTCAATTATCTAATGAAGTGAAAATTATAATCTCAAAAAATAAAATCATATCAAAAAACAGATTCCAATTTTTTAAAACAACAAACCGATCATTATACAATCGAGAATATAAAAAATACTCTTCAAAAGGATTTGTTGATGTAATCTATTTTAATGAAAGAGGCGAGCTTGCTGAAGGTGCAATTACAAATATTTTTATATACAAGAATGATATAATCTCATCTCCGCCCTTAAATGCAGGAATACTTCCTGGAGTTTATCGTAAGCATTATCTAAAAAATAATTCCGGCATTCGTGAAAGAAGACTGCATTTAGAAGATTTATTGGAAGCGGATAAAATTGTACTAACAAATTCTGTGCGTTGTGAAGTTGTAGTTAATAAATTATTTCTTGATGAAAATGAGTTTATTGAATTTAAATAAAAACTTTGTGTCCTTTATGCTAATTTGCTTTGTGAACTTTGTGGTTAAAAGCTTAACCACAATGGATGACACAAAGAGCACTAAAAAGAATCAATCACAGTCAAACCTTTGTCAGCATATTTATTTTATTTTCCATATTTTGCAAATGAATAAATAATCAAGTCAGAAATGTCTAAATCTATAACAGAAACATCTAAAAGAAAGAAAGAGCACATAGAACTTTGTCTTACAGACAAAGTATCGTTTCGTTCAAAGACGAATGGATTTGATAAATATGATTTCATTCATAATGCAATCACAGAAGTTGATATTTCTAAAATATCGTTTCAAACAAAACTATTTTCAAGAGGAATAAATTATCCATTCTTAATATCGTGTATGACAGGTGGAGCTGAGGAAGCAGAAAATATTAATCAGAGATTAGCTGTTATTGCCGAAGAATTAAAAATTCCAATTGGTGTGGGAAGTCAACGACAGGCATTGGAAAACAGCACAAATCATAATTCCTATAAAGTGATTCGCAAAACTGCAAAAAGCGTTCCTGTGCTTGGAAATATTGGTGCAGCGCAACTTGTTCAATCAAAAAATCTTTCTGATATTCTATCGTTGATTGAGATGCTCGAAGCAGATGTCTTTGTTGTACATTTAAATCCGTTACAGGAATTATTACAACCCGAAGGTGAACCAAACTTTGTTGGTGTTCTAAAAAAGCTTGAAAAGTTGGTTTTAAAATCTAGTGTGCCAATTATCGTAAAAGAGGTCGGTTCAGGAATTAGTAAAGAAGCAGCAAAAAAAATACTTGATGTAGGCGTTAGAGGAATTGATGTTGCCGGAGCAGGCGGAACAAGCTGGGCTGGAGTAGAAATTATTAGAAGTAAATCGGAAAATATTTTTTGGGATTGGGGATTACCGACATCATATTGTTTAAATGAAATTTATCCATTAAAGAAAAAATATAAATTTACGTTAATTGGCTCTGGTGGAATTAATTCAGAAAATGATTTAGCCGTAGCATTTGCGTTAGGTGCTGATGTTGTTGCATCGGCAAGGATCATTATTCAGACTTTGATGAAAGAAGGCGAAGATAGTGTTAAAGAAACAATTGTAAATTGGTTTGAATTTCTTAAAAAGGTTATGTTTCTAACAGGATCAAAAAATCTAAAGGAACTAAAGAATGGAAAGACAATTAAAAAGGAATATTTATTTTGAAATCTGCTGATGTGAAAAAATTTATTTCGTTTTATGAAAGAGAAAGAAATATAATTGATAAAAAACTTGCCATAGCCCTAAAG
>BS_KBA_SWE02_21mDRAFT_10000361_pt1 | contig 16738 bp, 9 predicted proteins | sample BalSeasSWE02_21m_FD_9196 | JGI IMG/M metagenome (IMG submission 9196)
CTTAATAACATCAAATGCTTTTAGAACATCTTTAGTATCTACACTATGAATTTCAGAGGCTCTGTTTATAGCTTCTTGTAATGTTATACCCGCCTGCACTAAGATTTTTAATGTTTTAACAACAGCCTTAGCTGTACCAATAGCCATAACTCTTGTTACATCATTAAGTTCATTAGGATCTAATTCTAATGAAGACTCTAAACTATCCAAGTAATCAAGTACTCTCTGAAGACTTGTTTGGTCTTTTGTATCTAACTCAAGTAAATCATTTACTTCTTCAATAGGAGCTACCTCGGCTTTAGTCTCCATTGTTTGAAACTCAGGTATTGAAATGCCTGCATCTTTAGCGAATGCTCTGAAGTCTGCTTCTTTAAAGCTACTAGAAGCTGCATCTCCTATAATGTAACCTGCAAGTTCTCTAAATGAATAATTTTTATCAAGTAGTCCTCCAACAGATTTTTCATTATTTGCTCTACTAAAATTTGAGTCTATATGTTTTCTATATAAATTACCAAATTTTCTAAAGTTCATTTCATTTAAAGCTTTTAGTATTTGTTCTTGAATATAGCTGCCTTTTAACTCTCCATTATTATTATATAGATTTGAGTCTCTATTATATTCTTTTACAAATCTTTTAGCTTCCGGGTCGTTTCCGTTATACTCCATTTTACTTCCATAAATAGGAAGACGACTATTGTTTTGAGCCTTTTCTATAGCTTGCTCTTTAGTATATTCCTTACCATCTATAATGAACTTTTCTTCAACAGGAACTGTCTCTGCGGTGGTTTCAGCAGGAGTCGCCTCAGTAATGAGTTCAATTCCTAATTCAGTCTTTTGTTGGTCTGTTAATTTGTCCTTCATAGCAGGGTTCATAATATCATTACCTTGCTCCACTTTAGGCTCTCCTATGATGTCTCCATAAGCTTTAGTTACATATTCCTCAGTTGATGAGGTATTGTTTTTACTAACTATCTCTCCTCCTGTTACAGATCCGTCAACTTTTGTTTGTATAGTTCTACTTCCGTCTTTATTAGTTGTTACTTCAATAGTAAAAGAATTTCCATTGTCAGTTTCTGATTGAAAAGTCTCCCTCTTTACAGGTATTTGGCTATCTTTTATTGTTGGCTCCTCGATGATAGTTTGAGTTACTTCGCCTTGCGGTTGCGTAACTTGCTCGGTAATGACTTCAGATTCTGATTGGGGTATTCCTTCCTCCATCGTTTCGCTAATTCCGGTTTCTGACTGAACAGGAATCTCTGTTGTGCTTTGCTCTTGAACGGCATCTGTTTCGGTTAATTTAGTTAATGAATCGTTTATCTCGTTAATTCTATTTTTTGCTTTTACAACTAACGCAGGGTCTTTACCTTCAACAAAATTCTCTAAGTCTCTTTTTTCTTTTAAAAGATTCATAGCTTCTTTTTGTTGTTGAGTAGAAAGGCCTTCAGGTAATTGTCTGAACAATCCAACTGAATTTCTGTAATTATTTAATTGGTCTTTAGCTTCAGCAGTAGTTAAAATTCCACGAGTTATTTTATCTTTAAGACTTGTAATGTATGCACTTTGTAATTTCTCATCATTAGCCATATTGGCAAATGTTTGAAATGTAAGGTCGTCCATTTTTAAAAATCCTTTTTGCGTAAATGCAGCACTTACGGCTGAAGGAGTTCCTAAAACAAAACCTCCTATAGCCTCTTGAGCTCCTGATACAGCAATATTTTCAATCCAATCTTCAACAGATTTAGGATTATCAAATAATTCTTTATCTTTTACAGCATTAAATATCTCTTTACCAAGAAGTTCTGTTCCTTCTTGAGCAGCTCCTGTTTCAAACTCAGCAGCTCCTGCTGCACCAACAATTAGTAATCCTTTTGCTATTCTGCTTTCAACCTCATTCTCAACCAACTCTCTAAATGTTTTAGCTGTAACTCCTCTTCCTGACTTTCCTAATACGCTTAAAGTTATCGAGCTAATCAAACCCTTGCTTTGCTTAAGATTTCTCAAACCTACATTCTCTAAAACAGCACCAACAATACCAATTGGTAAAGTAATAGCCAATTTTTCATTCTCAGTTACATCTTTAAAATCAGGATCGTTCTCCATTTCTTGAGCTAATCCGTCTGCAACCATAGCGTACATTTGTACTGTTCTTTGCTGCCAACCTCCCATAATAGCAGGAATAGATTCTACAGTACCTAAAAGAGCACCTCCCCAAAATCCTTTTTTCTTTTCTTCAGACCATTCTTTTGTTGTCTCAGGATCTCCTGCTAATTGAAGAAAACCTTCTCTCATTAAAGGAAGCATTTCTTTTTTAGCTTCTTTTTTTGATTGGTCTCTAATGTAATCTTCTATTTTTTCTAATTGGTCTTCTGTTAAAGATGCTTTAAATTTATTTATAGACTCTTGACTCATATCCTTAGGAGGATTTAACCCTAATTTCTTAGCACCTTCAATAGCTAATTTAGTCGCTTCTTCATTTGTGTATAAAGCAGGAATAAATTGACTCAATAAAGAATCATCTCTTACTATAGGAGCAAAAGACCCGTGGATATCAGCCATAAGACTCGTATATAAAGCAGCCATAGTTCCGGGAAACTTAGCCAAAGCGTTTTGAGTGCCTCCAAATGCGCCTCCTTGCTTTGAACGCATTATAGTATAATTTCCTACTGCTTTATCCAACTTTCTTTTTTTATAAGCAATAGTATCTTCCTCTTTAAGAAGTGTTTTTAATTCTGACTGAAGTTCAGATTGCTGTGCTTCAAGTTCAGCATATTTTACTTTGAACTCTTCAGAGTCTTGAGGTAAATCTTTTAGCTCTTCTGTTTGTTTTTCAAATTGAGCTTTTTTAGCTAAAAACTGTTTTTGCTTAGCATTTAATCCATTAAAATCATCAGATAAATTTTTAGTTACATCTTTAACTTGTTTCTCTGAGTTAAATTTTTTATCCTGATACTTAGCAGTATTTTCAAGAACAAATAGCCCCTTAGCAGGAGCATTATTTTCTATGAATTTTTTTAATTTATCAGATTCTCTTTTAGATTTTGAATTTAAGAAATTATCTAAAGATACCTCAATAGTTGTTTTATTATCAGGAGCAGTTACTTTCATATAATCTCCTGTAACTCCCGTCGTTTCAAATTTAAAATCTAAATCCCCAAACTGATACTGAAGCTCTGCTACAACATTTTCCTCTGTCTGATTGATTAAATCAGTGTCAATTACAGACAGTCTTTCGTTTAAATATTTACTTTCAGAAGGTTTTGGTTTTACATTCAATTGTCTGTCAAAAATATCTTCAAACTTTTTCTTTTCAGACTGAAGTGTTTTTTCTTCAGCCTCTTCCATTGCCACAAACTTATCAAGTTCTGCTCGTTTTTCTTTTGTGGTATTATTCTTAATAAAGTTTTGTAAGGCCAAAGACTGTTTTGCAGACTTGCTATCTAAAAAGTTATCTAATGATATTTCAATAGTCGTCTTTTTATCAGGAGCAATTACCGTCATATAGTCTCCCGTCCAACCTGATTCTTCAAAAGTAAATCCTAAATCTTTCAGCGTTTGGTCTTTAGATAATTCAGATACAACATCTTCTTCGGTCTGATTCATAAGACCTTTTGATATTTTAGCTAAACTTCCTGATATTCTTTTATCTGATCCTGATTTAGATGCAATTTTTTGCATAACAGGTTTAATAGCCTCTTCTCCTTTAGGATTAAAAATAGGATTACCGGACATATCTGTTAGAACAGATGCCTTTTTAGCTATTGCCTTTTGAAAACCTTGCTTTAATTCTTCAGGAGATTTTTGCAATTCCGATGAACCAACTTCCGAAGACGATTCCAAAGCGAATTTTTTTTTTACAGGAGCTCCTTGATTAAATTCAGGGAACTTTTCAAATAATTCGTCTTCAGTTGCGTATTGTCCACTATTTGAAGTAGCAACAAAATCTCTCAAAGTTTGAATATCATATCCTTTTAGTTCAGGAAATTTTGACATTAAAATCTTTTCATCAGAATATTGACCACTATTTGAAGTGGCTACAAAATCTCTTAACGCTTTTCTTAAATCCGGCATAATTTATTTATTTTCTTACTGTTCCTCCTCTTACTGTTCCTGTTTGCGGTGCGGCTGCTGGAGCTTTTCCTTTTAGCTTAGCGGTAATTAGCTTATCACTTGCGTTTGAAACCATATAATCAATCATAGCCTCATAAATCTCTTCTTGAGTTTTGGCCTCAGATTCGCCAAAACTAAACTCTCTACTATCTAAGTATTCTCCTGATTTTGCTCCAGGAACTTTTATTGTTATATAATTTCCTGCTCCTGACTCTTCAACTACAAGTCCAAATCCATCGGCCAATTTAGATAAAGTAATAACAGCTTCTTCTTCTGATTTTCCTACAATACTTGAGTCTATTCTTGTGGTCAAATAATCTCTATAGTCGTCTTTAGGTGTAATAGTTTTAGCTGAACCTGCAGAAACTGAATTAAATTTAGCTCCTTTTTGATAAGAACCTTTCTCTAACGCTCTATTAACATCTATTTGTCCTGCTAATAAAGGACCTGCTGAACGTATGAAATCTTCTTGAGTCCTTGGCTTATTATTAGCATCTATAAAACTAATTTTTTCAGTAGTTCCATCAGCTAACTGAATGGTAATGCCTGTTCCATCTCTAGTAATAGATTTAAACATAATTTCTCCTTTGCTATTTTTCATTCCTTTGAAGTAATCAATAGCAGAACTTACTTGGTTGTCATTTCCATACCAAAGTTTACCAAGCATACTTGCGGTATCTACAGCTTTTTTATCTTTTTCTCGAGCATCTTTATCAGCTTGTGGCTCAGGATCTCTTTGAGGAGCACCAACAACTTGACCCTCTTCTTCATAGTTATATTTAGCTCTCATCTGACCTCTAACAAATTCGTTAGCATCTTCTTGTTGTTGTTCGCTTATAACATATTTAAAACCTCCTGTGTCAGGATCAACAATTTTAAGTATCTTCTCAGGATTAGCTGCTGCTTCTTTTTCACTTGTAGTTACACTATATTGTTTTTTATTTGGAGCAAATATAGCACTGTCTACAAGAACTCTAGAAGCATCAAGTGGATTTCCTACAATTGTAGCTATTTGGTCATTTTCAGCTGTAAGAAAAGTAAACATAATTTTTTTATCAGCATCTACTATATCTTTTCTACTTGTAATATCATCAACACTTGTTATTTTACCTTGTTTTTCTATTTTACCAAGTGTAATCATTGTAGTTTTTTCTTTCCCTAAAGTTTCAACCCAAGAATTAACTTTATCTTCGTAATTATAAAAATCTATTTGAGACACTAAAGCTTGATTGAGGTAATCCATACTTCTTAATCCTCCCGGAGTTTTATCTAAAGCTCTTACTTTTTTACCATCAACAACTTGTTCAGTCATTTTACCAGCCATAACAGTTCCATTAGGCCCTATCTGCCAACCAATGTTTTTCCAATTACCAAAACCTTCCACTTCAGCAAAATTGTCTGCATATAATTGAGAATATTTTTTATCTCTAACTCCTTGCATTACATTAGAGTATTTCTCTTGGTATAGTTTATTTGCATTAAAAGCAAGGTTAGTATTATCAGTTAAATTTTGTCTAAAGGTAATTAAATCTTTAGGANTCATTTGACCGCTTTTTAATAATTGCTCAGCAATTCTCAATCTATTTGATGCTTGGTCTGCATAATCTATAATACTTTGTCTAGCCCCAACGTGCTCTCCATTTGGAGTGTCGGCAAGATAATTCATAGACTGCCTGATGCCTTCATCAAGAGCAGCTTTCTTTTCTTCTCTTACACGATTTGTTTCAGCGAGCATATCGCTCAAACTCTTGCCGACCTCAGCCCAATTTATCTGCGAGTCGGCATCTCTTTCTGCGTATTTATAGTATGACATATATTATCTTGTTAAAAATCCACTGTATTCTTGCACCATATTAGACCCTAATAATCTAGCCTGTTGCATTCTTTTTTGCATTTCTAATAATTCATTTTTTGAATACCCACTCATCGCAGCATTAAAAGCAGCTTGGTCCATAGCTCCAACTCCTGCTAATGACTCAAATCCTTTTGTTCCTGACAATGATTGAACTTGTTTTTGCCAATCAGCTTGATTCAGTTTTGGATTTAATTTTTGAGCCTCTGCTTGCATTTTGTTAGCTTGTTTAGCTGATCTGCTTTGTTGGTATAAAGGAATAAAATCAAGTCCTTGTTGTAAAGTAGATGCCACACCTTGGAATCCTTCCATAGTTGCTGCTGTAGCAGCTTCTTGCGCATCTCTTGCTGCTAATTGAGCTCCTTCTACCTCTCCTAAATCTAATTGAATGCCAACATCTCTTAGTCTACTTTCTTCATTAATAATATCACTCTCAATTTTACTTAAGTCCTCTCCCATAGCCCCTCTAACCGCAGCTTGTCCTACATTTGCAGCCATTTGAACTTTACCTGCTGTAACCTCAGGACCTCTATCGCTTTCTACTCCTGCCTGAAGAGCCTGAGCTCCTTGAGATAATACTGCCTCTCTCGCTAATTCATAAGGTTCTTTTTGAATACTTTTTGCTTTAGCAAAGTTTACTTCAAGTTTTTTACGCGCAGCGTCCATTGCCGCAGCTGCTTCCGCTTCCGCGTTTCTTTGTTTTCTTTTCTGCTCTCCTGCCTGAACAAAAGACATTGTAGTTGATGCTGCTGAGATTGCTAATCCTCCGATTGCTACTGCTGTTGCTACTCCCATTTTATAATAATTTTATCATTTCACTTGTATATGAATCTCCTTTTGTATAACCAAGATTTTCATACGTTTGAATTAAACTGTTGTTTTTTATTAGAGCATAGGCATATTTACTGCCTGACATTTTACTAATATTGGTAAGAGACTCTATAAGCATACTTATAGCTTCTTTTCTTTTTCCTTTTTCTCTATATTGTTTGTTTGAAATTATCCAATCAACCCAAGCTACTCTTGAATTGGTTACATATATAAAACCTGCACAAATAGGAATTTCCCCATCATAAACTATATATCCTCCCATTCCGTTGTCAGGAAGAAAGTCTTTCTCAGGAGCTGTCCAACCCCATTCAGTCCACCAATTAACAAGTATATCTTGATAGTCGTTATCGTTAAGTTGTCTTATAGTTAATTCCATACAGAGACAAAGATAATAAAATTAAGGGAAACTTTTCATAACTTCAGATTCAACTGCAAATAATTCAATTTTTGAACTCGAAGAATTTGTTAATGTAAACACACAATAGTGTCCTAAAACCCCGTGAGATTCAGCAACTGAGTTCTTAACATAGAAGAAGAAGTTAACATTTCCTGGAATTGTACTTGATGGTGGATTAACCATTGCATTGTTTATCACTAATTGGTTTATACCATTTGGCAAATCTACATTTATTGCTGTAACTTGACCTGCAAATAAAGGAACAGGATGTCCAAAATAGACATAATCTCCAACGCTTATAATATTACCAATTGATATTAGTGGGGATATGCTAAAGTTTATTTTTGCGGAAGTTGTTCCTGAATCTACAACAGTCAAACTGTTACCAATTCCATTTAAACTTCTTAGTGCAAATTCTCCTATAGTATTATTTCTAACAAACGCATAGTAAGATGCTTCTTTTCTCTCAAACCAAGATTCATTTATAAATCCTGAAACCTGTAAATCAGTTGTTAATGTAGCTCCCCAAGGTGCATCTCCCTCTAAATTTATGGTTTTAAATAACTTATTTTCAAGAGCGGCATTATTAAATACACTTTGTAATTTAGTTGGAGTAAAAGCGTTTGGAGAAGGCACAATAGGAAAATCTACTTGATTCCACCAAGGCTGATAGAATGTATTTCTTGCATTGTTTACATTATGTCTGTAAATATTACCACCTTTGAATGTATAGAAATAATTATTCATTCCTATCATCCAATCAGGATAATAAGAGTAAAAAGAAACCCACCCGGCAACTCCTTCGCTATATGATAATGTGTAGTTTGGCATAATTAATTATATTTTAAATCGTACAAGGTCCATTCAATGTAGTTGTTGTTTCTCCTGTTCCTACTACAGTATTCTCTTCAGCACAAAATGTACTAGCATCATATCCTCCAACTCCTCCTACATATCCACTTTGCGGATTTCCTTCGCAATCAGTATATGTAAATAGCTGAGCTAAAGTAGCTGTTGTAGCAACCGTATATTCTAAGCAAGTTGTTCCTGTGCAAACACCTAATGCTATAACTACTCCATTGGCATCTACTTGAAACCAATCATTGCTTCCTGTTATTGATCCTGTTGCGTGATAGAATCCTGCCGCTAAAGGATTTGAACCATAAGCGTCTGAGAATACAAAGTCATATAATCCTACAATACCAGGTGTTCCTGCTAAAGATGCATTATAATAAGTAACAGTCTCTAATAATAAACAAGCTCCTTCAGAAGTTGTAGCCATAACGCTTGAACCAAATCCCGTTAGTAAAACAGGACACTGAACATCTACGTCCCAACCTGTACTACTACAAGGCCCAATAAATTGAAAATTAACTATAGATGGAGATGGATTTGTTTTTGGTATAACCATCATACAATTCCCCGGGTCAGAAACAGATAAAGAAACGTCTCCCGGATATATTGTAATATTCTGAGTATTTCCTGTAGCAACAAAAGAAGTTCCGTTAAATAGGTATTCTGTCATTGTAGGAAAATTAGAAGTATTTCCTGTTAATCCACAATCAGCAAATGAAGCACCTACAACTGTAAAGTTAGCAGGATTTGTACTCTTATGAGCCCCATCTACAGGAGATGTAACTTTGTTATATATGTTTCCATTATATGTAGCTCGTATTCCATCAGGTACACTGAACGGATTAAATCTAATAATAATAGCTCCAACATCAATAGAGCTTGCTCCTGCCTCTAAATTCAATAAGTATACACCTGTTGCTCCCGAACCAGAAATAGATGACCCACAAGGGGTCCCACAGCTTTGACAAGTAGTAGCAGGCAATAATACCCCTGCAACTTGTTCTCTTGATGTAACTCCGTCTGAATAAAATCCGTCTGGAGCAATTATAGTTAAGTTACTATTTGAAAAAATAGTTGTTGATGAACCTAATGACGGTCCGTTTAAAAAATAACTTCCTAATATAGCCATATTCTTTTTTATTAAATTGGTTCATTACAGCCACAACAAGCATCTTCAGAGCTTTCATCAGAGTAACATAAATCAATAGGAGTGGAATCTCTTAAATCCCAAATCAAATAAAGATAATCTCCATTAGAACTTGCTGGAACTGTGAAGTCTGCATAAAATATAGGACTTGAACCTGAAATAGGTGTCGCCGTAGTTGCAGCAGCTAATAAAGCTTGAATGTCAGTATCGTTGTTGTCGTATAATACGTTTGTTCTCAAGTATTTAAACTCATCTTGAGCAATATCAAAATCATAATTGTCAGGTACTATTTTATTAGTAGACAATCTCATTGTACTTAACTCAGGAGGGAATCCTCCTGTACCTACAGGTCCTGATGTTATGTTATATCTTGAAACAAGAGGAACATCTGAACCGGTACTAAATACTACAAAGTTAGATAATAACGGTCCAACAAAAGTACCATCTTGGTATCTATACTGAGTATGTATTGTTTTGCCTGATTCAAAATCATTTGTAACAACAACCTCAACAATATTTAGAGTTTCAGTTTGACAACATTCAGCGGTAAGAGATAAGACTACATCTTCTTGGTATTCTATTGTTACAATAGCCGTTTCTTCAGAAATACTGTCTTTATCAAAGAAAATACTTCCATCTACATTTGTCCAAGGAGAAGATGTTGTAACCCCATTGTACTCAACTATTACTCTAAACGCATCAACTCCTAATGCACTTGAAACAATCCAAGATACTTCACTAGTCCCTACAACAGGGCCTAAGTCAACACAGAATGTTTCTTCTTTTACTTCTTCCTCTAATATTGAAAGAGTAAATGTTTGAAGTATGCCACAATTTATACATTGTGGATTTATTGGCAATAATTGATCATTTGAACTTAAAACATACTCGTTCATATAAGGGTCAAACCCTCCAAGTTTTTGAGTATTAAATGCCTCATTAAAAGTGTCTCTAAACCACGTTCTCATATTTTGCTCAGAGATTACTTTTAATTGGTCGTTCTGTCCTGAATCCCCTTTTATTTGAAGTACAGCTCCACGCTTAACATCAGTAAAATATCTATCGTAACCCCACTGAACATAACTCTCAGGATTAAAACTAATACCATACTTTTCGGTACGTGCTATTTGCGTTCCTAATACCTCAGGAGTGGCTGTAATTATATTACCCGCACTTGCGTCAGACAATAAGTTTTTACCCGCTAAAACATAAGATATTTTATCTTCTTGTAAAGTAAGTACATCAGTCTCTCTTCCGTCCAATAATTGAATAGGACCAAAAGATATTTCGCAGTTCTTATAATTAGACAATCCTTTGTTAAACTCATTAAGTCTATTTACATTGGTTTCTTGATTATAGTTACCACTATATGTAATATCAGCAAATCTATCTGCAGCTTGATAATTTTGAGCAGAAACAGATGTTACTCTTTCTCCTAAATTAAAACTTCTTCCAACAATAGAGTCTCTAATCTTATAACTTTCCGCTCCGTTTCCAAAAGCAAAACAGTTAAAGAATCCTGTATCTACAACTCCAGGAATGTTTCCTGCAATATTTTGATTAGTAACATTACCTAAATGGTTTCCATTTGCATCAATACCAAATGATAAATTGTTTTCAAAGAAAATATCAGGTAAAGCATCTTGAGGTTCTGTTTCAAATATAATCTTATCAACAGCTCTAAATACTTCTATATCAGCAGTAACACAATAGCGTCTTCTAATTGAATAATTTACTCCAGTACAACTTTTACCTGTACTCATTTGAAGATATAGTTTATTAGTAACAGAATCTCTATTAAACTGAAGATACATAATTGAGAAGTCGTATTGAGTTAATACTCCATTAGTTGGTATAAACTCCAATTCTGTACTTCCGTCTCTTGCTGTACCTGTATTTAATACAGCCGCAACATTATCTCCTTTCCACCAATCTTCAAAATTATCATAATCTGAAGAAGAAGTAAGTCTCTTTTCAAGAAGATACCCTCTCTTTTCACAAGAGTTTTTAACTCCGAGTCTAAGCCAATTTAAGTTTAAATTAATAATACTTCCTGCAGGAATAGAGAAATCCTCATATTCCCAAAGCGGATGTGAAGGATCAAATCCTGCTGTACGAAGTCTATTTACAGTATAGTTTAATTTAGAATAGTTTCCACCACTATAAGCACAAGCTTTATTTCCTTTTACAATTGAATTAAATGGAGGAAGAGTATAATCAGGATTTTGTTCGTTTAAATCAATAACAGCATCAGGGTCTAGTACCGCAGAAAAACTATTTGGATTTATTTTTATATAAACACCTGCCGGAACAACAACGTCCTCTATAGGTTCTATAAAAGCTGAAGCTTGAGATTGTTTATCTAATACCGTAGCATAAGCACAATTAGCTTTAGGCCCATCTGTATCTGCCTTTACTATAAGCTTATCTCCAATTTCTACTTTTTTAGGATTCTCTCCCTCTAAGTAAAACCAAACTGAATTTGTATTTGGGTCAGTAAAGAATAAGTTAGAATATATTGTTTCGTAATTTTCTTCATCAGGCTTAATTACAAATTTATATCTTTTAGCCCAAGATGGAGCTCTTTGAGTAACAGGAATAGTTACCTGTATTGAGTTTTTATTTGCAGAAAATCCACAAGGAATATGAACAGCATTATTAGGGCTTACTAAAGATGTAGTAGCTCTATTAAATTCATCCATATAAATAATACCAATTTCATAACCTCTATTACTATGTAAACTTCTTGGATTACCTATTTCTTGATATACAGCATTAGCAAAAGTAATCTCATAGTACTCATATACTTCTTGAGTTGGAGTAGTTGTGTTATCAACGTACTTCATAGCACATAATTGGAATCCAATCTGAGTACTTGAAGGAGATGTTATTATAGCTATAGGCTGATCAACAGCTGATATACCACTTGCTACTTTTTGTAGTGCATCTAAATTATTAGGTATAATACAGTTTACTAAATCTGTAAATGTAATTCCATCACAAGATGTTTCAGCTCCAGGAGTTGAACTATATACAGGCAATATGTTTGCAATAGTACCAACTGCATCTTGAAAAGTAACACTTGTTGCCATTTCATATACCGAAGAATAATCTGTATTTAAGAAAAAGTCAAACGAAACTTCCGTTTGGTCTGTAGTTTCTGTTGGAAAAGGAGTATCTCCTGAAAAATCACTATGAGCAAATGTAATACTTACGCTAATAAATGAACCTGACACAAGATCAATTCCTGCTAAATCTATAAAAACTGCTGAATTTGCTATAGCTAAAGGTCCGTCAATACTATAATTTGCTGATTCAGTAGTATCAGGAACATCTGTGCTTCCTACTTCTTCAGTAATTAAATTTGCAGAAAACTCTAATTTTACCTCTTTACCATTTATGTCTTTTAAATCATATCCTTCTACATAGTTTCCATACATAAGTCTATTACCCATAATAGTTTGGGCTTTAGCAAAACGAGGAACATTGTCATAAAGTCTTAATATTTCAGCTTCACTTAAAACAGTAAATATCTTACTATTATTAAAAGAGAATTGATAGTCAGTGTTATCTGCAAGACCTGCTTCAGCTTTATCTATTTTTTCAATAACCTTTATTACATTATTGTTTGATTGCTTAAAAAGCAAATCGATGCCAATAACTAAAGGCCCACCTGAGTTATACGTTACTAAAGCAGTGTTGCATAAATTAGTCATACCTTCATTTAGCATACTATTTACACTAAACTCAAAAGGATTTGGTATAAATGCAATATCAGACCACTGAGAAGTAGCTGAGTATTGTCCATTTTCATATTCATATCTATAAGCAAAAGAAATGAATCTTTCTTGCAAATAGTTCTCTTGTCCGCTAGTTGTAATCAACTGAATATCAGGAGATTCTGTTGGTGGTTTTTTAATTACAAGAATTGACTCTGCGCTAAATTGGTCTATATTCCCAACAGGATTAGCATAATTGTCTTTTATGTTAATCATTCTTGGATCATTATAGTCATCAGTAAAGAACAATAAGTCCTCTATAATATCTACACCTGTAATTAAATATTTTGGATTAAAATTAAGAGTAGTATTAACTCCCGTTCCATCGTTTATACTTATTATGTGGTATCTTAAAATATTTGTATAGACATTGAATGATACAATCATATCAAGTTTTCCCGTAGCTCCAATTGTAAAAGTTGGATCGTGAACAAACCAATAGATAGTCTCATTTGCACTATCGTCTATCGAGCCAATACATCTCGCATTAACACTTAAAAGAGTTCCATCTATATATGCTAAAGCAGTTAGAGGTAGATTACCTTTTGTATTTTCTATAACACCAACTTCAGCATTTTCAGTAGAACCCATTCTGACATTCATAGCGTCAATATATTCTCCATCAGGAAGTAATCGTTCATCAACGACTTTATTCATTCTTCCCGCTATAAAATTTCTTGTAAAATTTGTCATACTATTTGATTATCTTGTCCATTCCTCTAAGGTTCATTAATAGTCTTCCAGGGTGGATATTACTCATTCTTATCTTTGAGTTTCTTAAAAGTGCAGTTTTTTCTTTTCTTGCACGAGCAACTATGTACTCTTGAACTCCAAGTTTTGAATTAAGTATTTCGTAAGTGATATAGGCATAAACGTACTTTTCAAATAATTTATTTACACTAATTAAAGAATCATCTCCGCCTTCCATTCCGTCCGAAACATATTCAAGAATACAAGAATGACCAGCCATACTTGAATCAAAATTAATAACTCCTGCTTTTTTATCAATATTAAAAGTAGGATTAAAATTTGCTGTTTCTGTATTTAAACCAAATCTGTCTCCAATACTAGCTTCAAAATACCACATCCCATCATAATTCCAGCCGTACTGCCCATCAAATTGATTTCCTTGATTTAAGTAAATACTTTTTTTACTTCTTGTCAATCTATCGTAGTCAATATTAGAATATTGAGGTTCAAGAATATTTCCGTTTTGGTCAAATAATATATTTCCACTTTGATCCTGAAGATATGCTCTTGATGATAATACCTGAATGTTTTCAGTCAAAGGTCTTAACCAACCATCTTTATATAAAGATATGCGAACCCAGTTTACAAAATCAGATGGTAAAACAAATCTAAGTGTATCAGCTACAGTTAGCTCTAATACTTTTATTTCTTTAAAAGCATCATAATTAAGTTCTTGAATAGCGCGTTTTGCGTGAAATAAAATTTTATATCGCTCCTCATTATTAATTAAGGAGTGGTTTCCATAATACATCAACATATAGTTATTAACTATATCTTCAAGACTAACATACTGATAAGAACCCCAATTTGCATTTTCAGGTTGATTACCATTATTGTCATAGTATTCGTATTGAGACAAATAAGCCATATCTTAATATTTTTATTGTTGATTGATTTGTTGTTCTTGACCTATTGCAAATGTAGCAACCTGAATTTCTCTAATTGACATACCACAATATTGAAGTATTTTCATAACTAATTTATAAACATCTTCATAAGGAAGTTCAAAGTCTTGATAGTCAGATTGTGATTGGTCAAATACAGGCTCTCCGTTTGTTAATGTAACATAAGTCCATTTTGGAGACAATGGGTGTCTAAAGTAAATAGCCTCAACTTGTCCAAATTGATTTATAGTTTTAGGATAAATATTTATATAATCTCCTTCTAATGTATATGAAGGAAACATATTATTGGGCTCAGTTAATAAAGAACTATTTAACATAGTTATTTTGCCCACACTTACTTTCTCAGCTTCTTTTGCTGCTTGAGAAATTATAAGATAATTTACGGGAGTCGTTAGAAAAATATCAGAATCTAATGTTATTGTTGTATTTGAAAATACAAAAACAACTTTTGCAGTTTTCTTCGTATTTATATTTACAACTATATCTCCAGGAACAATACCTAATGTAGTAAATTGACCTGATGAAGATATAAGAACATTAGACCCTACGGCACTATTAGTCCCTGAGCTAATTATATTTGTATGACAAAGCATTTTTAAAATATAATATGCTGTGTATCCTGTGGTTGTAACTGAAGGAACAGAAAAAGAATTACTACTTGGAAGAGAAGGAGAAGTTGCAGGATTAGATAAAAAGTTTGTAACTAAAAAACCTTCTATTGTTTCGGCAATAGGACCTTCAATCTCAGCATAATCAGATCCTGCTGATCGAGCATTTTCCATATTTATAGCCTTATTATAGTTGCTAAAATACTCTTCAAATATTTCCATTTGTGCATTGGCAGCGTATAAATTGAAATCTGACGGAGAAATATATCCATAGTTGTTCTTATTTAGAACGGATAGCACTGTATTTCTAACTTCGTTTATCATTTTAAATCTTTTTTACAAATATACATAAAAAAAAGCACAGAAATAATTCCGTGCTATTTTTAAACCAAGTATAACTCAATCTAAGTTATTCGCTAAGGATAGCTTCTAACATTTTTAATGAGTCTAATCCTTCATCACTTTGAAGATAATGACCTGCAATTTCATAAGGGTCTTCACCAAATGGTATTGATAACATCTTTTTCTTGTTAGTTGAAGTATTAAACCAAACTTCTCTGTCGTTATTTCTTAATGCTAATAATTTACTCTCAAAGAATAAACGAATTTTAGCTTGAAATTGCAATTCAGGATCGTTCAATATATTTAAAAAATCTTTCGGCTCTGATTTAGCATAAACTAAAATATCTCTCTTCAGAATATCTGATGGATAGATAGAAGGGTCTTTGCCAAACATTACACGTGTAAGAGTTTCAATTTGTTCAATAGAAAGTTCTCTTGCTGCAATTAACGCATCTATTTCAAGATTCATATCTGCAACTTCTGTCTCTGCTTCTTTTTGTTCATCTACTTCAACAAACACAATCCCATTTAAAGGGTGGTAGTGAAGGAACTCTTGTAGCACAGGATTTGTTTTTGAAACACTCAAGAACCCGTCTTCAAAGACAATTGGTTCCATAATAGCGTTTCCATCTTGTTCGTCCTCAAAAGGAGTTTTTTGATTTACAGCATATCTTAATGCTCTGTTTTGTTGTTTGTCTTCATCAAACCACATTAAAGGAAAACGTGCGTGGTTTCTTGATGCTAAACTATAGGAAAGTGGACTTCCTGATTTCAATTTATAGACTTTGTCTGATAATTTTACTTTTGCCATTTTATAAATATTTAATTTAATTTGATTTTAAAAAAAAATATACAGAGCCTCAACAAGAGGCCCTGTAATATTTAAACTATATATTAACCGAAACGGAATAATACGAAGTTATTTGCACCTAAAGTACATACACATCTTTCAGATAAGAAGTTAACCTCCATTGCATCTAAGTCAGATGTTTGAGCACCACCAGCAGAACCTGTAATCCAAGTTTTGTAACGTCTGTCCTCAGCTTCAGAAGCTCTATATCTTACGTGTAAGAAAGGACGTTTAGCGTTTTTACCTAAGATTTGGTCATACACTGAAGTAGAACCTGCAGGAACTAATAAACCTGTAATAGTACCTGTTGCTGTA
>BS_KBA_SWE02_21mDRAFT_10000362_pt1 | contig 16689 bp, 19 predicted proteins | sample BalSeasSWE02_21m_FD_9196 | JGI IMG/M metagenome (IMG submission 9196)
TTATTACTCGTAACAATCGCAACAGGTTGTTTTGAAGATAAAAGCATACCACCACTGAAAAAAAACTATATAGAAAAATTAGTTCTTGATTTATCCGGTCATTGGAAATTTAGTCTTGGCGATAATCCTCAGTGGAAAGAAAAATCTTTTAATGATAAAAATTGGGAAAAGATAAATGTACCTTCATCATGGGAAAATCAAGGCTTCCATGGTTATGATGGATATGCTTGGTACAGAAAATCCTTCAAATTAACCAGCGAAGATGAAACAAAAGATCTTTACTTACATTTAGGGTACATTGATGATGTTGATCAAACATTTATTAATGGACATTTAGTGGGAGTTGCCGGGGGATTTCCAAACAACTATAGAACAGCTTATAATGCGTTTCGCAAATACTATATCCCACGAGAATTTCTAAGTAGTGATGGTGAAAATGTTATTGCCGTTAGAGTTTATGATGATGAACTAGAAGGCGGTATTATTAGCGGCGATGTCGGAATTTATACAGTGGAGTATGGTTTTGATCCTGATATAAATTTAAGTGGCACGTGGGAATTTAAAACTGATGATGATTCTTCTTTTTTGAAAAATAATAGTGATGAAACTAAAACACTTAAACTTATGGTTCCTGCTCATTGGGATATTCAAGGTTACGAAAATTATGATGGTTTTGCTTGGTACAAAAAAACATTTTTCCTGCCAAAAAATTTAGATGGCGAAAGTATGATTTTACTCTTAGGTAAAATCGATGATATTGATCAAACATATATTAATGGTATTCTTGTTGGATCTACAGGTCTCTGGAATTTTAAAAATGTTCCAACAGATTTTAGCAGTAATTTTGAATGGACACAGGATCGAGTCTATTCGGTTCCACAAAAATTTTTAAAATTTGGAGAATCAAATACTATTGCAGTTCGTGTTTACGATGGTTTTCAGGATGGTGGAATTTATGAAGGGCCAATCGGACTAATTACACAAACAAACTACAAAAAGTATTTCACTAAAAAATAAATGTATCAGGTTTCTGATTTTAACGTTTTATTAGCATTGTTCATCAAGAACAAGTAAGAAACGATAATAGCAAAAGCCCCAAACAAAACATCCGAAGTAAAGTGTGCCCCAATTACAACCCGGCTGGCACAAACTGCCAAAGCCCAGCTAATCACAATTCCTTTTAAAATAATTCTTCTGTAAAAAGCTTTATCCGCAAAAAACACAAAAAGAGCTAACATCATGAAACCCATTGAAGCGTGACCCGAGGGAAATGATTGATTACCATTTATTCCTTGTGGTAAATACCAGGGGGAAAAATCTGAAAAGTTTGCGGTAAGATCTCTAAAACGAATTCTTCCCCAAAATATCTTTAAAGGTTGCACGAATAAAATATATCCATAAAAAAACATTTTAAATGATATTCTGGAAAACAACACTGATTTTATAGAGAATTTATATTTCTTTCTAAAAATGAGAGATAAAACAATATTTATTATAATCGCAGTTAGAAAAAAATAATTTTTATTTGTAGTAAAAAACAAAGTGTCGTTCGATAGACCCAAAGCTAGAGCCCATAAAATATATATTGTAATTAGAGAGCCAGTAGTTAAAAGCAGCCCCGTGAATAGAATAGTCTTAACATTTGAAGATGCTTTAAGTGTTACGATATAAATGTGAATTCCAATAAACACAACAAGTAGTCCTGGAATTTCACCATACTTCTCAAGTATAATTGCCCAAACTGAATTAGGATTATAGAGATTTATAGAAATCCATAAATCACTTGATTCCAAAAGGAATGCTGCTATAATCCAAACAACTATAAAATAATAAGCTGTTGCTTTATTTGATATCTTCTTCAAAAAAATCCTATAATTTCATAATAATTTAAAGAATGAGATATAAAACAACTAATCAATATTATTTGGCAGAAATAATCTGATTATATTTAATTCAGTTAAATATTCTTAATTGAAAGGAACTAAAATGTCATTTAATTATTCAGTAGGTAAACATTCTAGAGCAATTGACGAAGCAATAATAAAACTAAACGATGAAAAAGTAATTGAAAGAATTTGGAAAAAAGATTTTACAGTTTGGAACATTGATCCAACAGAAATCTCAAACAGACTTGGCTGGCTTGATAGCGTTGATGTAACATCAAAATCATTAGATGATATAAAACATTTTGTTGATGAAGTTAAAGAAGCGGGATATACCCATGCTTTATTAATGGGAATGGGCGGCTCATCCCTTGCACCGGAAGTTTTCAGATTAACATTCGGAGTTAAGGCAAGTTTTCTTGATTTAGCAGTTCTTGATTCTACTCATCCAGAAGTTTTGATGAATTATGCTAAGAAATTAAATCCAACTACAACCTTATATATTGTTTCCACAAAATCAGGTGGTACAGTTGAAACATTTTCCTTCATGAAATTCTTTTATAATTATGCGTTGCATATTCTGGGAAAAGAAGAAGTTGGGAAGCACTTTGTTGCAATTACAGATCCCGCAAGTGGATTACAAAAAGTTGCAGAAGAATTAAAGTTTAGAAAAATATTTCTTAATGATCCAAACATTGGCGGAAGATTTTCGGCGCTCTCATTATTCGGTATTGTTCCTGCAGCTTTGATTGGAGTGGATGTCGAAAAAATATTATCAGTTGCAAAAGAAGAGACATTAAATTGCCAAAGATCGGGCAAAGAAATTTCTGATAATGTTGCAGCGCTTGCTGGGATAATAATCGGAACTTTGGGTCAGAATGGAATTGATAAATTAACACTCATTATTTCACCGCAGTTTTCATTTATAGGGGCTTGGGTAGAACAACTGATTGCGGAAAGTACGGGCAAAATTGGGAAAGGAATTCTTCCAGTTGATTTAGAATCGATAGAATCACCTGAATTTTATTCTGATGATAGAGTGTTTGTTTATCTAAAATTAAAAAATGATACAACTTATAATCAGAAAGTTGAAAAAATAAAATCTGCAGGTTTCCCGGTTGTTGAACTTAAGATTGAAGATATTTATGATTTAGGAAAACAGTATTTTCTTTGGGAATTTGCAACAGCTATCGCCGGATGGGTAATGCAAATTCAACCTTATGATCAACCAAACGTTGAGCAGGCAAAAGTAGTTGCCAGGGAGATGATGAAAGAATATCAGGTAAAAGGAAAACTTCCTGGGCTAATTCCAGCTATCGATGAAGAAGGAATAAAGATTTATGGTGAAGTAAAATCTAAAACGGTGAACAGCGCATTAGAATTATTTCTACTAAATTGTAAAGGCGGAAAAAATTATGTTTCCATACAGGCATACTTAACTCCAACTCAAGAAATAACTGAAGCGTTACAAAGCTTAAGAACTTCAATTCAAAAAAAATATAAAGTGGCAACAACCCTTGGTTTTGGACCTCGGTTTCTTCATTCAACTGGTCAGCTTCACAAAGGTGATGGGGGACATGGATACTTTATTCAGTTTACATCACAAATTGATGAAGATTTACCGATTCCTGAAAATCCAGGAGAAGATAAAACTTCGATTACTTTTGGAATTCTAATTAAAGCACAAGCTCTCGGTGATAGACAGGCTTTATTGGATAACAAAAGAAAAGTTATAACGATGGATTTAGGAAGTGATGTTCTGGGTAATTTGATAAATCATCTCTCGTAAAATTTCAATTTCATTTCATTCTGAAAATAGATTAAAAAAAATCTTGACTTTACACTCCATTATATCGTATATTTACGATGAACGATTAAGGAATTATTTAAATGGCTGTATCTAAAAAGGGAGAATTTAACTCTGAAGATATTTGGCTGGCTGATATTGCTAAAGCATTAGGCCATCCAGCAAGGATTAAAATTCTTAAAATTTTAACGGAAATGAACATTTGTATGTGCGGAGATATTGTTGAACTTCTTCCATTGTCCCAATCAACCGTGTCACAGCATCTTAAGGAACTAAAACGCGTTGGGTTAATCGATGGAGAAATTGACGGCCCAAAAGTCTGTTATTGCGTTAATAGCAAATTAATAAGTAAAGCAAAAAGTGCATTAGATAAATTATTTAATAAAATAGGTTGTTGTTAAATCTAAGGAGATGAAAATGAAAACTTCAGAAGAACTTAAAAATGTTGTTAAAGAAAAATATGGAGAGATTGCTGTCTCATCACCTCAATCAGGATGCTGTGGTACAACTTCATCATGTTGTGGTGATTCATCCAATGTTGAATTTGTTATGATTGGTGATGAATATAAAAATCTAAACGGCTATGTTGCTGATGCCGATCTTGGATTAGGTTGCGGAGTGCCAACAGAATTTGCGGAAATTAAAAAAGGTGATACCGTTGTTGATTTGGGGTCTGGTGCTGGTAATGATGTATTTGTTGCCAGGGCTATTGTTGGTGAAGTAGGCAAAGTAATCGGTATTGATATGACAGAACCGATGATTGAAAAAGCCAATAAGAACAATGCGAAACTTGGATATAAAAATGTTGAATTTAGATTTGGTGATATTGAAGCAATGCCCTTAGAGAATAACATTGCAGATGTTATAGTAAGCAATTGTGTTTTAAATCTTGTTCCTGACAAAAAGAAAGCATTCAGTGAAATGTATCGTATATTAAAAGCAGGTGCACATTTCTGTGTTTCAGATATTGTAATACAGGGTGAGATGTCTGAAGAATTAAAACATTCTGCAGCTATGTACGCAGGTTGTGTTTCGGGGGCAATTAAACAGGATGAATATCTTGAAATAATTGATAACGCTGGATTTAAGAATGTTAAAATTAAAAAATCAAAAAGAATAGCTTTACCTGATGACTTACTACAAAAGTATTTAACAGAAGAAGGTGTTAAAGAATACAAAGAAAATCTTAAAGGAATATTTAGTATTACAGTTGTAGCTTATAAAAACTAATTTGATACAGGATACAATTTAATTTGTATCCTGTATTTTTTACTTTTATATTTCGACGAATGACGAAATAACTTATGACAATTATAAATACAAAAATATTTAAGGCTTTGTCTGATCCAAACAGATTAAGAATTCTTAAAATGCTTCAAAGCAAATCGCTTTGCGTTTGCGAAATTACTGATGTGCTGAATTTAGCTACTTCCACCGTTTCGAAACACCTTAGTATTTTGCGTGCTGCTGGATTTATTATAGAACAGAAAGATGGTAAATGGGTGAACTATTTAATCAACCCACGGCCTTCAGATTCCAGAATTTCTTCAATCATATCAACTTTAGATTTCTGGATTTCAGATGATCAAGTAATTATAGCTGATAAGCAAAAAGTACAGAAAGTGGATCGTAGTGAAGTTTGTTCAAGATAGAAAATATTTTTGTATAACAATTCGATATTTAACGAATTAAGAGGATCATAAATGGAGAAGAAAATTTTAATACTATGTACAGGCAATTCCTGCAGAAGCCAGATGGCTGAAGGATTCTTAAAATCCTTTAATTATAATCTTGAAGTATTTTCTGCCGGTACAAAACCTGCTGAAAAAGTAAATCCATTTGCAGTTAAGGCTATGCAGGAAATTGGGATTGATATAAGTAATGGAATAGCTGAAAATGTTGATAAATATCTACCTCAATCTTTTGATTATGTAATCACAGTTTGTGATAATGCCAAAGAAACATGTCCGGTTTTTATTGGTAAAGTAAAACATCGTTTGCATATCGGGTTTGATGACCCTGCAGATGCTGTTGGATCTGAAGACGAAGTACTTCCTGTTTATAGACGGGTAAGAGATGAAATCAAAAAGGAATTTTATGAATTTTATGAATCTAATTTGAAGGAGAAATAATGAATATTATAAAAGTTTATGGCAGCGGTTGTGCAAATTGTAAAAGGCTTGAGGTAATGTGCACGGAAGTAATTAAAGAAAATAATTTTGATGCCGCGATAGAAAAGGTGACAGATCTTCAAGCAATAATGAAAACAGGAATTCTTTCAACACCAGGACTTGAGATTAACGGTAAAATGATTTCGAGTGGTAAGCTTCCAACTAAATCGACTTTAGTCCATTGGATTCAAGATAACATTCAGTAATCAAATAAATAAAAACATCATATAATAATTGAAAATAAAAAATAAAATATTAATACTTGTAACATTATTAGTACTATGGCTATTACTCTATTTGAATCTTAGTGCAATAGCAGATTTCCTAGTCAATTCAATTCTTGGATTAGATAGGAACACTCACTTAACCGATGCAATTTGGTTTTTTGTTTTTGAAGTTCCCAAAGTTTTACTGCTTCTCACGTTAATAGTTTTTGGTGTCGGAATTGTTAGAAGTTATTTCTCGCCGGAGCGCACAAGAAAAATGCTTGGTGGCAAAAAACTTTTCACCGGAAATGTATCTGCAAGTTTGCTTGGAATAGTAACTCCATTTTGTTCTTGTTCAGCAATTCCCTTATTCCTCGGATTTGTAGAAAGCGGTGTTCCGCTTGGCGTTACATTTTCATTTTTAATTGCTGCCCCAATGATAAACGAAGTTGCGCTTGTTCTTCTCTTTGGTTTGTTTGGATGGAAGACTGCTTTGCTCTATATGTCAACTGGGTTACTGATTGCAATGCTTTCAGGTTACATAATCGGAAGATTAAAATTAGAAAAGTATGTCGAATCTTGGGTGTATGAAGTAAAAGCCGGGCGGTTAGAAATCGCAGAAGAAAAAGTTTCATTCGCCGATAGAATTAATTCTGGAATAGATGCAGTAAAAGAAATAGTCGCAAAGGTTTGGATTTATGTTGTAATTGGAATTGCCGTTGGTGCAGGCATACACGGATATGTGCCTGAAAATTTTATGGCTTCCTTAATGGGTAAATCTGCATGGTGGTCTGTTCCAATTGCTGTAATACTAGGAGTTCCAATGTATTCAAACGCTGCTGGAATAATACCAATCGTTCAAGCACTATTGGAAAAGGGTGCATCGCTTGGAACTGTTCTTGCATTTATGATGAGTGTTATTGGATTGTCTTTACCTGAAACCATAATCTTAAAAAAAGTTCTTAAAATCCAATTGATTGGAATTTTTATAGGAGTGGTTGGATTGGGAATAATTATAGTAGGCTATCTATTCAATTTTATTTTCGGATAACGTAGAGAGAAGGAAATATGAGTTCACTAACAAAAAAACTTTCATTCTTAGATCGTTACCTAACGTTATGGATTTTTCTTGCAATGTTCATTGGCGTTTTTTCAGGCTATCTATTTCCACCGGTAGTTGATTTCTGGAATTCATTTCAATCGGGAACAACAAACATTCCAATTGCAATTGGTTTGATCTTAATGATGTATCCACCGCTTGCAAAAGTTAAGTATGAAGAATTGCCTGATGTTTTCAGAAATGTAAAAGTGCTCTCTCTTTCTCTTGTACAGAACTGGATCATCGGTCCGATATTAATGTTCGTTCTTGCAATAATACAGGATTATCCAGAATATATGGCTGGACTAATATTGATTGGGCTAGCACGATGTATTGCAATGGTAATTGTATGGAATGAACTTGCAAAAGGTGATACTGAATACGCAGCAGGATTGGTCGCATTCAATTCTATCTTTCAGGTTTTGTTTTTTTCAATTTATGCTTATGTATTCTTAACTGTACTTCCTTCCTGGTTAGGTCTAAAAACTTTTGCTGTTGATATAACTATCGGACAAATCGCTGAAAGTGTATTCATCTATCTAGGAATCCCATTTATAGCCGGAATGATAACACGATTTGTAGCATTAAAATTAAAATCAAAAGAATGGTATGAAAAGAAATTCATCCCAAGAATCAGTCCAATTACTCTTATTGCTTTACTCTTTACGATTGTAGTTATGTTTTCATTAAAAGGAGAATATATTGTTAAGATTCCGCTTGATGTTATAAGAATAGCAATTCCATTACTCTTTTATTTTGTGATAATGTTTTTTGTATCATTTTATATGGGCAAAAAAATTGGTGCTGATTATAGTAAAACAGCAACCCTTTCCTTTACAGCAGCTAGTAATAATTTTGAACTTGCGATAGCGGTTGCGATAGCAGTATTTGGAATAAACAGTGGAGAAGCATTTGCCGCAGTGATCGGTCCGTTAGTAGAAGTGCCTGTTTTAATTGCCTTAGTTAATGTTGCACTTTGGTTACAAAAAAAATATTTCGGAAAAGTTGAAGAAGAAACTGTTAAAGTTCCTAATATCTGTCCTTAATTATTCAATAAACTTTATATTATTTCTAAGGGGAAATGTATGATGTTAAAATTTAAGTGGTTCGTTTTTGTTCTCGTAGTAAGTTCAACAAACTTGTTCGCTCAGTTTTATGAAGCAATCGAAAAAAATGCAGTAAATTATTTTACTTCGCTTGCTGATGATAATTCCAAATCTGAAATCGAATTTGAAAAACTTAAAACTGCTCTGTATTCAGATATTGATAAAGAAACAATAGAGAAGACTTATCAAGTTTCTAAGCACGGATTAGATGGCTTAAAAAATCATTTTGATGAATACGAATCTTCTATAAAAAGCATATCATCAGATTCTGCATTAGTGCTCTTCAACCAATGGTATTTACATTTCAGCAATACTTTCTACAATTATGCTGATGAAAAATTCTTTTCATCAAATAAAACAAAAATTCTTTTCTTCAGTGCATCAATGTCTTGCCAATGCACACTTGAAATGTGCAGAAAGCAAGCGCTTGAAATTTTAACTATTGCTAAAGAAAAGAACCTGGAATACTGGATAGTCGATTCTTATGAACACAATGAATTAGAGATTAAATTTGAAACATTTTTTGCACCGTCCTTAATTGTATTTGATGGGGATAATGAGGTGATGAAGAAAATGGAATATGATGAGAAATTGATTACACAATTAACAAATTATTTTGATAACCATACACACTGAACTTTAATGAGGAATTAAAATGGAATGGCTTACAAATCTTGAACAAGCAAAAGAAGAATCATTAAAATCGCGCAAACCGATTCTTCTTCAATTTGAAATGGATGGGTGCGGTGGATGTAAAAAATTAAATGCAACAACCTACAAGGACCATAAAGTTATTGATGAAATGAATGAATGGTTTGTTCTTCTTAAACTTGATTTGATAAAAGATAGAGAGGTAAGAAAATCACTTGGTTTAAAAAAAAAAATTCTTTTTACCACTTTAATGGTTATTTGCCCGCAACCGAATTAAGAGCACTGCTTCGATTAGGGATTTCTGAAACAATTATGCCTCGTGGTAAATATGATGATATAATAAAAATCATCGATAAGGATTTAAATGTTTTTGCTGAAAGCCCGTTTTATCCGCAGCTATTATTGGCAAGAGAAACAGCCCGTTACATAAAGACAAAAGATAATTCACTGCTTCGAAAAACTCTGAAAGACATTCAACAAAAATTTCCAGATTCGCTTGAAGCGAAAATGTATTACTGGGATGAGTAACTAAAAAATATAACTCATAGATATTAAGTAAGGAGAAATAATGGTATCAGTAAAAGTATTAGGCACTGGTTGTAAAAAATGTCAGAATCTTGAAAACAAAGTAAGGGAATTAGTAACTATAAATAACATTGATGCAACTGTTGAAAAAGTTACTGACATTCAAGAAATGGTTAGATATGGAATAATGATGACACCGGGGCTAATTATAAATGAAAAAGTAAAAAGCTATGGCGTCATTCCTAAAGACGATCAGATAATCAATTGGTTAAAGGAAAATTAGAATGAAAAAGTATTTTGTATTATTGGTTGTAATCCTTCTTTCATTAAATATTTCAGCACAGCACGATAGTGTTAAACCCAATGTGACATTCGTAGAACTAGGGTCTGTTAATTGTATACCTTGCAAACAAATGCAGCCGGTTATGAAAGCTATCGAAAAAAAATATGGTGAGCAAGTAAAAGTTATATTTTATGATGTTTGGAAAGATGGTCAAAAAAAGTACGCACAACAATATGGAATAAAATTAATTCCAACCCAAGTATTTCTTGACTCAAATGGAAAAGAATTCCATCGCCACGAAGGATTTTATCCCGAGGCTGAGATAGATAAGATTCTACAAGGTAAAGGTCTAAAAGAGATAACAAAGAAATGATAGAAGATATTTTCACAGTGCTAAGCACAGCACTTTACGATAGCTTTTGGATTGCACTTCTTGCATCATTTGGTTGGGGTGTGTTATCAATACTTTTATCGCCCTGTCATCTGTCAAGCATTCCGCTCGTTGTAGGATTTATAAGTTCGCAAGGGAAAATATCACTTAGTAGAACTTTTTATATTTCATTGATATTCTCTATCGGAATTCTAATTACAATTGCAGGTATAGGAATTATAACCGCATCTCTCGGAAGACTGATGGGTGATGTTGGGGCAATTGGAAATTATCTTGTTGCCGGAATCTTTTTTATTGTCGGACTTTATCTTTTAGATATTATAAATTTTGATTGGAATAATTCAGGTTTAAGACAAACAAAATCTAAAGGATTGTTAGGTGCATTAATTCTAGGATTGCTTTTTGGAATTGCTCTTGGTCCTTGCACATTTGCATATATGGCACCTGTGCTTGGAATTGTTTTTCAAACTGCACAAACAAATTTTGCTTCTGCATCTATGTTACTGCTGGCTTTTGGCCTTGGTCATTGCTCAGTAATCGTTGGAGCCGGAACTTTATCAAAAAAAGTTCAGCAATACTTAAACTGGTCAGAGGAATCAAAAACAATTTTATGGATAAAAAGAATTTGCGGTTTTTTAGTAATTTTGGGTGGTGTTTATCTAATAATGAATGTTAGTTAAAATGACCCGAAAAACTCAATGTGAATTTTCATCGATTTCCTTATCTTTGTACTAGCATGTTTATGAATAAAAACTATTAACTAATCATCTCACTTCTTTTAGGCTTCCGTAAAGCCAATTTTATTTATCCCAACAAATTTGAAATTAAGAAAAAATTATTATGAGTTTAATTAAAGAAATTAAGAACCGAAAAACGTTTGCTATTATTAGTCATCCCGATGCAGGAAAGACAACTTTAACAGAAAAACTACTTTTGTTTAGTGGTGCTATCCAGATTGCGGGCGCCGTTAAATCAAACAAAATAAGAAAAACTGCAACTTCAGACTTTCAGGAAATTGAAAAGCAACGCGGTATTTCCGTAGCCACTTCCGTGATGAGTTTTCATTATAAAGGATATAATATAAATTTACTTGATACTCCTGGTCATAAAGATTTTGCTGAGGACACATATCGCACATTAACAGCTGTAGATAGCGTCATTCTTGTTATTGACTGCGTAAAAGGAGTTGAAGAGCAAACTGAAAAACTTATGAATGTTTGTAGAATGCGTAACACTCCTGTTATTGTTTTTATAAACAAACTTGATCGCGAAGGAAGAAATCCTATAGAGTTGCTTGATGAAATTGAAAGTAAACTTAAAATCAAAGTTCGCCCATTAAGTTATCCAATGGGTATTGGTGTTAGCTTTAGGGGTGTTTACAATCTTTATGAGAATTCATTTTCATTCTTCAAAGCAAACAAGCAAAGAATTGAAAATGAAATTGAAAAATTTGATGGAGTAGATGATCCAAAATTAGTTGAATGGTTTGGCGATGACGCATTAAAATTAAAAGATGAGATTGAACTTATTCATGGTGCGTATGATGATTTTAAAATTGAAGATTATTTGAATGGAATAACCGCTCCTGTTTTCTTTGGAAGTGCAGTAAATAATTTTGGTGTAAAAGAATTGCTGGATAGCTTTGTTAGGATTGCACCACAGCCGCTGCCACGAGAAACAACTAAGGGATTAATAAATCCTGCAACTGAAATATTTTCTGGTTTTGTATTTAAGATTCATGCAAACTTAGATCCTAAACATCGTAACAGAATTGCATTCTTACGTGTGTGTTCCGGCAGGTTTGAGAGAAATAAATTTTATCATCACGTAAGACTTAACCGCGATATTAAGTTTCCTAGTCCTGCCTCTTTTATGGCACAGGATAAAACCACTATAGATGAAGCTTTTCCCGGGGATGTAATTGGTCTTTACGATGTTGGTAATTTTAAAATAGGAGATACGTTTACCGAAGGTGAAAATTTTATGTATAAAGGAATTCCAACCTTTTCCCCCGAAATATTTAAAGAACTTCATCTTGAAGATCCATTCAAATCTAAGCAGCTTAATAAAGGAATCTTGCAGCTTACTGACGAAGGACTTGCACAAGTTTTTATTCAGAATAACGGAAGCAGAAAAGTTGTTGGAACTGTTGGTGATCTTCAGTTTGATGTGCTTGAGTATAGATTACTTAATGAATATGGTGCTGCGTGCAGATTCCGTCCTTTAAATTTTTATAAAGCCTGCTGGGTTGTTTATGAAAAGGAAGAGGATATTAGTGAGTTAATGAGAATCCGTTCACACAATTTATTTTTAGATAAACACAATAAACTTGTGTTCTTAGCTGAGTCTTCTTACTCGATAACAAGTGCGCAAGAAAAAAATCCCAAAGCTAAATTTTTATTCAGCGTTGAGCACAACACACAAACGCATGAACTTGAGGAATAGCGCTTCTTTCTAGTCATTGCGAGCCTGATTTGATTGGGAGAAGCAATCTGTATTAGTAAAATAATGTAGATCACTTCACTCCGATGAATCGGAGTTCGTGATGACATAAAAAAAATCTACTCATAATAATCTATCTTACAACCACAGCCATCCCATTTGCGATCATAAAAATCTAATCTATCCTGAACAAACTTATCCGCATCTTCAGCAGAATTAACTTTTCTGATTATTATTTCTTTCTTAAAAGTAATTTCCTGCACAAAGAGCTTTTCATCATATTTTAATACTCTTATAAAATCTGAAAGATGAGTGTCTTCAACTCTAATTATCTCAGAATTTTCTAAAAATAGCTTTAGTTCATTCTCATTTATGATAAGAAACTTGGCAGCTATCGCTTTATTATAAATTTCTTCCACTTCAATAATTCACAAATTGTTTATCACATTAGATATTGAAAAGGGATTTAGGATTCAGTAAAAATTTAGAAGGAGTTGACTACTATAACAGGACAAACACAATTTAATAATATTTTTTCTACACGCGGACCGAGGTACAACTTATCAGAGCCAGGTCTTACGTCTGAACCAAGGATTACAAGATCAAATTTATTTTCTTTAGCAATATTAAGAATAACTGTTTCTGGATTTATACCAGGTTCTACTCTTGTAAAAGTATTCACAGAAAGGGATTCTCCTATTCCCCTTAATTCATTCACTATCTCTTTAGCGTAACTAAATTGTCTGTCAACTAAGTGATTCATAGTTTTTAATTCATCAAGAGAAGTTTTCTTTTCGATTACTCTGAGAATATGTACTTCATCATCATCTTTGGTTGCTATGGCAAAAGCAACTTCTGCAGCGCGTTTAGATGCTTTTGATCCATCGGTAGGAACGAGTATTCTTCTAAATTTATTCTCTTCCGACATCGTATGTCCTTGTACTATTAAGGAAGGACATGGAGAAAATCTTATCAAATTATCAGTAAAAGTATTGAATACCATTTCGGAATTATTTTGTTTTTCTGTTGCACCAATTACAAGCAAATCATAATCTTTATTTGCTTCTTCAAGAATTATTTCAAGAGCATTATTTGCAACAATAACTTTTTTATTTACGTCAGATTTTGTGAATGAACTTGCAATTCCATCTAAAAATGTTTGTGCTTTACTTTTATTCTGTTCTGTTGTGATTGTCAGAAGGGTAACACTTATATTTTTCTTCGAGCCTATTGCTTCGAGTATTCCTGATTCAATTGATTTTGCAGCCTCTACATTAAGATCAGTTCTAACTCTTACAGGCAGTAAAATTCTATTAATCTTTGATAAAATACTTTTAGCATAAATTTCTTCCTGATTAATCCTTTGGATTTCTTCTTTATTAGGTTCAATCTTTTTGATAATAATTTTTATAAAGATCGGTGAAATAATTGAAGCGACCATTGAAATTAAAATTATTGTTGAGAATATATCTTTAGATAAAATTCCGATCGATAAACCAATAGTTGCAAGAATTATCTGAATTGTACCGCGAGTATTTAATCCAATTCCAAATAGAAGAGAAGTTTGTGTATCGCTTTTTGCAAAATATTTGGCACCAACAAATCCGCCAATAGTTTTAGATGAAAACGCAACTAACATCAACAACAAAGCAAGCAGCAAAATATTTGGATTAGCAAATTCAAGAATATTTACTTGTAATCCGGCGGAAGCAAAAAATATTGGAGCGAAGATTGCAAAAGTTAGGCTTTCAAGCCTATCTATCGTTTCTTCTGAAAGGTATGGAATTTGTCCAAACACAATTCCGGCAACAAATGCTCCAAGTACAGCCTCTAATCCAAGCGATTGAGCAATTGCACCATAAATAAAAATAATTACTACAACAAGAGTTAGGAATTTATTACGCATTTTAACTTTATTTTGAAAGAAAGTAATGATGTACTTAATCAGAAATTTTCCAACAACATAACCTAGCACAAGGAATAATATCACTTTAATAAATGATAAAAATATTCCTCCTGCAGTTACTGCAAATCCACCAATTAAGCCAATTAAAATTGAAATTATAATCCAGACAATTGTTTCATCAATCATTCCGATCGCTAAAAAAAGCTGTCCAAAATCTCTTCTAATTAAATTCAAATCAATAAGAACCTTTGCAATAACCGAAATGGCTGATACAGAAATTGTAATGGATAAAAATGCTGCAAATAAATATTTCGTTTCCGGATTTGTTAATAGATTATCAGGGATTGTTAAGCTAAAAATAAAAACACTCACAAAAGAAACAAGCAAAGCTGTTGATGCAATCGTAATTGCTTTTTTTGAATGTAACCTTATTAGCTTAATATCTGTTTCCATACCAGCAATAAATAGCAGAAACATTGCGCCAAGCATGCTAATAATAGTAAGATAGTTTCTGCCGGAATCATTGGGAACCATATACTCAGCAACCATTGGTACATTTCCAAGCAAGGTTGGTCCAAGTAAAATTCCAGCAAAAATTTCTCCAACAACTGTAGGCTGACCAATTCGTTGCGCTAGTTCACCCATTAACCTGGCAAACAGAAGTAATCCTGCAATTTGGATTAATAATATGAGAGTATCGTAATGCAAATGTGAAATAAAAATTTGTTCTTAGCTTGGCAGTAAGATAGTTTGTTTTAATTATAAAAGACACATGGAAAAACATGGTAATTTATTTAGTTACTCTACTTTTAACTCAAATAATTTCACTTCTAACCGCCATTTAACTAATTTTGAAAAATAAATTAAATAAAACTTTGAATCATATATAGAAATTTAGGAGTTAATAAATGACCACAATAGTAGACGTATTTGGAAGAGAAATATTAGACTCAAGAGGAAATCCAACTTTGGAGGTTGATGTTTATCTTGAAGGTGGGGTAATGGGTAGAGCTGCAGTTCCTAGCGGTGCTTCTACCGGCGAACACGAAGCTGTTGAATTGAGAGATGGCGATAAATCTCGTTATAACGGCAAAGGTGTTCTTAAAGCTGTTGAAAATGTAAATGAAAAAATTGCTGATGAGCTTATCGGTTTTGATGCAACAGAACAAGTTGAAATTGATAATATGTTAATTGAGTTAGATGGAACAGAAAATAAAGGCAACCTTGGTGCAAATGCAATGCTCGGAGTTTCTCTCGCTTGTGCAAAAGCATCGGCGGAATTTTTCGGACTGCCACTGTATCGTTACATCGGCGGAGTTAATGCACGCACACTTCCGGTGCCTATGATGAATATTCTAAACGGTGGAAAGCATGCCGATAACAATGTTGACTTTCAGGAATTTATGGTTATGCCAATTGGCGCACCAAGTTTTAAAGAAGCTCTAAGAATGGGAGCAGAAACATTTCACGCATTAAAATCTGTTCTTGGCAAAAAAGGTTATAACACAGCAGTTGGTGATGAAGGTGGATTTGCACCAAACTTAAAATCAAACGAAGAAGCACTCGAATTAATTCTAGAAGCAATCGAAAAAGCCGGTTACAAAGTTGGAACAGATATCGGTATCGCTCTTGATCCTGCTGCAAGTGAATTCTTCATCAAAGAAAAAAATGCTTATCATCTTTTTAAATCAGCACCAAACCAATTAATTCCTATCGAAAAAATGGTTGATTACTGGGCTGGTTGGGCAAAACAATATCCAATCGTTTCTATAGAAGATGGTTTAGCAGAAGATGATTGGGATGGCTGGAAATTGATGACCGAAAAACTTGGCGGAAAAATTCAATTAGTTGGTGATGATTTATTTGTGACAAATACAAATCGTTTAGCAAAAGGAATTGATCTTGGGGTTGCAAACTCAATTCTTATAAAAGTAAATCAGATTGGTACTTTAACCGAAACTCTTGATGCTATTGAACTTGCTAAGATTAATGGTTACACAAGTGTAATCAGTCATCGTTCTGGTGAAACTGAGGATACAACAATTGCTGACATTGCTGTTGCAACTAATGCTGGTCAGATTAAGACCGGTTCTGCTTCAAGAACAGATCGTATAGCAAAATACAATCAGCTTTTAAGAATTGAAGAGGAGTTAGATGCAACTGGAATTTTCCCAGGCGTTTCAGCATTAAATTATAATGGTTAATTAATAACTGCCCGA